>OBYE01000157.1_pt1 | contig 16087 bp, 7 predicted proteins | sample 1476731 | NCBI WGS metagenome assembly OBYE01 (sample SAMEA2580194, study PRJEB22360) | human gut metagenome | biome: human gut; feature: human-associated habitat; material: faeces | place: Denmark | collected 2008/2010 | reverse complement strand
CCCAGCCGATACCAGCACGTCCGATGGTGTGGCAGGCGGTTTCGTGGGCTTCTCCACCACCGGCGGCCTCGCCGACGCGCTCAGCAACGCAGAAGATTCCAGCGTATTGGATGGCCTGATCAAAGGCGGCCTGCTGTCCGTGAACGACCTGCTCGGTGCCGTACCGTATCTGATTCCAAGTTATACGGATACCACCGTGACATACGTCAACGGCGGTTATGTCGAAGGCGATATCGCGGGCGGCTATGCGGGAAACTTCCAAAGCGGCAAGGTCAACCAGTTCTCCGAAACCGATCTCAAGAACGACTCAACGCTGGCCGGTGTACAGTCCCGCGTGCAAACCAACCCCGTGGCCGTTGTCAACCTTGACCATGTGACCGGCGGCGCATACGCAGGTGGTTTCGGCGGCAAGGTTGTCTCCGGTGCGCTCGCTTCGGCTGGCAACGGCGGCCTGAGTTTGCTCGGCAAATTCGGTACGGTGGATCTCGCCAACCTGTTGCAGGTGGTGCAGGGCTATGTGCCATTCATCTCCTATGCGGGTGTGCATTCCGATGCCACCACCGTGGAGGCAACTAGCGGTAACGGGATTTCCGACCCGGATGATCCCGGCTTCACCGTTTCCGCCACCCGACTTGACCAATCCGATACGCAATCCGGTTCCGCCGGCGGCTACATCGGATACGGTTCCGGTGTGCAGGTGTCCCATTCCAGTGTGACCCAACTGCGCCATACTGATGTCAAGGCACCGAAGAATCTGGAAACCGCCGGATCAATCAATGACACCTATCTGAGCAAAGACAGCTCGTATGCAGTCACCGCTGCGCGATACGCCGGCGGTTACATCGGCAAAATGGACATCGGCTCGGCGGCAGCTGTGGGCGGTGGCCTGAGCCTGCTCGGCCAGAAAGTCAATCTCAACGATGTACTCAGTGTGCTGGATGTCGTCGTCTCGACGATTGAACACTCCGATGTGACTGGCGGCATCGGCGGATACTCCGTTCTGGCCAGCGCCGCAGATCATAGGAATGCCAACAATGAGCCCGATCCACTGGGTATGGCTGGTGGTTTCGCCGGAGACATCGAAGGCGGCCACATTCAGGACTCGAGCTCTCATGAGTTCGTATACATCATCGGCCAGGTTTCGGCCGGCGGTTACGTGGGCGCCATGCAGCCGGGAGCCGTGGCGAACGTGCTTGGTGACGGCAGCGTGCTCAAGAAGCTTGTCAACCTCGACAACCTGCTCTCGCTCGTGCAGGACTTCACGCCGACGATTCGCAACAGCTCGACCGATGCCGCAGTGTGCGGCGGCGCGGTGCGTGCCCAGGCGGCATCGGATACGACCACACGCCGCGGCATGGCCGGCGGCTATGCAGGTCGTAATCGTGGCGGTCATATCTGGGGCAACAACACAGCAGCGTGGAAGCAGGAGAATATCGGCGGCAAATACAACGGGCCGCAGCGCGTAGCCTACGCCGCGCGCATCCGCAGTGTATACGGTGCCGAAATCGCCGGCGGTTACACCGGCTTCATGGAGGCGGCCGATACCGCTCAAGGCGGTTCGCTCTCCTTGCTTGGCGGTCTCATCAAGGCCGGCAATCTCGCTGGCGTGCTGTCTGTGGTCTACCCGACCGAGGAGCACTCGAAGGTCACTGGTCCTTTGCGCAATATGAGCTACGACCAGTGGAAGACGTGGGTCGACAACATCGGCAAGTACGGTGCGTATGGCAAGGAATTTACCGAGGTAGCTACGGGCGATGGTGCGGGCTCTGTTACTGATCAGGATTCCCTGGACAAGTTCCTCGAATCCTACATCTTCGGATTCAACGTCGTCACAGGACGTGCGGAGTATCGGACCGGCGCGAACCTGCATGATTCCGGCGTCGCCGGCGGACACGTCGGTCTGATGCGCACCGGCACGATCACCGATGGCCAGTCGATGGATGTCAAGACCGTCTCTGCCATGCGTGCGGCAGGCGGTTATGCGGGCACGATGGAATCCGGCTCGGCATCCTCGTTCGGCTCTATCCAACTATTCGGCGACAAAGGCATCAAACTTGATTTGGGACAGATGCTCGACGTGGCACAGGTATTTGTGCCCGTCGTCAAATCTTCGAGCGTGGCCGGCTACCGCAAGGGTATGAAGGTCGTGGCCACCGGTGAAGACATCACGCACGGTACCGGTAATGCCGGAGGCTATGCCGGTCTCGCGGTCGGTGGCCAGATCTGGGGCGATCTCGACCAGAACGGCCAGAAGCTTGCCGATGGGGCCACTGCTGACAAGGCGGCCGGTGCCAACGTCTCCAACCTGCGCAAGGTGGAAGGCCGCAACAACGTCGGCGGATTCATCGGCGTGGCCACTGCCGGCGCGGTCGCGGATGTGGACACCAACGCATCCGAGGGATTCCTGCAAGGAATCCTCGACTCGCTGGTCTCGACCCCGGCAAGTCTGGTCAGCGTATTGCAGGCCACGGTTACGACGATTCGCGGTGCGCATGTGAGCTCGGATGACCCGGCATGGGGATACACGGTCGACGGCGCATATGAGACCAAGGACGATAAGGGTAACACCACAACCAAGTATGCCCTGAACGCCGGCGGTTTCGCCGGCTCGCTGCAGGCCTCGATCCTCGGTGACAAGGATTCCGCCAAAGGCACCGGCAGTGAAGCGGATCCGAACAATGACCCAGCCGCACTTACAGTCACCGGGCTGCGCGCCGTTGAAGGCGGGCAATACGCGGGCGGCTTCTTCGGCCTTGCCGATGTGTCCAGCGTCGCTTCCGTCGGCGGCGGCGAGGCCGGCGATAAGCAGGACACCAACCTGCTGCTCAAACTGCTCAAGGTCGGCAACGTGGGCGTGCTCGAAGCGTTCCGCACCTTCATCTACGACGGTCAGGTCAACGGCGTGAACGACGGCATCCAAGTCGTCGCCCATGATTCCACCACGAAGGGCATGCTCGACTCGAAGCGTTACACCGGTGCGGCCGGTGGCTTCGGCGGTGGACTGATCAATGGCTCTGTGAAGCAGTCTGCGGTCACCAACCTCAACAGTGTGACCGGCGTGAACTACGTGGGCGGCTTCATCGGGCATCTTGGCAAATCCGGCACGGTCGCCGCCGACAATGCACAGCTCGGCACGGATGCGCTCAATCTGCTTGGTGCCACGGCCGGCGTACTTGACATCTGGGGCTCGCACGTTGGCGATTCGCGCGTCACCGGCATCCCGGACGGTTATACCGTCACCGCCACACACCATGGCGACAATTACGGCAAAGCCACCGACAAGGCTACCGGACGCGAGGTCGCAGGCGGTTTTGTTGGATACGTGGATTTGGCCAGGGTGAAGGGCTGCACGTCTGACAATCTCAAGAAGGTCACTAGCGGTGAGATTGCCGGCGGATTCGTCGGTGAAACCAGCCGTGCCTATTTGGTTGACGCGAAGGTCAACTCCGTACTTGTGGAACTGCTGCTGCAAGTGGTGAACGCGCTGGTCAAGCTCCTGTACCTCGACAAGGCGGAACAGGTCGGCGTCATCGATTTAGGCAAGTTCTCGGCCATCTTCGGCAAGGTATTCAATCTCAAGGTGCTTTCGGAAGGCAACGTGCTGTACGTGAACCTGTTCGGACTGAAGGTGAGCGTTGCTCTGTCCAAGGCTGATGATGAAAACCAGCAGCAGACCGACGTGGCGATTGTCACCATCGGCGATAGTGTCATCAAACTGCCTTGCAACAAAAACGGCATTGATATGGATGGGTCGGGCAGCAACCTGACCGTCCAGCTCATCAAGGGCAACCGTACTCGCGTGGAACAGTCCACCGTAACGGGCATCGCCAGTGGCTATGACGTGTTCGGCGGAGGGGCAACTCAGGATACCGACGGTGTGAAGGATCTTTCCACAGGCTACACGGGCGGCTTCGCCGGACTGAACGACGAGGGCGTGCTGGCAGACGACCACATGGTCTACGCCGACACGATCCGCGGTGCCAGCGGACTGGTCGACCCGTTCTCGAACACCAAACTCAAGTCCGTATGGGACTTCAACACCATGAGCGACATCCTTGGGCCGGTCGATGACGGCAACGGCGACAAGGCATACAACACCTATCGCATTTACCGCAAGGCGGCCGCGAACGCTAGTGAGGCCCGCACCTCCGCACAGGACGGCAACAAGATCTTCTCGCAGAAGAACACGGCAGACGATGCGCTGAACACCGGACTCGATCGTTGGGAAGTGAAGCTGTTCGACGTGGTCAACACATACGACAGCAGCGCTGTGCACAGCTCCGCATCCGGCGACGCCGGCACCACTTGGGTCGGCATTAAGGACGCCGTGGTCGACTCCACGGACGGCAGCACCAAGACGAAGCTCGATGCCTACCAGTCCCCGGCCAAGGCAGTGCTCATGCTCGACGCGACCGTGACCGACAACAACGGCGGACTCACCCCCGAACCGGACGACGGCCAGGACCCGTGCGGCAAGGACGGTTGCCGAACCATTGACCTGACCGTCCAGAAGATATGGAAGGACGGCAACCTCGAACGGCCGCAGTCGGTCGAACTGAAGATCGCCGCGCACTATACCGATGGCAGTGGCAATACGGTGACGCCGCAGACGATTCAATGCTTCGGCGCGGATTGCACAACCGTGACGCAGAAGAATCCATGGACGGTGACGTTGGACTCCTCCGATGCCTCTTCCTGGAGCAACACCTGGCGCAAGGTGATTCAAGGACTGCCGGTCGCATTCGTGGATGGACAGGATGCCAACGGCAAGGACATCGTGCGTTACTACACGTACACCGTGGAAGAAACCGCCGTGACCTATAAGGACGGCGATACCACCAAGACCATTAAGCCCGCGGAGGCCGGATACCAAGTATCGGTCTCCTACAACACCAAGGAACGCGTGGCCATTGTTACCAATGCGGCGTTGCTTCCGGATACGGGAGGAGCGGGCACGATGTGGTTCCTGATGTTCGGCTTGCTGCTTATGGGAGCTGGCGTGGTCTGGTACGTGCGTAATCAACGCGTTCAATCCGGCACAGTCCGCTCGGGCTCCAGCCGTATACGAAAGCGAGGTGCCCATGCCTCGTGACGACCACATAGACAAACCGTACCTGCCAAACAGAAAAGATTTCCATTCTAGAGAAAGGAACAGTAATGAAATCACTGATGAAAAAGGTTTTCGCTGCCGCCGCGGCGATTGCCACCGTATTTGGATTGGCTGCGACGACAGTCGCCACGGCCAACGCAGCGGATAATGCCACGCTGACGGTCAGCACTACTGACGCGAAGTTCGCCGGTAAGACCGTGAACGCCTACAAGATGTTTTCCGCCACCGTGAGCGGTGACGGCAAGGCTGTCTCCTACACGTTGACTGACGAGTGGAAGCCGTTCTTCAAGAACTCCACTGCTTCCGGACTAACTGATGTTACCGACGCGAACATCAACGATAAAGCAAACGACTACGTATCCAAGCTGACTGGTAATGCCTTGGTTGCTTTCGCTACCAAGGCATCGAACTGGGCGCAGACCAAGGCCAACAACATCACGGTTGGCGCGACCGCTACGGTATCTGCCGATGCCTCGAACAGTAAGTACACTGCGACGTTCACTGGTCTCGACTACGGCTACTACGTGGTCGCTGTGCCGGGTGCGACCTTGGCCAACGCCAGTAGTCAATACGCCACGCTAGTTTCCGTTCATAGCACCAGTGTGACTGCCGAGATTAAGGGCAACCTGCCTACCGTCGACAAGAAGGTACAGGTAAACGGCACTGGTAAGGACGCCACCGACGCGAAGATCGGTGATACCCTGACCTTTACCCTGACTTCCACCATTCCGGACATGTCCGCCTATAGCACCTACACCTTCAACTTCAAGGATACGTTGTCTAAGGGCCTCACCTTTGGACAAGTCACTTCCGTTAAGGTCGAAGGTGCGAATAGTCCACTGACCGTGAACACTGACTACACCGTCACCACTCCTACGGCCTCCAACAACAATACGCTTACTGTCGCCATGAAGGACTTCAAGACCAAGCAGCAGGCCAATGCCGGCAAGAAGATCACCGTCACCTACACGGCCACGCTGAACAAGGATGCTGTTGTGGGCGGTGCTGGTAACGTCAACTCCGCAACGATTCAGTACTCCAACAACCCGAGCACCGGTGGCACCGGTGAGTCCGAACCCAGCAAGGTTCGCGTCTTCACTTATGGCTTCACCGTCGATAAGTACACTGGTGACCAATATACTGATGCCGCTACTCGACTTGCTGGTGCTAAATTCACACTCGCACCTAAGAACGGCGAACCTATGAGCTTCGTGCAAGTCAATGCCGGTAGTGGTACCGCGAAGGCTGAATACCGTGTAGCTAATGCTGGTGAGACAGGTGCTACTACGACTATCATCACTCCTGCAAACGGTAAGGTTGAATTCCGGGGACTGAAGAACGGCGAGTACACGCTCACCGAGACCGAAGCGCCGGCCGGCTACAACAAGCTCGCCAGCGCCATCGGCGTGAAGGTTAATGGCCAGAACGACGGCACTGACACCACGCATGCCACCGTCACCATCACCTACAACAACGACAACAATGGCAGCAACTACGACCAGACCGCATCGAACGGTGTCATCCCGGTCCGGAACAAGTCCGGTGTTATCCTGCCTGGCACTGGTGGCATGGGTACCATCGCCTTCACGGTGATTGGTGTGCTGGTCATCGCGCTCGGCGTTGCCTGGACTCTCAAGCGCAAGAACGCCTGACGAGCATGGCCGTGTTTTGGGCGTGAAGGGCACATACCCGCTACGCCCACAACACGGTTTCCTCGCGAAAAGAACGCTCGATGAAACGACTGCGCAACATCCTGCCCTTACTGGTCATTCTCGGTGGAATGCTCATTCTGTTCTATCCGACGATCAGCAACTTCCTCATTATGCGCAACGCCAGCCGCGCCGTAAATAACTACGACGCCAGCGTTGAAGCATTGAGCCAGGAACAGTACCAGAAGGTGCTGGATGCTGCGCACGCCTATAACGAAAAGCTCGCCCAGAACGATGCAGGAGAAACCGATGCTCTTGCCAGTGCCGTCAATTCCGCATCCACGGACGAGGAATACAACAGTCTGCTCAATATTGACGGTGACGGCATGATGGGATACATCACTGTGCCTAAGCTCGAGGAGACCTTGCCGATTTATCACGGCACTTCCGAGAAAGTGTTGCAATCCGGCATCGGACATCTCGAACAGACCTCACTGCCAGTTGGTGGCGCGTCCACTCATGCGGCGCTGTCTGGCCACCGGGGCTTGCCCACGGCAAAACTGTTCACGGACTTGAACCTTATGAAAAAAGGCGACAAGTTCTACATCACAATACTTAAAGACACGTATGCGTATCAGGTCGATAAGATCACTACCGTTCTGCCGACCGATACCAAACAACTGGCAATTGAGCCCGGCAAGGATTTGGTCACGCTCATCACTTGTACGCCGTATGCGGTCAATACGCATCGGCTGCTGGTGCGTGGCCATCGCATCCCATACACGCCGCAGCAGCAGGATGACGCCAAATCCACGTTCCACGTGGACATTCCGCTGCAGTACTTGTTGCCGTCTCTTGCACTGATTGCCTTGCTCATCGCATGGCATTTATGGCAGCGTCATGAGCGGCGACGCCAGCAGAGTGGGAGCGCCAAGGTCGCATCTGGTGATTCTGACTCTGCGGATATCGAGCCGGACGGTGACTTGCCTCCTCAGCCAGACAGTACAAATAACCAATCACATTCATCACGGCGGAAAGGACCGGGTAGACATGTTAGACCTGCATAGCGGAAGCGAGTATGGTGCGGCGCGCATTGCTGCCATGATTGCCGCCGCCGTTACTATCGTCCTCACTGTTCTTGCAGCCTTCGGCTCTATGGTGCCGTATGCGCAAGCTGATTCTTTCGGCGCTCTCACCATCAATGCCGTATGGGGCCGAGACACGGCTTCGCCCAAATTGCTTGCCGGCGATACCTATTCCATCGTGCGCGTCGCCACCGTCACAACGAACAATGATGGTAGCGTCTCCTCATATAAAACCGTCGGCGATTTTTCCGGTCTCACTGCCGATTGGGAACGCCTGACATCAAGTGAATATCACGATGCTGCCAAGAAGCTCGCTACGCACGCGGCGAAAAACAAGCTGTACCAGCATTCCGGCACCACTAACGTAGCTGGTCAGCTCACTTTCCAGAATCTGCCGCTCGGCCTATATCTGGTCTCCCGCACGAGCTCGGCGAAAGCCAACAAAGCATATGACTGTGATCCGTTCCTCATCTCGATTCCTGGCAGTGGAGACACATCCGCTGATCTCAACATCACAGTAGAGCCGAAATTTAGCACTGGAACTCCTGTTGTCCCGCCCGAAGATAACCCGAGCGAGGAGCCGGGCAATCCTGGCCTTATCGGTCGTACGGGTGCCGCCGTAGGCAGCATTGCCGCGGCAGCGGGGCTCATGTTACTTGTTGCGTTCACTTTGTTCAGATTGCGCATGAGGCGCCGCATACGGGACGTCAATTCGGCCGGCAAATCCCATACAGATGATTTATTCGTATGCGAGAATAACGCGCCGAAGTCGTCGCTACTCGCTGCACTTCCCAAGCACCACGTAAAATCGAACACATGGAGTTGAACGATTTGCCCCAGATGGATCCGCGCGCGCTGAAGGCCACGTCCGTCAAAGCCGAAGACGAACATGCCAGTTCAGCTGAGCCGCAAGCATTGAAGATCACCGCCGCCAGCTCGAACCCGAAGATGTTCACGCTGCCCTGGCATAAGCCCCTGGCCACCTGGCCCGAGGACCTGCTGGCCAACCTGCCGCGAGGCATCTCCCGCCACGTGGTGCGTTTTGTGCACGTGGGCGACGAGGTGTACGCCATGAAAGAGATCACCCGTCAGGTGGCCGAGCGCGAGTATGAGATTCTGCGCCGACTGCAGAAGCTCGAGTTGCCGACCGTCACCCCGATTGCCGTGGTCACCGGTCGTCATGACCGCAACGGTGAACCGCTGGAAGCGATTCTGGTCACCCGTCACCTGAAGTTCTCACTGCCGTACCGCGCGCTGTTCGCCCGCAATCTCCAGCCGGATACTGCCGAGCGTTTGATCGACGCCCTTGCCGTGCTGCTGGTTCGCCTGCACTTGGCCGGCTTCTACTGGGGCGATGTGTCGCTGTCGAACGTCCTGTTCCTGCGTGATGCCGACGCGTTTTCCGCCTTCCTGGTGGACGCCGAAACCGGTGATTTGCAGGTGCAGCTTACCGATGGCCAGCGTGAATACGATATCGACTTGGCTCGCACCAACATCATCGGTGAATTGATGGATTTGGCTTCTGGCCGTCTGCTGCCGAGCGACGTGGACGAGATCGAGGTGGGCAACCGTCTGGTCGACCGCTACCACTCGTTGTGGAGCACGCTGACCGACACCGACAAGTTCGGCCCGGATGAGATGTGGAAGATCGAGCAGCGCGTCAACAAGCTCAACGACCTGGGCTTCGACGTGGACGAGCTGGAGATGAAGACCGCGGAGGACGGCAAACGTGTGCTGGTCCGCCCGCGCGTGGTCGATGCCGGCTATGCGTCGCGCAAGCTTCTGCGACTGACCGGTTTAGATGTGCAGGAGAATCAGGCGCGGCGCCTGCTCAACGATCTGGATGCGTACCGTGCCTCCACGTGGCGTGAAGGCGAGGAGTTGGAGATCGTCGCCACCGATTGGATGCGTGAGGTGTATGAGCCGACCGTGCGTATGATTCCACGTGAATATCGTTCGCAGATCGAGCCGGCACAGTTCTTCCATGAGGTGCTGGATCACCGCTGGTTCCTTGCCGAGAAGGCCGGCCACGACGTGCCGATGGGCGAGGCTGTGGAAAGCTACATCCAATCCGTGCTGCCGAACTACAAGCTGGATGACAAAGCCGTGAACGAGCTCAACGCTGAAGCGGATTCCGGTGTGGTCGACGATGAGGCGAATTACGAAAAGCCCATCGACGATGATGATTACAATCCCGACGACGATCCTGATGCCGCGGTGTGGAGCCACTGATATGTGGAGCTGCTGAGCGAAACCGGACGGGGTGGTGCGCCGATTGCGGTGGCCACCCCGATTTTCGTTCCGCTCGATGACCCCGCCGGCAGCAGGGGGGAGATATGGGTATTACTTCGTGGCGGCTGCCGCTGCTTCGCGGCGGGCGCGGGCGACCGCGTACAGGCTGATACCGGCTGCGACCGAGGCGTTCAGAGACTCCACCATGGACGTGATCGGAATGCCGGCGATCGCGTCGCACGACTCGCGCACGAGTCGGCTCAGTCCCTTGCCTTCTGAACCGAGCACGACGATCAGCGGATCGGTCTCGAAACCGGTTTCGCCGACCAGCTTATCGCCGCCGCCGTCTAGGCCGACCGTGTAATATCCACGTTCGCGCATGCTTTCGATGGCCTTGGTGAGGTTCACCACGCGAGCCACCGGGATATGCGCCGCGGCACCGGCCGATACCTTCCACGCGGCAGCGGTGACCGAAGCGGAACGACGCTCCGGCAGAATCACGCCGTTGGCACCGAAGGCGGCGGCCGAACGAATCACCGCACCCAGGTTCTGCGGGTCGGTCACGCCGTCGAGCGCGATGAACAGCGGGCGTGCGTTGATGCGCGCACTCGGCGAATTCACCACGTCCATGGCCTTGGCCTTGCGCTCGGCGATATCCGCCAGCTCGGCGAGAGACGAATACTGGTACGGCTGCACTTTGAGCACGACGCCCTGATGGTTCGACGACCGGGCGATGCGATCCATTTCCAGACGGTCGGCCTCCAGCAGGTGCAGGCTTTGTGCGCCGGCGAGCTTGATGATCTCGCGTGTACGGTCATCATGCTCGATACGTGTCGCGATATACAGCTGCATGCTGGGGACGCCGACGCGCAGCGCCTCCAGCACGGCATTGCGGCCGATGACCAGATCGTCCGAATCGGACGCGAACTTCGCGGCGCGACGGCGGGCTGCCAGTCGCGGATCTGCCATCTTGCGACGGTTCGTCGCCTGCTTGGCCTTGTATGCCTTGTGATACACGCGATCCTCGGCTTTGGGCGTCGGCCCCTTGCCGCGTAGCGCATTGCGGTGTTTTCCTCCCGACCCCTTGGTCGGACCTTTCTTGATTGCCATACGTGCCATTGTCCCAGACCCCCACGCCAAACAGCCATTCGCGGCGCGCGAATCGCCCCAATCTCCTGAGAGACTCGGTTTGCGTTCCTAAGTGCGCGCCGGAACGCCGAGTGCGCGAACATAGGAACGCAGATCGCATAGTTTGCGTTCCTAAGTGCGCAGAGTTGTCGTTTCGGCGCGCACTTAGGAACGGAACGCAGCTCGTCCGGTTCCGAAGCCGCCGGAGTTCCTTGCCTTGGCACGTATGATGAATGCAGGATCGGGCGGCGTCATTCACACCCGGAGAGCCAGAAGGTCTTGCGATGGTCGATGTGAGCAGGGAGTGCTGCGAGCGGTATTTCGGCATGGACGACGAACTGTTCGATTACACCATGGCGACGCTCCGCTGGCTGCTCGCGCTGTGTGAGCGTGTCGCCTGAAATCGTTCGCGGAATGCGGATATTTGGACAACACGTAAAGGGCTGTTTCGCCAAGCGATGACGGGTTTGTGGAATAATGGCAACAGTATGCATCGGCAGCAGTTGCGCCGGTGCCCATAACCGCGCAGCTTTATCGAGATGACCGGGGGAGGGGACGATCCCGGTGATCGTGAGGGCTGACTACTCCGCGGCTATATCAAGGAGACCATTATGGTTGATCACACAAATGATCAATCCACAGGCGTGCAGTCGCAGGAAGGCCTGCTTCACGACGTCGATCCCAGCTTGACCGAGACGAACGAAGTCGCCAAGGCGCTGGATGTGGATACCAATACCGGCCTGAGCTCCGCCGAGGCGCAGCGCCGGTTGGAGAAATTCGGCCCGAACCAGTTGGCCAGCGCGCCACCCGTACCCAAGTGGAAGAAGTTCCTGGCGCAGTTCCAGGATCCGCTGGTGTACCTGCTGCTTGCCGCCACTGTCATCTCACTGATCGCATGGTTCATCGAGCGCTCGCACGGAACGGCCGGCGAAGTGCTGCCGTTCGACGCCATCGTCATCATCCTGATCCTGATCGTCAACGCGGTGCTGGGCTATATTCAGGAGGCCCGTGCCGAGCAGGCGGTGGAGGCGCTCGCCCAAATGACGGCACCGCAGACCTCCGTGCTGCGTGACGGCAAAATCGTGCACATCAACACCGCCGACGTGGTTCCCGGCGACATCGTGGTGCTTGGCGAAGGCGATACCGTCTCCGCCGACGGGCGTCTGTTCGCCGCCGCGTCGCTGCGCATCGCCGAGGCGAGCCTGACCGGCGAATCCGTGCCGGTGGGCAAGAAGCCCGACACGCTCGACTCCGCCAAGGCGCTGGGCGACCGCACCAATATGATTTTCAACGGCACGTCCGTCACTCAGGGCACCGGCCGCGCGATCGTGACCGGGACCGGCATGAACACGCAGGTCGGCAAGATCGCCGACATGCTGTCGCAGACCGATGACGAGGATACCCCGCTGCAGAAGGAGATGACCCACGTCTCCAAGATCCTGGGCATTGCCGTGTGCATCATCGCGGCCGTCGTGCTCGTCGCGCTGTTCATCACGCAGGGCTTCCACAAGATGCCCGACGATCTCATCGACTCGCTGCTGCTGGCCGTTTCGCTGGCCGTCGCCGCAGTGCCGGAAGGTCTTGCGACGATTCTGACGGTTGTTCTCGCGCTCGGCGTGCAGCGCATGGCCAAGCACAACGCCATCGTCAAGAAGCTGAGCTCCGTGGAGACGCTGGGATCCGCTTCGGTGATCTGCTCCGACAAGACCGGTACGCTCACGCGTAACGAGATGACCGTCGAGCGCATCGTCACCCCGAGCGGTGAAGTGCAGCTCACCGGCACCGGTTACGAGCCCAAGGGCAAGATGCTGGGCATGGGTGGCGCCGCCATCGAGGAGAGCGCTCCGGTCAACGCCGAAGCCCTGCGCACCATCGCCGTCGGAGCGTTTGCCAACGACGGTGACTTGCGTCAGAACGATGCCGGCCAGTGGGAGATCGTCGGCGACCCGACCGAGGTGTCGCTCGTCGTCGCCTCCCGCAAGATCAAGGCCGAACGCGCCCTCGGCAAGCTCGACCGTGTGGCCGAGGTTCCGTTCACGTCCGAGCGCAAGCGTATGGCCGTGATCGGCAAGGACAGCAGCGACAACGGCAACCTGAGCGTCTATGCAAAGGGCGCGCCCGATGTGCTGCTCGGCTACTGCACGCGCATCGCGGTTGGCGAAGCCGTCCGCCCGATGACCGAAGGCGACCGCCAGGAGATTCTCGCGACCGTCGAGCGTCTGTCCGGCGAGGCATACCGCACGCTGGGTGAGGCGTACCGCCCGCTCGGCACCACATCCCTGGCCGATATCCCCGGCATCAAGACCAATGCAGCCGGCCAGGTGACCGACATCTCCGAGCAGAGCGACGTCATCGAGCGTGACCTGATCTGGGCCGGCATGGTCGGCATCATCGACCCGCCGCGCACCGAAGTGCGTGATTCCGTGGCCGAAGCGCATCGCGCCGGCATCCGCACGGTGATGATCACCGGCGACCACCCGCTCACCGCGGCCCGCATCGCTTCTGATCTGGGCATCATCGAAAAGGGCGGCAAGGCCCTCACCGGCGATCAGCTCGACGCGATGCCCGACGAGGCGGCGTTCGACAAGGCGACTTCTGAGGTCTCCGTGTACGCCCGCGTGGCCCCCGAGCACAAGCTCAAGATCGTGGAGTCGCTGCAGCGCCAGGGCAACATCGCCGCCATGACCGGCGACGGCGTCAACGACGCCCCGGCCGTCAAGTCCGCCGACATCGGCGTGGCGATGGGCATCACCGGCACCGAGGTGACCAAGGAATCCGCGAAGATGATTCTCGCGGACGACAACTTCTCCACCATCGTCGCCGCCGTGCGCGAAGGCCGTGTGATCTTCGACAACATCCGCAAGTTCCTGCGCTACCTGCTGAGCTCCAACGTGGGCGAGGTGTTCACCGTGTTCGGCGGCGTCATGCTCGCCGGCGTGCTTGGCATCACGCAGCCGGGAACCACCGGTGTCGCCGTGCCGCTGCTCGCCACGCAGCTGCTGTGGATCAACCTGCTGACCGACGCCGCCCCGGCGCTCGCGATGGGTGTCGACCCGCAGACCGATGACGTGATGGCACGCAGCCCGCGCAAGCTCACCGACCGCGTGATCGACAGGGACATGTGGATCGATATCGCGTTCATCGGCATCATCATGGCGGCCGTCACCTTGATCGGCATGGACATGCACCTTGAAGGTGGCCTGTTCACCGACCGCTCCATCGGCGGCACCCACGAATTCCAGATGATCGAGGCCCGTACGATGGGCTTCACGATTCTCGTGTTCGCGCAGCTGTTCAACGCGATCGCATCGCGTTCCGCACGTCAGTCCGCGTTCGTCGGCCTGTTCTCCAACAAGTGGCTGTGGGGGGCGATCGGCCTGTCTGTCGTGCTGCAGCTCGTGGTGATCTACGTGCCGTTCCTCAACTCCGCGTTCGGCACCACGCCGCTCGGACCGTGGGCATGGGTCGAGTGCATCTGCCTCGCCGCGGTCGTACTGATCGCCTCGGAAATCTACAAGGCGATCATGCGCGTCATCGACCGCAAGCGCGGCATTATGGCATAACAATGCCATAAGCCTCCACCGGCGTCAGGGCTCCCGCTCTCCACATCGGAAAACGGGAGCCCTTCTCATACCCCGGAATCGCTGAATATGCGGTGACATGACGGAACGATGTCGTAGCATCGGAGGCGAACCATATATCAATGGCACGTTCCGAAGGGATTCGCAATGTCACTCATCGAACAATTCCATGGCGCCGCCGCCGATGGAACGGAACTCACCGCTATTTATGCTGAGCAGCCGGCTGCTGATGTGGCGTTCGCGCTGGTCTTCGCCGGTCACGGTCTTCCGCGCTTCGTGCACTGGGGCCGCCCGCTCGCGGCGCCGGGAACCGTACTCGCCGCATACGACGCCCTGCGGCCGCAGCGCGTGTCCGGCGCGCTGGACGAGACCGCCTGGCCAAGCATCATGCCCACGCAAAGCGAGTCGTGGATAGGGGCACCGCGACTGGATATCCGGCGCGCCGGCGTAACGCCGTTCTGTGCATTCACGGTGACCGGCATCGCAATCCGTCAGGACGAACGCCAAGGCGTTGACGTGTCTGACGGCGTGGACGGTGCCGCGCATACCGTCACGCAACAGGTGCCGGTCGTCACCGTGACCGCGTCGGATACCGAGCAGGGCGTGGAACTGTCATGGACGGCCGAACTGTTGCCCGGCGGACTGATCAGACAGCGCACCACGCTGCGTAATCTTCCAGCCGGTAATCTTCCGACCGGTGACTTGGAAGTCGGTAAAGTCGAACTCGGCTTCCCGCTCCCGGCACTTGCCACGGAGATACTCACCACCACCGGCCATCATCTGCGCGAACGCAGCCCGCAGCGGCAGCCGCTGACCGAAGGACGCTTCGAGAAGGTCTCGATGGCGGGGCGCCCAGGTTTTGACGCCTCTCTGTTGCTTTCCGCGGGCGAGCCCGGCTTCGGGTTCGAGCATGGCGAGGTCTATTCGGTGCATGTGGGCTGGAGCGGCAATTCCGTGCTGTCGGCAGAGCGTCAGCCGTATACGACCGGTCTGATTGGCGGCGGCGAGGTGCTGCTCGGCGGCGAGGCCACGCTCGCCCGCGGCGAAACGTACACCACCCCGTGGCTGTACGGGTCGTACGGTGACGGGCTCAACGAGGTGGCTGCGAGATTCCATGATTACGTGCGCTCCTGTCACCCGGATCTCGCCGTCAAGCCGCGTCCGGTGATTCTCAACACGTGGGAGGCCGTGTATTTCGACCATGACTACGACACGTTGAAGGCTCTGGCCGATAAGGCCGGGGATTCCGGCGTCGAACGGTTCGTGGTGGATGACGGCTGGGTCGGCTCCCCGGCGTCGGGA
>OBYE01000149.1_pt1 | contig 17076 bp, 8 predicted proteins | sample 1476731 | NCBI WGS metagenome assembly OBYE01 (sample SAMEA2580194, study PRJEB22360) | human gut metagenome | biome: human gut; feature: human-associated habitat; material: faeces | place: Denmark | collected 2008/2010 | reverse complement strand
CGCCGACAAGGAAGGCATGATTTACGTGCCGCCGTTCGACGATTACGAAGTCATTTGCGGCCAAGGCACCATCGGTCTGGAGATCCTCGAAGACGTGCCGAATGTCACTGACGTGGTGGTGCCGCTTGGCGGTGGCGGTCTTGGTGCCGGCGTAGCACTGGCCATCAAGACGTTCAAGCCCGAAGTTCGCGTCATCGGTGCGATCCCGGAAGGGTCCCCGGCATGGAAGGACTCGCTGGCAGCGGGCCATTTGTCTCCTGCCGATCAGGTGGTCACCTCTGCAGAAGGCGTTGCGGTCAAGCACCCCGGCGACCTGCCGTTCGCCCTGATCAACGAGTTCCTGGACGATCTGGTGACCGTTACCGAGCGTGATATCAATGAGATGATTCTGCTCATGCTGGAGAAGCACAAGCTGGTGGTCGAAGCCGCCGGTGCCGTTTCCCTGGCTGCGCTGGAGCACCTGAACCTGCGCTCCCGTAAATTCGCTGCCGCCACCGGCCCGCACGTGGTGGTTCCGATTATGTCCGGCGGCAACATCGACACCGTGACCATGGGTGCGGTGATTCAGAAAGGTATGATTGCCCGCGGCCGCATCATGAACTTCGAGGTCGAGCTGCCGGATACTCCGGGTCAGCTCGTCAAGGTGGCCACCCTGCTTGCCGAGCAGCGCGCCAACGTCATTCAGCTTGATCACGACCAGTTCAAGGCATCCGGCCACTACACCAACGCGGTATCTCTCGGCGTCACGGTCGAAACCAACGGCCCTGACCATATTGACCGCATCCTTGCGGCTCTGCGCGAAGCTGGCTTTAGCCCTAAGCGCATCTACTGATGTCCAATATCTCCCGCTGGCGGGAAATAGCGCGGAACGCAGGTGGGTGGCTGAACAATAATCATGAATTGTTCGTCACTGCCGGCGGAGCCGACTGAGACAAGGTGGGATAATCTGGTTCCCCTCTTTGAGGGGAGCTTCGGACTGGAGCTCCCCTCAGTCGGCTTCGCCGGCAGTAGCTACTTGTTCTCCGCAATCGTCTCGTCCACCAACTTCGGCAGGGCAACGGCGATATCCTCATGAATCAAGCGGCTCGCAAGATGGTCATATTGCGTGTGACCCATATTCATAATGGTGATGGGCACGCCCGCCTGCGCGGCCACCGGCACAATGCTCGCCGCCGGGTACACCTCAAGGGTCGATCCGATTACCCATAGTTCGTCGGCTTTGGTGGCCAGGCTGTACGACTTCTCCATCGCTCCGTCCGGCAGCGCCTCACCGAAATACACCACATCGGTTTTGATAATGCCATTGCATGGCATATCGCCACGATACTTCAGTTTGCGATGGCAATGTGGATCGGGTTCTTCATCCAAACGGGCCATGATGTCCGCCGTGGCATATTCCTGATGGCACTTCATGCAATGCGAGGTGCCGATAGTGCCGTGCAGGTTCACGATGACGTTGTCGCTGTTGCCGGCCTTCTCATGCAGTGCATCGAAGTTCTGCGTGGCCAGCAGCGTCAACATGCCGGCTTGTTCCAGCTTGACCAGCGCCTTATGCGCAGTGCCGGGCTGCGCATTCCATACTGGCGATTCCTTTTGCCAGCGCCAGGAGTACTCGCGGTCCTCTTTGTTGCGCAGGAACAGATCGATGTCGTAAACGCTCATTTGGTCAGGATGCTTGGTCCACACACCGTCCGGACCGCGGAAATCAGGGATGCCGGCGGACGTGGAAATGCCCGCCCCGGTTAATACAGCAATCTTCTTGGTCATAACCACAGGTATACCCGCGATTCATGAACGAAATCCGATGACGGAGCGCTGTCATGTGCCGATTGTGCGCCGGCAGTGTGGTTGCCGAGAGATGAACGCAGGGCCGACTAGCTGAAAACTCTTGCGACACGCCAGCCGCATAGTGGATTTGATGCTTTTCAGAAACATTTGAGGGGTTAACCTAGCTTCATCAGAGCAAAGTGGGCTCTGTGCGACACGCCGAGGGAACCGCGTTATTACGCCGATTCCTTAGGTTCTTGCGCGCTTCGATTTGCGTGTGTTCGTGTGTTCGTGTAAGTTATTCACCTGTTGCCGCTCGGCGCGGCGGGTTCCTTCCTCTGGTTGGTTTTCCGTCTTGCTGGTGTGGTGGTGGTTTGAGAACTCAAGAGCGTGTTTGTACTACTTCTTTATAGTCAATGATTGCCAGTTCATTCCTCGCCTGATTGCCTGTCGTGGTGGTTGGGTACCCGGGAGGGTTTGATGAGGGGTGAGGTTTTTTGAGGGCGTCCTTCCTTAAGGACGTGCTCGTCGATTTTTTTTGAGGGTCATCTGTCGATGTCTCTTCGCGTTTTTTTGTGGAGGGTTCGATTCTGGCTCAGGATGAACGCTGGCGGCGTGCTTAACACATGCAAGTCGAACGGGATCCATCGGGCTTTGCTTGGTGGTGAGAGTGGCGAACGGGTGAGTAATGCGTGACCGACCTGCCCCATACACCGGAATAGCTCCTGGAAACGGGTGGTAATGCCGGATGTTCCAGTTGATCGCATGGTCTTCTGGGAAAGCTTTCGCGGTATGGGATGGGGTCGCGTCCTATCAGCTTGACGGCGGGGTAACGGCCCACCGTGGCTTCGACGGGTAGCCGGCCTGAGAGGGCGACCGGCCACATTGGGACTGAGATACGGCCCAGACTCCTACGGGAGGCAGCAGTGGGGAATATTGCACAATGGGCGCAAGCCTGATGCAGCGACGCCGCGTGAGGGATGGAGGCCTTCGGGTTGTAAACCTCTTTTATCGGGGAGCAAGCGTGAGTGAGTTTACCCGTTGAATAAGCACCGGCTAACTACGTGCCAGCAGCCGCGGTAATACGTAGGGTGCAAGCGTTATCCGGAATTATTGGGCGTAAAGGGCTCGTAGGCGGTTCGTCGCGTCCGGTGTGAAAGTCCATCGCTTAACGGTGGATCCGCGCCGGGTACGGGCGGGCTTGAGTGCGGTAGGGGAGACTGGAATTCCCGGTGTAACGGTGGAATGTGTAGATATCGGGAAGAACACCAATGGCGAAGGCAGGTCTCTGGGCCGTTACTGACGCTGAGGAGCGAAAGCGTGGGGAGCGAACAGGATTAGATACCCTGGTAGTCCACGCCGTAAACGGTGGATGCTGGATGTGGGGCCCGTTCCACGGGTTCCGTGTCGGAGCTAACGCGTTAAGCATCCCGCCTGGGGAGTACGGCCGCAAGGCTAAAACTCAAAGAAATTGACGGGGGCCCGCACAAGCGGCGGAGCATGCGGATTAATTCGATGCAACGCGAAGAACCTTACCTGGGCTTGACATGTTCCCGACGATCCCAGAGATGGGGTTTCCCTTCGGGGCGGGTTCACAGGTGGTGCATGGTCGTCGTCAGCTCGTGTCGTGAGATGTTGGGTTAAGTCCCGCAACGAGCGCAACCCTCGCCCCGTGTTGCCAGCGGATTGTGCCGGGAACTCACGGGGGACCGCCGGGGTTAACTCGGAGGAAGGTGGGGATGACGTCAGATCATCATGCCCCTTACGTCCAGGGCTTCACGCATGCTACAATGGCCGGTACAACGGGATGCGACGCGGCGACGCGGAGCGGATCCCTGAAAACCGGTCTCAGTTCGGATCGCAGTCTGCAACTCGACTGCGTGAAGGCGGAGTCGCTAGTAATCGCGAATCAGCAACGTCGCGGTGAATGCGTTCCCGGGCCTTGTACACACCGCCCGTCAAGTCATGAAAGTGGGCAGCACCCGAAGCCGGTGGCCTAACCCCTTGTGGGATGGAGCCGTCTAAGGTGAGGCTCGTGATTGGGACTAAGTCGTAACAAGGTAGCCGTACCGGAAGGTGCGGCTGGATCACCTCCTTTCTACGGAGAATACAGGATGCCGTTCGGCGTCCGGTGCGGACCCTCCCGCGCGATGGTCGCGTGTGGACGGGTTGCTGGTGTGGAAGAGATCATGGGCTTTCGGTTCGTCCGTCGTGGGATGTTCCGCGGGAGTGGTGCGGATGCGCTTTTGGGCTCCCGGATCGCCACCCCAGGCTTTTGCCTGGCGCGATTCGATGCCCGTCGTGCCTGCGGGCCGGCCGTGTGCCGGTCTGGTCGGCGTGGCGGTGCGTGGTGGCTTGAGAACTGGATAGTGGACGCGAGCAAAACAATGGGTTTGAATCTTTGTTTTGCTGTTGATTTCGAATCGAACTCTGTTTTTTAGTGTTTGTTTCGATCGTTTTGTGATCATTTTTAGTGTGATGATTTGTCGTCTGGGAATTTGCTAGAGGAATCTTGCGGCCATGCATCTGTATGGTGTGTGTTGCTTGCAAGGGCGTATGGTGGATGCCTTGGCAGACAGGACCGATGAAGGACGTTTGAGGCTGCGATATGCCTCGGGGAGCCGCCTACAGGGCTTTGATCCGAGGATTTCCGAATGGGGGAACCCACCGGCCGTCATGGGTCGGTACCGGCTTCGGCCGGGGGGTACGCAGGGAAGTGAAACATCTCAGTACCTGCAGGAAAGGATATTCCGTGAGTAGTGGCGAGCGAAAGCGGATGATGGCCAAACCTTGCGCGTGTGATACCCGTCGGGGGTTGCGTGTGGGGTGTTGCGGGATCGCGTGCGCCGGCTCCGACGGGCCGGCCGGCAGTTTTAGAAAACCATGTGTCAGGGGAACCGGGTTGAATACCGGGCCGCAGAGGGTGAGGGCCCCGTACCTGAACGCGCATGGTCTGCCGATCGCGTCTCCCAAGTAGCACGGGTCCCGTGGAACCCCGTGCGAATCCGCCCGGACCGTTGGGTAAGCCTGAATATTCCTGTCTGACCGATAGCGAACGAGTACCGTGAGGGAAAGGTGAAAAGTACCCCGGGAGGGGAGTGAAACAGTCTCTGAAACCGTGCGCCTACAATCCGTCGGAGCCCTTTTTGTGGGGTGACGGCGTGCCTATCGAAAAATGAGTCTGCGAGTCAGTGGCATGTGGCGAGCATAACCCGTGTGGGGTATGCGTAGCGAAGGCGAGTCTTAAAAGGCGTTTGAAGTCGCGTGTCCTGGACCCGAAGCGGGATGATCTAGCCCTGAGCAGGTTGAAGCGCGGGTAAGACCGTGTGGAGGACCGAACCCACCTGGGTTGAAAACCGGGGGGATGACTTGGGGTTAGGGGTGAAAGGCCAATCAAATTCCGTGATAGCTGGTTCTCTCCGAAATGCATTTGGGTGCAGCGTCGGGTCATTGCGTCCCGGGGGTAGAGCTACTGGATGCTTGCGGGCCCGTATCGGGTACCAACAGCAACCAAACTCCGAATACCGGTGACGTGTATCCCGGCAGTGAGTCGGCGGGGGATAAGCTTCGTCGTCGAAAGGGAAACAGCCCAGACCGTCGTCTAAGGTCCCGAAGCGTGTGCTAAGTGGGAAAGGATGTGGAGTCGCATAGACAGCCAGGAGGTTGGCTCAGAAGCAGCCATCCTTGAAAGAGTGCGTAACAGCTCACTGGTCTAGTGGTTCCGCGCCGACAATGTAGCGGGGCTCAAGCACACCACCGAAGACGCGGCAGTATTTTGTACTGGGTAGGAGAGCGTCCCATGAGGGGCGAAGCGGCCGTGTGAACGCGCCGTGGACTTCATGGGAGTGAGAATGCAGACATGAGTAGCGAAAGACGGGTGAAGATCCCGTCCGCTGGATGACCAAGGGTTCCAGGGCCACGTTCATCGTCCCTGGGTGAGTCGGGTCCTAAGGCGAGGCCGACAGGCGTAGTCGAATGGATGAACGGGTCGATATTCCCGTACCGGCTTTCAGCCGCCAGAACCGAGGCTTGGAGTACTAACCTCCGGGTCCGGGCTTGCCGCTCCTTCGGGGGTGGGATGCCTGGGCCTGTTGGGACCGATCCTTGTAGTAGGTCAGCGCAGGAGTGACGCAGAAGGGTAGCCGGCCGCGGAGGTGGTTTTCCGTGGTCAAGCACGCAGCCCGTCCCGTAGGCAAATCCGCGGGGCGTGTGGGCGAGGTGCGATGGTGGGGGCCGTTTGGCCCGATATCCGGTGATCCCGGCTGCCGAGAAAAGCTTCGGCGTGAGGCTCGAAGCCGCCCGTACCCCAAACCGACACTGGTGGTCAGGTAGAGAATACCAAAGCGATCGAGCGAATCCTGGTCAAGGAACTCGGCAAATCACTCCCGTTCCTTCGGTTTAAGGGAGACCCCCGATGGTGATCCGCCTCGCGCGGGGAGCTTTTGGGGGTGGCACAGACCAGGGGGTAGCGACTGTTTACCAAAAACACAGGTGCATGCGAAGGCGCAAGCCGCTGTATATGCACTGACGCCTGCCCGGTGCCGGAAGGTTAAGAGGATCCGTCAGCCTTCGGGTGAAGCGGTGAATTCAAGCCCCGGTAAACGGCGGTGGTAACTATAACCATCCTAAGGTAGCGAAATTCCTTGTCGGGTAAGTTCCGACCTGCACGAATGGCGTAACGACTTCCCCACTGTCTCGACCAGGAGCTCGGCGAAATTGCAGTACGAGTAAAGATGCTCGTTAAGCGCAGAAGGACGAAAAGACCCCGGGACCTTTACTATACCTTGGTATTGGCATTCGGTGTGGATTGTGTAGCATAGGCGGAAGGCTTCGAAGCCACGGCGCCAGCCGCGGGGGAGCCGCAAGGTGAAATACCGCTCTGTTCGCATTGGATGTCTAACCTCGAACAGTCATCCTGTTCAGGGACAGTGCCTGGCGGGTAGTTTAACTGGGGCGGTTGCCTCCCAAAGAGTAACGGAGGCGCCCAAAGGTCCGCTCAGCCCGGTTGGCAATCGGGTGGCGAGTGCAAGTGCACAAGCGGGCTTGACTGCGAGGACGACGGTCCGAGCAGGGACGAAAGTCGGGACTAGTGATCCGGTGCCGGTGTACGGACGCGGCATCGCTCAACGGATAAAAGGTACCCCGGGGATAACAGGCTGATCATTCCCAAGAGTCCATATCGACGGGATGGTTTGGCACCTCGATGTCGGCTCGTCGCATCCTGGGGCTGGAGCAGGTCCCAAGGGTTCGGCTGTTCGCCGATTAAAGCGGCACGCGAGCTGGGTTCAGAACGTCGTGAGACAGTTTGGTCTCTATCCTCTGCGCTCGTTGGAATGTTGAGGAGGCCTGCCCATAGTACGAGAGGACCTGGGTGGACGAACCTCTGGTATGCCGGTTGTCACGCCAGTGGCACGGCCGGTTGGCTACGTTCGGAAGGGATAACCGCTGAAAGCATCTAAGCGGGAAGCCTGCTCCAAGATAAGCATTCCATAGGACTACGGGTCCTTGAAGTCCCCATGCAGAACACGTGGTTGATAGGCCGGACGTGGAAGCCCCGCGAGGGGTGGAGCCGACCGGTACTAACGGACGAAAGGCAACACTCATTCCCCGATCTGTTCGGGGAGCGCATCATCCTCCTGCAGACCATCCCGTATGGCAATGAGCACGGGATGAACACAAGACGAATCAACGCATCGCGTCCCCTGTCCGGTTCCCAGGCCGCCACAAGGCCGGCAGACCTTGGTGTCTGGCCGTATAAGAGAAGATTTGCGGCGGTCATGGCCCAGGTGAGACGCCCGGTCCCATTCCGAACCCGGAAGCTAAGGCCTGGCACGGCGATGGTACTGCACTCGACAGGGTGTGGGAGAGTAGCACGCCGCCGCACCACACGTACAGGAAGCCCCGATACCTTAAAAGGTACCGGGGCTTCCCGCATATCGGGACACTCGCGCGTCGGGGGGGGGGATCTCGCGTCCTTGGACCTCAGCGTCTTGGGCCTACCCCCGGTCCGCCGCGCGGACGACTCCCCTCAAAGAGGAAAGCCAGAAACTGGCTTGGTTATGGGGTCGCTCTACACTGGCTTCTGCTATGCATTACTTCACCCCTAAACGTTGCGCCACGTCGAATAAAATCATGTACCACGATAAGGCGCAGGCTCAGCGTGCCGCTGATCAAAGCCTGATCGAGCGCGGAGCCGAGCTATGGGTATACCGTTGCGAATACTGCGGATGCTGGCACCTCACACATCGCGATCCACAATCCAGTTACCGGCATGTGCCGCTGAACCAGCAACTCAAGCCACACAGTCGTAAAAAGGGCTACAAGCCACGTAGACGTTAGCGTCAGAAGCTCCACAGGCCTCGCCAACGCCGTGTCTGAGACAGGTTACGGTCCAAACACGCCAGGTCGTAGACTGCTAAGCGTTCAGGGCGCTCGGACACACTCCGTCCAACACTTACATCACCTTGGTGCTTTCCAGATTGCGGATGATCCAATCGTTCAGGCGGATCACCGGCTTGCGCAGCATAAGCCCCAGAAGCAGCGAAGGAACAAGGAACAACGCGAGTTTGCCCATGGAAACCCAATACCCCATGCCGAACGAGCCGGCCATGGCCGAGTGCATCGCGTCCACCGCATAGGGGAACAGCAGCCATTTGGAAACGGCCTGGAAGAACGGGGGCAACGTCTCGATGGGGAACGTGCCACCGGAGCCGGCCACCTGCATCACCAGCAGCACCACGGCGATGGCTTTGCCGATATCGCCGAACGACAGGGCCAACGTGTACACGATGTTCGAGAACACCAGCGCGGTCAGCCAGCCGACCATCATGAACCGGATCGGGTGCTCGCACTGCACGCCGAGATAGAACATATCGCCCAGGCACACCAGCGTGCCCTGCAGCAAAGCAAGGAAACCGAAAATCATGTATCGGCCGAAATATTCGTGGTGCAAGCGTAAACCGAACTGCCGCGCATTGCCGGAAGACTCGGCACGCGGCTTCTTCAGCACATCCAACGCGGCGGCCGGTCCGGCAATCCGCCCGGCAATCATGGCCTCGCGAAGACCCACTCCCGAACCGAGCGGCAGATCATTGCCCAACCCTAAGATACGAGCCTTCTCATGGTCGGAAATCGATACTTTCAACATGGCGACCAGAATGATCGCACCGACCCAAATAGACAAAATCGTGTAGAACGGAGCCATCGCGGAACCATAGTTGGCAACGGGATAGAGCGCGATGCGGTCGACCGCTACGGGTGCCGCCAGCATGGAAGCAATGGCATCGGGCTTCGCAGAGGAAATCACAGACAGGTCGTTGGTGCCGCCACTGGTGATAGAGGCGAGTTGGGAAGACAAGTTGTCGAGTTTCTTCGCCGAACGGGTCAAAGCGTTAGCTGCGTCAGTCAAGGCCGACTGGATGTCCGTCAGGCTGTCTGAAACGCCGCCAGAAAGACCTGACACGCTGCTGACGGTCGACGCAAGCCCGTCGATTACGGAACTTGCCTGCGTGGCCACTTCGTCCATGGACGAAGTCAGATTGTTCAGTTGCGGTTTCAGCGTGCTCTTGTACGTGTCTGAAGCCTGAGTAATCGATTGTTTGGCGGCGGCGATTTGTGATTTCAGATCTCGACGCGCTGTATCGGCATCGGCAGTGCCGTTTGCTATGTGCGTGGCCGCATCGCCCAACGCGGTGGCGGCTTGCTGCATGCTCTGCTGCGCCTTTGTGGCTTGGTCTGCAGCCGCGTTCAGTTGAGCGGCAACGGTATCTCCGCCCACGGGCAGTGAAGCCGCTTGTTTGGCGAGATCTCGTAAAGCGGCGGCATACTTTCCAAAGCTGTCGGCCTGAGCCTCCACTTTGGATTGCATATCGGTTAGCTTGTTTGATATCTGTGAGGATTGTGAGCCCACATCGGCAAAAGCGGCATCGATTTGCTTGGCAATGGTGTCGTAGGATGAACCGGCCTGCTGCAATGCCGTACCGACGCCATCGGTGGCTCCGGACAATGCCTTGTCGAGGCTGGAGACTCCGTTGCGGGTCTGTTTCAACGCCTTTTTGGTTGTGGCCGCAGCTGAGCCTGTTGACCCCAGCAGCTTATCGGTGGAATCAATGATGCTGTTGGCGGCCCCGAGCAGATTGGCATAGGAATCCATCTGCGACGCAGTGCCGGCCGAACGAGACGACATGGTAGCAATATGACTGGTGGCGTTGTTGACGTACTGTTCCATTTGCGGGCTTTGCGCGTAATCGGCCACGTTGGAAACCAAATCCAGCGCCACGCTCGCCAAGGTCTTCACGAATGTCTGGTCGATGGTCGTGGCCACGGTGGTAGCACCCTGGTCGGTGATATGCGGAGCGATTGGATTGATTTTCTCATTGAGATAGTATTCGAGCTTGGCGTGCTTGATCTTCGGTGAAAACAGCGTCATCATATCGGAGCTGAAGCTTTTTGGAATAATCAGCGCGGCATAGTATTCGCCTGAGTTCACGCCATCGATGGCCTTAGCACGATCCACAAACTGCCAGTCAAGGTCATGATTGGCCCTGAGCGTATTGGTCACGGTTTCGCCGACGTTGATGGTGATCGGCATCAGATCGGACTTATAGCCCTTATCCACGTTTGCCACGGCGACCTTCAAGGCCTTGGTGTTGCCGTACGGGTCCCAGCTGGCGGCGATGTTGTACCAGGCGTACAGTGCCGGCACAATCACCAATCCCATAGCCACGATTACGGCGATCACATTGCGGGTGGCTTGGCGCACGTCACGTACGAATATTTTCCAGATAAGCTTCATCGTGCGCCTCCTTGCCCAGACTGCCCGGACTGACCGGGTTGCTCAGGCTGCCCGGATTGACCGGACTGCTCGGACTGTGCGGTGTGCGCAGTCGGCTCGGCGGCCTGATCGCCGAACAGTGTGAGTCGTTCAGTGGTTTCTCCGATATCCGGATCGCTGTCCATCGCCGCTTCGTGACGTCCGTGGCCGTGGAAACGCCGCCACACATATCCGTTGAGCATCACATTGCGGAACTCGTCGGCACTCATGGCGCTGACGCCAAGCTGCACGGCGTAGGTTTCGCGTGCGTATTCAACCACAATGAGATAGGCGTCGATAAGAATAATCGACAGAATCCAGGAGGTCAGCATGGCGATTTTCTCTTGGGTGACGAACAGCAGCACCAGGAATACGAACGGGAGTACGGTCAGCAATGCCAGGCCGGCAACGATCATCTTTGGGTACCGTGCGAAGAACCGGTGCGCGCGATGGGCGATGATATCGCGCAGTTCCTTGCTGTCGGACACCGTGCGGAATACGGAGTTCAAGCTCACCTGTTCGTTCACCATGCTGTTGTGCTCGGTGATCATCAGGTCGGTATCTCCCAAACGACGGTCGAACAGCGCGTTCAGGTTCATCGCATACCGGCGTACGACAAGTCCCACGAAAAGCGCCGCCGGCAGATACCAGAACAGGTGCAGCATGTCGAGCCAGTAATGGTTCGCGTACAGGCCGGCGATCGGGCCGCGCATCGCGTTGATGCCGTAGGTAAAGGGCAGCCACGGGTGCAGTTCGCGGAAGAAGTTCGGCATCATTTCAATCGGATACAGGCCGGAGGCACCGGGTATCTGCACAATGACCAGAATTACGGCGATGGCTTTGCCGATATGGCGGAATGCCACGGCCAGTGCATAAATAATGTTGATGTAGACGAACGAACAGAAGATTCCGGCCAAGATGAACAGCAGAGGATGCTCGCATTGGATGCCGAGCACCAGATCGCCGATGGTGGCGATGACGGCTTGCAGGAATCCGATGGTGACCAGCAGCAGCCAGCGGCCAAGATATGCTTGCGTAGCGGTGATACGGCGAATGCCCTTGCGGTCGACCTCAAGCTTGTAGATGGCAATCAGCACGAAACCGCCTACCCACAGTGCCAGATTCGTGTAGAACGGGGTGACTGCGGACCCGTAATTGTCGGTGGCATACACGACTTTCGTGGTCAGAGCGACGGGATTGCCCATGAACTCGCCGAATCCCTTGTCATCCAGATGCAGCGTATCCCGGATTTTCTGGTAAGCGGCGGAACTATCGAGCGTGGCGATATCGGTGCGTACGGTGGCGACATCGCTGGCCACCTGGCGCAGCGAATCCTGCGTGCTGCTGATGGTGGTTTTCGTTTGGTTCAGGGTATCGACAAGCTGGTCGAACAGCCCGTCGGCCTGATCCAAGGTGCCGGACAACGAAGTCAACGTGCCATCCAGCGTGCCGTTCAGGGCGGCGAAACTGTTCAATGATGAGGTGAGCGATGGCATCACGGTGCCGGTCAGCGAGCCGCGCGCGGTATTCAGCGCCGCGATGCCGCCGGTGGTGGTGTTGGTCATGGCTCCGGAAAGATTCGTGGTGGCGTCTTTGCCGGAGTTGATGAACTGTGTGGTGTCGGTATGGAAGGTGTTGAGCTGTGTCTGCTGTTTGCTGATCAATGAGTCGAGCGCATCGATTTGTTTCCAGATGTTCTGGCCGACCGGGTCGGTGGTGTCTTTGCCGATGCCGGCTTTGGTCAGCGCGTTTTTCAGATCGCTGATTGACGTTTGGGTGGCGTTCAGTGGAGCCGAAAGTGTGTTGGTGATGGTGTCGACGGAGTTCTGCGCGCTGTTGAAGGAGCCGGTGATGCTGCCGGCGGCGTTGTTGACGTGAACGGCCAGTCCGGAGAGTTGCGCTGAACTGGTGTCGAGCGCGCCGACCAGTGTGGTGGAGAAGGCTTGTGACCCGACCTGTGTTTCCGCCAACAGTGTGCCGGACTGGCGGGAGGCCTTCTGCGCGGCCGCGACGGTCTGCTTGAGTGAGGCGGTGGTCTGTTTGGCGTCGGCGAGAATCGTGTCTGACTGGGCCAGCGTGTCCTGTAAGTCGGTGAGTGAATCCTGAACGGTGTTCAGCGTGGACATCACCGTATTGAGATCATCGATCGTATCGTGCTGGACTTTGCCGGTGACTTGGTCGAGATCGTCTCCCGCTTCGGAAACGGCCGAGGCAACGGTGGTGGCTACCGTGGTGACGAAGGCGGAGTTGATCTGCTCATCGATGGTGGTGGCACCGGTGTCGGTGATTTTCGGCGCGATCGCGTTCTTCTTCTCATTGACGTAATACTTGATTTTCGGCTGTTTGGAGGTTCCGGTCACCGATTCGACCAAGCTGGCGCTGAAATCCTTGGGCAGCACGATGGCTGCATAGTATTCGCCGGTCTCCACGCCGTGTACGGCCTGTTCCTCATTGTCTACGAAGCGCCAGCCGAGTTCGTCGTTCTGCTTGAGTTTCTTGACGACCTGCCGGCCCGCATCGAGATGGCCGACCAGATCGTTGGTGGTGCCTTGGTCTTCATTGGCTACGGCCACTTGCAGATTGCCGGTGGCTGAATAGGGATCCCAGTTGGCGAGAATATTGAACCATGCGTACAGCGAGGGCAGTATTGCTACGCCGAGCGTCACCACAACGGCAACGGGATTGCGTAAGATACGTCTGCAATCGCGCAGAAAGACTTGCCAAACTGTCCGCATCCAGTCCCTCTTTTCCGGTTCGTAGTCATTGCGGCCACATGCAGTCTATTCCCACCACTGGTGCGGATACTGCTGGTTTGGCGGGTTTTCTTGCAAAGCTGACCCTTGATTGTCCGCATAATGGGACTGATATGTGGACGCTCATTGATAGTGCGACACCGGCGGGATGGTTGTGCAATTTTGCCGGTATCCGGTGATGAAATGTTGAGGTGTTGGGACTGAGTCGTCGCAGTGCTGAGACTGAGACGACTCAGTGACGAGCCCATCCGAGCCCATCTCGTTGGTCCTGGTCTCACTAATCCAGACGGAAGCCCTGAGCGGCGGCCTTGTCGAGCAGCGTCTGATGGCTGACATCCTGCCGACTGATTGTGACGACCTGATCGCTGAAGGCGTCCACCGGACGGTCGGCTTGGCGCAGATCGTAGTACCGGTGAACTTCTTCGTCGAAGGCGGGCAGCTGGTCGAGTACTCCATCGGCGTCAGCCGGGTAGGTGTTCTCGAAGAACTGCATCGTGCGCGGCATGCGCGGCTTGACGGTCGGGTTCTGATCAGGCTTGCCGATGGCCAGACCCAGCACCGGATACGTGTATTCCGGCAGATTCAGCACGTCGATAAGGCCGGGGATGTTGTTGAGTAGAGAGCCGAGAATCACGCAGCCCAGTCCCAGCGAATAGGCGGCGGTCTCCATGGCGTGCAGGGCCAGCACTGCGTCGTTCTGAGCTTGGGTAAAGCGATAACTGTACTTGAGATGGAATTCGTCGGAAGCGGGATCGATGCCCTTGCGTTCGGCGATGCGCGCGTTGCGGTGCTCGTCGATGACGAACACGTACAGCAGCGGCGCAGTGGCAATATACGGCTGATGGCCGAATTCGGCGAGCTTGGCTTTGATGGCCGGATCGGTGATGCGGATGGCGGACCAGTCGTTAAGGAACTGGCTGGACGCGGCATGCTGGGCGACGGTTTCGAGCGTGGCGCGGGTATCGTCGTCAATGGCCTCGTCCTTGAACTTACGGATGGAGCGGCGGCCCAGAAGAGCCTCGATTGTTGCGTTGGTAACCATGGCTTTATTGTCGCACGGCAGACGCCGGACGCCACGGTGAATTACCTCACAGTGAAATGCCGATATTGTGTGGCAGAACTGTGCTGGACTGATGGTTCCTGTCGATTGGCTGATGGTTCCTGTCGATTGGCTGATGGTTCCTTGACGAAATTCCAGCGATGAGCCATCAGTCAACCAACAGAAACCATCATCCAACCGGGGGATTAGCGGCTGGGCTTGCGATGGCGGTGGTCGACGAACGCCTTGGAGCCCCGATCCGACAGCTGCGAAACCACTGCGCCGAGTGCGGCCGAAACGGCGGCGAATGCCAGACTCATTGCCAGACCTTGCGGCGCGTCTGCCGCCAGTCCCTTGCGCAGATTGCGTTTGCTCGTGCCCTTGTCCCATATCATCTGGAATGCTTTGCCGGCAACCAAGCCTGCCAGCGCTGGGGCTGCCGACTTGATGAGCTTGTCGCCCAGAGAATCAGGGTCGTTGAGTCGGTCCTCGCGCAGCTTATTGACCTTCTCGTCGATGCGGTGCAGGCTGTCGACCGCGCGGTCGGCGCTGGAGGGGAAGTCGGTGTTCGTTTCGTCGCTCATGACTCTCAGTCTAATAGCATCTCAATCGTCTCAGCGCAAAAGATGGGCGTTAATGGTGGAGTCATGAACGAGCGCAGACTAGAGTGGAGGCATGAGCGAACAGAACGTGAACGGCACCGTTGCCGTCGAGAACTCTCGTGGCGGCAACGGATTTTTGGTGTTGCTGCGCCACGGCCAGACCGTGTGGAGCGAATCCGGGCAGCATACCGGGCGCACGAACATCCCGTTGACCGCGGTCGGCGAGCAGCAGGCAGCGGATGCCGGAAGGCGCCTGCGCGAAGCTTTCCCCGAAGGATTCAGCCAGGGCTGTGTGTTTTCCAGTCCGCTGAAGCGGGCGCGCCAAACCGCTGAATTGGCTGGTTTTGCGGACCATGGTGTGTTGGACGGCATCGCTGAATGGGATTACGGCCGAGCCGAGGGGCGTACGCGCCAGCAGGTGAGTGAGGCCAGCGGTTTTGAATGGGATGTGTGGCGTGACGGGCCGCGCTCGCTGACGCCCACGCTGGAGGGCGATTGGGTCGAGACCTTGCCTTCGGGCGAGCAGGTGCCGGTTCATGCCGGGCCTGGCGAGACGCTGGAAGAAGCAGCGGCACGCGCCAAGAGCGCCATCGATGAGATTACGCCGCTTCTGAAAGACGGCCATAATGTGCTGTTGGTGGCTCATGCGCACATCCTGCGCATCCTCACCTCGCAATGGCTGGGCGTGGACCCGCATTTCGCGCGGTTGCTGCGTTTGGATACGGCGCACTACTCGGTGCTCAGCGTCTATAAGGGAGATAACGTCATCGAACGGTGGAACGCCTAGCCCCGGTTGCGCTGTGATTACGCTGGCCTGCCCGCTACTGCGGGCGGGCCTTTATTGTTTGTGGTGGGAATTGCGGTATGTCGATAAATGATTTGCAAACGATAGCGTCGGCGTGTTGTTTTTGATGGGTATAAGTGGCAATCGATCGCCATGAAAGATATGTTAGCGCTCTCATGATTGCGAACGCTTGCATTGCGATAATGAGGCAAAAAGGCTGAAGTAATAGGATATCTGTTGACAATGGCCTGAAAATGATGATTTATGACGCGCCACTATTGCTATCGTTTGCAAAAAGAAGCAAACCGTTGCATAATAGTGCATGTCGATAGTCGTAAAGGTGCGTGCTAGCGTACCTGTCCCGACCGGGGACGGCCGGGATCGACGATGAAAGAGAAAGGTTCGATGATGAATCGTACAGTCAAGTCAGCAGTCGCGATGGCGGCTGTCGCTGCGATGTCCCTCGGCACTTTGGCGGCCTGCGGAAGCTCGACCTCCGGCGATGACGCCAAGGGCAAGGTCTACTACCTGAACTTCAAGCCGGAAGCGGCTGATCAGTGGACTGCTCTGGCCAAGGAATACGCCAAGGAAAAGGGCGTTGAGGTCAAGGTGCAGACCGCGGCCTCCGGTACCTACGAGCAGACCCTGAAGTCCGAAATCGCCAAAACCGAAGCCCCGACCTTGTTCCAGGTCAACGGCCCGGTCGGCTACCAGAACTGGAAGAAGTACACCGCCGACATGTCCAATACGGATGTGTACAAGGAGCTCACCAACCAGGATGTGGCCCTGAAGGATGGCGACAAGGTGGTCGGCGTGCCGTATGTGATGGAAACCTACGGCCTGATCTACAACAAGGACATCCTCAACAAGTACTTCGCGCTGGATGGCGCCAAGGCCACGTCTATGGACGAAATCGACAACTTCGACACCCTGAAGGCCGTGGCCGACGACATGCAGGCCCGCAAGGATGAGCTCGGCATCAAGGGCGCGTTCACCTCCGCCGGCTTCGACTCCAGCTCCGACTGGCGCTTCAAGACCCCCCTGGCCAATCTGCCGCTTTACTACGAGTTCAAGGACGACAACGTCACCGAGCAGCCGGCCAAGATCAAGGGCACCTACCTGCCGAACTACAAGAAGATCTTCGACCTGTACATCACCGACTCCACCACCGAACCCACCCAGCTGAGCGCCAAGACCGGAGATGATGCGAACTCCGAGTTCGCGCTCGGCGAGGCCGCCTTCTACCAGAACGGCACCTGGGCCTGGACCGACCTGCAGAAGGCCGGCATGAAGGCCGAATCCGTGGGTATGATGCCGAT
>OBYE01000135.1_pt1 | contig 18258 bp, 7 predicted proteins | sample 1476731 | NCBI WGS metagenome assembly OBYE01 (sample SAMEA2580194, study PRJEB22360) | human gut metagenome | biome: human gut; feature: human-associated habitat; material: faeces | place: Denmark | collected 2008/2010 | reverse complement strand
CCACCGCCACAAAGGAACACAAGCCAAAACGGACACACATTTTGGCCTATAACCCCGTCTCTCTTACAATCACGTACGCCAGAACCTGGCGTTACACGTACGAGGCATTATACTATCAATCAAAAAGTGCGAATGCGCCCACCCGGATAGGGGAAGATTCTTACCCGATATTGGTAAAGACCTTGGAATTTTCGGAAAGCGGCACCCCCGCCCCCCCCCGCGATAACGCACCTTTTCTTCTCGACGGGGCGTGTCGTTCCCACCATCCGGGAACGGAGGCGGATTTGCCACCGCTACGTGGGGTACGGAGTTACCAACGACCGTCAGTATGCCACTGCTCCGTGTGCGTGCAGTATCACACACCATCACACACCGCTACGCATACGCGGAGACACACTACATGTAATTTTTGTGAACGCAAACATACGACTCACCGAGCGGTGTGTGATGCTGGTGATGGCTGGCGATGATGGCGCGGGCGGTGTTGCGAGCGACGCTTTGGTCGCGATCCTATATATGAGGTTCGTAAGGTACGGATCTACGTTACATCGCGGGCGGAAAAGGCCTTATTCCTTGGTATACCGCTGTTGGCTAATTCGTGCTACTGCCCTATATCCTGATTTTCGGTGTTTTCAGGGTATAGAAAAATCCCCGTAGAGCATACTATGCTCTGCTTTTGATGATTATCGAAACATAGAACATGCTTTGGCTCAATCGTCATATGCCCGAAGTGGCAACAATTACAAGTTATCCCGCACCATCGCGACGACATCATGATTGATTTTGTTGATGACAGGGTCGGCAAGCATCTCATCAAGAGTCATCCAGCGGCAGTCCTTGGCACCAACATGGAACTCAGTGGAACGCCAGGCGTCAGGCATTACCGTTACGCTAGCGCGGTATAGCGTGTATTCGTAATAACGAACCTCTCCATCATGCTCCGTGGATGGCTTCTCAGAATCCTTCACACAAATGTGAGACAGGGTAAAGTCTTTAGCAGGAATTCCGAATTCATCGGCAAAATACGTCGTCAGCTGATGAACATCCTCATCAGTACTGCTTGCGGTTGCATGATTAGGGAAAAAGTCGCATCCCCAACCTAAATCACGATACAGAAGATATCGGTTAGCGTCTTTCACCGCAATGATCGAGCTTCTTCGTTCGGTTCTATCCATGTTGGCGATATCCTCATACAGTGTTATGGCACCATACTTATTTCTGCAAGCAGTAATCAAACTCCATACTCCATAGAATATGAAGATAATGCTCAATGCAAGGAGCAATCCTTGAAACATTTGGTCGAGTCCAGATGTGAGAGCAGCAGGAATGTAAAACAATCCTTCGATGATGATGACGACCCATTGGCAATCGGCCCGAAACCAATCTGCTCTTTGTACTCAAAGAGCTTGGCACGCAGTTCAGCTTCGTCGATTCTCAACACCATGAGTACTAATACTACTCGGGGTAGCTCACCCTTCCGGTATTCCCAATTAGATACACCAACATATAAATAGTGGAGCGGATGACGGGAATCGAACCCGCGTAATCAGTTTGGAAGACTGAGGCTCTACCATTGAGCTACATCCGCGTTAAACGTCGCTTTTGGCGACTTGAGTTATTATACATATTTCTTCGGGGATGGCAAACGCGTGTGGCTGCAGCAGGACCAGCCAATCTAGTTGATGGATTGTGGCTTTGCCGAGGACTCCCCTCAGTTGCCTACGGCGACAGCTCCCCTCAAAGAGGGGCGCTGGAAACCGTCGAAATCACAAATGGATGAGCTGGGACTCGTATGGTTGGAGGTCGGCGCCCATCGCATTCAGAATCACGAACCAGCAGTTTTCGGGCAGCGAGTCGAGCTTGTCGATCTGGTTCTTGAGCAGGCGCACGTCGCGGCTGGTGAGCGCGCTCCACAGGTTAACCATGATGGAGACGTTGTACAGCATGTAGCACTCGGGGGCCTCGGGCGCTATTCCACAGAAATCGTCACCACCGCGGAGGCGATCGGACCATCGTGGCTCAGGGAAATATGGATATGCGGCATCGACCCCGCACCGAGAGTCGAGCGCTGCGCCGAACGCGCATTCCGCCGCTCCTGCATCACTGCATAAGGCCCGTTATCGGAAGCAGGGGAATAGGCAGAGGAATAGCGAGCGCCGGCAGCCGAATTCGCGTAATCAGTTTGGAAGACTGACGCCGCCCCCTTACCCAGAGACACATGCGGCACGCCACGGGAATCATCCAAGATCTCGATTTCAGGCCACGGGAAATTATCAAGCGTGAACGGATAGGGGGCATCGCCAAGATAATCGCACCAGGCTTTGAGGAACGCCTCCTTGCCCGCCCATTTGGCGGCCAGATGGACGGCCTCCCCGTCATTCTTCTGGCGCGCGCGGTCGGATGCCTGCCGCACCTCACGCACGGAGAACAGCGCACGCATGCGAGACCCCGGCTCCGCCAACTGTTCGGCGAATGCGGCCACATCCACCACGTCATGCCCCAAACCACAAGTATTCATGCTTCCTATTGTGTACCGCTTCGCGCGTAATCTCTACACCTCATCAGAATTGGGGCCTGATTTCCATTTCAAGGGGGAAAAGATTCACTATGCCGGATGACCTCGCGCAATACCGCAAACATCTTGGGCTGGCTGCCTAGTCGTCCAAAAAACATCCGCGCCCCGCCCCGGAGGTCTATCTCCGTTTCGAGGGGCGGATTTTGACCGTTCCGGAGGTCTACTTCCGTTTCAAGGGGCTGGTCATCCTCCATACCACGAGTATCCGCAGCATAACGCCAACGCCATTCCGCCGTTTTTACGCCTTGTCTACTTGGGTAACAGCCCCTTGAAACGGAAGTAGACCTCCGGCGAATGCCAAATCAGCCCCTTGAAACGCAGAAAGCCCACTCCGAGGGAGGGGCTTTCGTATGTTTTGCATATTTCTCTCACTGAGTTTGTGCCAGCGAGAAAGCTCCAAGGGAAACTCCCCTCACCCGCTTCGCGGGAGCTCCCCTCAAAGAGGGGAGCCGAGATCCGGTGCGCTACTGGCTCCCCTCAACCGAGGGGAGCCAGAGGCATCAGGCCTCGTAGTAGCCGTCGGCACCGAGGCGGGCGTCCGGGTTGAGGAGCATCGCCTTTTCGACCTCGTGGTGGTCGTAGCCACGGTGATCCTCGCGGAAGCGACGGTTGTCGATCGGCTCGTAGAGCGCGGCACGACCCATCATGCCTTCCTCAAGGTGACGCTGGCCGGCGGCCAGGCGGGCGTTGGCACGCTCACGCCAGACTTCCAGCGCGGCCTCGCCATCGGCCTTGGCCACGGCCGCTTCGAAGGCACCCGGATGAACCAGGGCCACGAAGCCGGAAACATGTCCGAAGCCGAGCGAGGTGGCCAAACCGGCCTTGACCGGGCGACCAGCGGTCTCGCGACCGAACTCGTCCTCGCCACCGCCGATGCGCAGGGGCTTCCTAACCCAGACCATGTGGTCGTCGCGCTGGAGCTTCGGATCCACGCAATCAAGCGCCGCGTTCGCCGGAATCACGCCGGACTTGAACAGCTGCGTCAGACCGTTGACCTGGAAGATGCAGGCACCACCCTTGGCGTGGCCGGTAAGCGTCTTCTGCGAGATCACAAACAGCGGGTTGCCGTCGGTGCGGCCGATGGCGTGGGCCAGCGTGTTGTGCAGCTCGGATTCGTTCGGGTCGTTGGCGTTGGTGGACGTGTCGTGCTTGGAGACCACGGCGATGTCGTCGGCTGAGACGCCGAGCTTAGTCAGGTCGTGCACGAGCTTGGAGTCCTTGCCACCGAGGCCGGCAGCCAGGGCACCGAGGCCCGGAGCCGGGATCGAGGTGTGGGCACCATCCGCGTAGGAGTGGATGAAGCCGACCACGGCCGCGACCGGAAGGCCGAGCTTTTCGGCGATGTCACCGCGGGTCACGAGGATCGTGCCGCCGCCCTGGGATTCCAGGAAGCCGCCACGGCGACGATCGTTCGCGCGGCTGAAGAAGCGCGCGTCGATGCCCTTGCCGTACATTTCCTCCGAGTTGGCGGTGGCGTTCATGTTGCCGAAGCCGATCACGGATTCCACGCCGATGTCGTCGATCGCACCGGTGACCACGAAGTCGGCCTTGCCGAGGGCGATCTTGTCGACGCCCTCTTCAAGGGAGACGGCCGCGGTGGCGCAGGCGGAGACGGGCTGGATCATGTTGCCGTAACCGCCGATGTAGGACTGCATCACGTGAGCCGCGACCACGTTCGGCAGGGCTTCCTGCAGGATGTCGGTCGGGATCTCGTGGTTGAGGAAGCGGTCGAGGTACAGCTTGCGCATCGACATCATGCCGCCGAAGCCGGTGCCCTGGGTCGAAGCCACCAGCGAGGGGTGGATGGACTCGAGGATTTCGGCCGGGGTGAAGCCGGCGCCCAGATAGGCGTCCACAGTGGTGACGATGTTCCACAGGGCGATCTTGTCGACATCGCCGACCATCGAAGCGGGGATGCCCCAACGGGTCGGGTCGAAGCCCTTCGGGAACTGGCCGCCGACTGTGCGGGTCATGGTGGCGCGGCGCGGCACGCGGATCATCGAGCCGGCGTGGCGGGTCACGTTCCATTCGCCGGATTCCTCATCCGGGGCGATGGTGGTGTGAGCCTCGTCCAACTTGACGTATTCGGCGGCGACTTCGCGGGTGGGCACAGAGAAGGTGACGTCGTGGTCGAGGAAGACCTCGGCTTCTTCTTCGTCAGCACCGTCCTTGTAGTCGTTGCCCATGCCTTCCTCGAACGGGCGGATGCCGGAGCGGGCCACGACCTCGTCGTGGTAGCGCTCGGCGATGTCCTCTTCGGGCACGAGGTTGCCGTCGGTGTCGTACCAGCCGGGCTTCGGGCTGTCGGCCCAAGTCAGCAGACCCATGTTCCACGCAAGTTCGAGCACTGCGCCGGCGCTCAGGTCGACAGTGCCATCCGAGTGGATGCCGAGCTCGGCCTGGGTGCGCGTACGACCGGAGCCCCACGGGCCCAGCTCACCGACGGAAACGATGACGATTTCGTCTTCCGGCTTGGCGGTGACGTTGGCCCAGTCGGCAAGGTCGACCGAAGCCTGCTTGGTGACGATCGGGGTGGGCAGCGCCTTGATTTGCTGCCCACGCGAGGAGTCGGACAGTCCAGTGGACTGTCCGGCGACGGAGCCATCCGTTTCCTGAGACGAGGCCGCAGCAGCTTCCTTCTCGACGTCGGCCATGGCCTCCGCGCGCAACGCCTTGATGTCGATGGGCTCGGAGCCGAGGCCACCGGTCAGGTCCACATCGAGCGGGGCCTTGAGGGCCTGCTCGCGCGATTCGGCAGTGCACAGGTCGAGCAGCTTGGCCGCAATCTGTGCGGTGGAGTAGGTGTGGATGCCGTGACGCTCAACGACGGCGACCAGCGGGTCGTTACCGCCCATCAGACCGGTGCCACGCACCCAGCCGATCTTCGGGTGAGCGAAGGTGACGCGGCTCGACCACACCTTTTCAGCGCGGGCACGGTTGACGATGGCGTCAAAGGCGCTCTTGACTTCGCCGTAGGCACCGTCGCCGCCGAATACGCCGCGGTTCGGGGAACCGGGCAGCACCACGTGGAGCTTGTGCTGCACGTTGGTGTCGGCACCGATGTGGCTGAAGCCGGCGATGGCGCGTTCCACGCCCCACAGCATCAGTCGCGCCTGTGATTCGAACAGGTCGCCGGCGTCGGCGAGCGTGCCATGGACCGGCGGAGCGGCGAACGGGAAGAACAGGGTCGGCTCCCACGCGGGCTTCAGAATCGTGGTGGTGGCACCGGAGGTCTTCTTCTGCTCGTGGCCCACCCAGTCGACCAGCGCGTCAACGTCGCGATAGCTGGAGAGGTTGGCCGGAACCAGCCACAGCTTGGCGTTGCCGGTAGCGTGCTCGCGGTAGGCCTGCTTGGCCCAAGCCTTGATGGACGGCTTGAAGCTGTGCGAGGTGGCCACCACAGTGGCACCGCCTGCGAGCAGGCCTTCGACCACCTGAGCGGCAATCGAGTTCGGGCTCACGCCGGTGACGATGGCGATATCATTCGCGTAACGGGAGGCGTTCTTGTCGGAAGTAACGGATTCGAGGGCTTCGGAGCCGGCCTTCTGGAAGGCGGCCTTAAGCTCCTCACTCTCCGACTCGTTGGCGAACCACTGGGCTTCGGCGGCGATGGTCTTGCCAAGGCCGATGAAGCTGCCGTTCAAGGCGGCGGGGTCGTTGCCGTAGTAGGCGCGGGCGAGGTCTTCACGGGCGGAGGCCCACCGGTCATCGAAGAGGATGGCCTTGTTGGCGTCGAAGCGCGGAGCGACCCGCTTGGGCCAGTCGGAGCCAAGTTCGGCTTCGACCGCGGCCACGACGGCGGCGTTCTCGTCCTCGGATTTTTCCGGAGCCGGAGCGGCCACGCCGAGCTCGTTCAGCACGAAGCGGGCGGTGGCGGCGAGCACGCCGTTGGAACCGGTGACCTTCTCGGCGAAGGCGTCGAGCGCGGCGGAATCGACCACAGCGCCACCAGCGGCACCACCGGCGGACGGCAGGGCCACGGCAACACCCTTGAGCTGGGCGACCACCTCAACGGCCGCATCGATCAGCTTGTCGGCTTCCGGCTTGTTCTGCACGGCGGCGGTGGGCAGCTTGGCCAGGTCGCCGCCACGGGAGCTGGCACCCTCGCGGGTGTCGAGCAGCAGTGCGGCGAGCACGCTGGCCACCCAGCCTTCGCCGAGCTGCCATACGTTGGTCACGCGGTCGCGGATGTACTGCTGTTTGACGCCGGCGGCACCGAACAGCGAGCGCAGGCGGTCGCGCAGCGCCTCGGAGAGCACGGCACCGAACGGCTTGTAGTTCGGGGCGGCCTTGTTGACGATTTGGGCGAGCTTGTCGAGCGTCGCTTCAGCAGCACCGTCCACGCTGGCGACTCCCAGCTCGGAGCTGATGTCCATGAGCAGCTGGTTGCGGCGAGAAGAGACACCGTTGGTCAGGGTGTCGGTGGTGTCGTTGCTGCCGATCTGGTCGAGGCGCACCTTGGCGGAGTAGGCCATGAGTACGCCGATAGCATCGGAAGCCTTGAAGGGCAGGTCGGCGACGGCGGAACCAGACGGTGCGCCAGCAGCGGCCTGCCCTGATTGCAGGCCGCGCGAGGAGGCGGACAGTCCAGTGGACTGTCCGGCGACGGAGCCATCCGTTGTCTGAGCAGCCTCAGTCGCGGCATTTGCCGGAGCAGCACCCGATCCGAGCTTGGCGACGGCGGAACCACCGGCAGGAGCGGTTTCGACCGAGGCCGAGGCCGCAGCCTCTTCCGGCTCGTCGTCGGGAACCAGCGAATCGGTGTCGGTCATGTAGACGCGGCCTTCATCGCGGCCGACGTTGTAGACGACCGTATCGTTGCCGGCGAACTCGGGCAGACGTAGGGTCTTGGTACCGAGGTTGGCCAGGGTCGGGGCGTTGCCGAGGCCGACTTCGACGTATTCTTCCACGCCGAGGCCGCCCTGTTCGCGCTGACCGAAGAGCAGCGCCTGGGTTTCAATCCAACGCACCGGGGAGGCGAACTGCCAGGAGAGCAGTTCGGTCAAGAGCAGACGGCCGAGCTTCTGGTCGTCGGCGGCGTAGGAATCCCACACGGCCGGGTCGTCGAGCACGGCCTTGATGCGTTCGGACGGCACGGCTTCGAGGATCTTGGCGGCGAATTCCTTGGTCATCTCGAACGGGGTGGCCACCAGGTTCGGGATGTAGCGGTCCACCAGACGGCCACGGTAGTCGATGTAAGCAGGAAGCAGCGCGTCGAGCTTGTCGCGGAATTCCGGCACGCCCTTGCGCAGCAGCGTGGAGTGGAACGGCACATCGATGCCGGGCACCAGCATGAACGCGGGCTTGCCACCGAATGCGGCCACGCGGCGGGCGGAATCGGCCTTCAGGGCCTTGAGTCCGGCGATCGTACCGGCGATGGCGTACTGCTGGCCGGCGAGGTTGTAGTTCACGATCTCCAGGAATTCGCCGGAGGCCTTGGCCACGGATTCCACGTATTCCTTGACGTGAGCGTCGTCCACACCGAACTGGTTCGGGCGCAGGGCACCCATGCGGTAGTTGGAGCGACCCTGTGCGTCACGCTCGATGAGGTGGTGCATGGTGGAACCACGGTGGAACACGAGCTCCAGCACGGTTTCCAGCGGAATCACGTCGGCGAACGCGGACAGCGCATTGTATTCGCCGAGCGAGTGGCCGGCGAAGTATGCAGGCCAGATGTCGGCGCCGGCTTCGCGCAGCCGCGCGGTCTGGGCAAAAGCAACCGTCGCGAGCGCCACCTGCGTGAACTGCGTCAGGTTGAGCAGGCCTTCGGGATGGCGGTAGGTCACGCCGTTGGCGGTGAGCTCCTTCGGGTTATCGCGCACGAGGCCCAGGATCGAGAAACCGAGCTTGGAGCGGGTAAGCTTGTCGGCGCGCTCCCACACATCGCGGGCGGCGGCGGACTTGGCACGCTCGTCCAGAACCATGCCCTGCTTCTGGATGCCCTGGCCGGGGTAGACGAAGGCGGCGCGCGGTGCGCGGACCAGTGCGGTGCCGCGGGAGACGAGCTGGCCGTCGATACGGCAGGTGACTTCGAGGGTCATGCCGCCGTGGCGCACTTTGCCGACGCGCTCGACGGAGATTTCGACGGTGTCGTCAAGCTGGACCATGCCGTACATGTTGTAGGTCCAGCCGGCAATCTCGTAGTGGGCACCCTTCTCGTCGGTCGCCTGCACGGCGTGCTGGGCGGTGGCGGACAGCCACATGCCGTGCACGAGCGGGGCGGCCAGGCCGGAGATGCGAGCGCCACGAGTGGAGGTGTGGATCGGGTTGAAGTCGCCGGAAGTGCGGGCGAAGGCGGTCATGTCGTGTGGGGCGACGACCTTCACGCGGCGCAGCAGACGGCGCGGAGTGGCCTGCACTACTTGCAGGCCGCGCGAGGAGGCGGACAGTCCAGTGGACTGTCCGGCGACGGAGCCATCCGCTTCCTTATTCAGGAGGGCACCACCATACTCGGGGGCGTCTGCCGGCAAAGCATCGGAGTAGACGCGGCCGCGGATCGCGAAACGCTCGGTTTCGCGGGCAAGCGGCGTGCCGTCGGCGGCGGTGTGGGTCACGTGGATGGTGACCACGCGGCCGGAGGCGGACTCGAAGTAATCCTCGGCCCAAGACTTCAGGGTGATGGTTTCGCCGGTGTGCTTGAGCAGGTCCTCCTCGTTCACCTCAAGTTCGATGAGGTGGTCGAGGTGGACGGCGTTGAGCAGGCCTTCAATCACCGGGTAGCCCTTGACGTACACGGAGCCGAGCGCCGTGTAGATTGCCGGCCAGGCAGGGCCGACCAGCGCATCGGGGGCGATGCGGCTGGGCTGCAGGGTGGTCGGCAGAGCGGCGCCAGTGGCCGCTTCGTGGTCGAAGCCGAGGTTGGCGGACAGGGCGTAGGTTGCGGTTGCGGTACCGAACGGACGCTCGTCAGAGGTCTTGCCGTCAAGCTGCGGCATCTCGGTGAGCTTGTCGCCGGTGATGGCGGTGTTGCCGATGCCTGCGGTGGCGGCGAGCATCGCGTAGACGTCCGGAATCAGGCGTTCGCGGTCCACGACCGGCACACGGCCGGGCTCGGTGCCTTCCACGATGAGCGGGATGACGATATCGCGCACGGCGTGCTTGGAGGTGCCGCCGTCCGGGTCGTTGTCCCAGTAGGTGTCGAGGTGGATGTCCAGATCGTACTTGCCGGCCGCGGCGTCAAACGCGCGGATCTCGTAGTACTGGTCGCCCAGGGCGGTGCCGTAGGCCGGGTTGTCGGTGATGTGGCCGACCCAGGAGATGTTCGGGGACTTGCGGATGAAGTCTTCGGCGCTGGTGGCCTCGCCAAGTGCGGCGAAATCGTCGTTCTCAGCGGCATCGGCGCCCTGCTGTTCGTCCTGCACGCGCTTGATGGCGGCGGTTTCGAAGCGGCCGAGGATGTCGGCGATCGGCTCGTCGATGGTGGTGATGCCGGCAACGGAGATCGGGCCGGGGATGGCACGCACGGAATCGGCGGAGTAGCGCTGGTCTTCGGACTGCCAGAGCTGGTCCTGACCCCACCAACGCAGCAGGTCGTTGTCGATGACGGGTACGAACGGCATGGGCTTGGGGTATTCGCGCACGAGCACCGGGAACCAAGCCACGTCGGTCGGGACCACCTTGAGTTCGGCGGTCTGCGGGTAGGCCAGTGCGAGCTTTTCGAGCGCGGGGGCCGGGTCGGCGAGAATGTCGTCGTGGGTCAGCAGGCCAGCGGCAGCTGCCTCTTCAGCAGAAACGCCATCAGCGGCGAACAACTTGGAGGTGAATTCGCCGGAGTCCGTGTCGTTCACACGGGCTTCGATGCGCTGCAGCAGGTGCTGGAAGCGGTCGGCGTAAGTCGGGTCGACCCACGGGAAGGCGAGTTCGGCGAAGCGCTGCGCCCACTCAAGGTAGGTCATGGAGGCCAGGTCGCCGAAGTAAGGCTTGGCGGTCTTGTTCAGGGCTTCGATGATTTCCTTGCGGCGGGAGTCGAGCTCTTCGGGGTGCTTCATGACGCGCACGAGCAGACGGCCGCATTCGGCGGAGTCGTTCTCGAGCTCGTAAATGTCGGCGTGCAGGTGGCTCAGGCCGGAGGACATGCCACCGACGGACTTGCCGGACGGCACCCAGTGGGCGGCCTGCGGGGCGAACACGTCGTCGGACTTGGCGTCGGCCGGAATACCGGGCGTCTTGACGAGCAGCTGCTTGACTTCGGGGCTGGTGTGAGCCTCCTTGGCGGTCATCGCGGCGGTACCGATAAGCACGCCGTCGACCGGCATGTCGGGCAGGCCGTAGGCGTGGGCCCACTGGCCGGAAATGTAGTCGGCCGCGCGTTCGGGGGTGCCGATGCCGCCGCCGGCGACCAGCACGAGGTTGTCGCAGGCGCGCACTTCGGCGTAGGTGGCGGCAAGCAGGTCATCCAGCGCTTCCCAGCTGTGGTGGCCGCCGGCTTCACCGCCCTCGACCTGAACCATGATGGTGGTGGGGGACACGGCCTTGGCGATGCGCACGACCTGACGAATCTGGTCCACGGTGCCGGGCTTGAAACTCACGTACGGCAGACCGTCCGCCTGCAGCGACTCGATCAGGGCCACGGCTTCGTCCAGCTCGGGGATGCCGGCGGAGACGACCACGCCGTCGATCGGCGCGCCGGAAGCACGCTTCTTGGGCACGATGCGGGAGGAGCCGAACTGCAGGTTCCACAGGTAACGGTCCATGAACATCGCGTTGAATTCGACCGTGCGGCCTTCCTCCAGCTCGTCTTCGAGGGCGGCGATGTGGCGGTCGAACACTTCGGCGGTCACCTGGCCGCCGCCGGCGAGCTCGGCCCAGTAGCCGGCGTTGGCCGCGGCGGCCACGATTTCCGGTTCCACGGTGGTGGGGGTCATGCCGGGCAGCAGTACCGGCGGCTTGCCGGTGAGCTTGGAGAACTTGGTGACCAGCTTGGCGCCGGCCGGGGTGTTGATGATGCGCGGGGCGAACGCCTTCCAGTTCTGGGTGCGCTCAGGCTCGCTTTCCAGCGTGGAGAGCGTGGAGCGTTCGGACAGCGTGGTGGCTTCGACCACGCCGATGCCGGTGCCCTGCACCACGTTGCCGATCAGCTTGCCGAGCGTGTTGCCGGGGCCGAGGTCCACGATCCACAGCTTGGCCGGGTCGGCGGCGTTGAACAGCGCCTTGACGCGGGCGTTCCAGTCCACATGGTTGAGCAGCACTTCCGCAGCGAGTGCGCGGGTGCGATCCTGGTCAAAGCCGCAGGCGCCGGCCCAGGCCACGGTCTGCTCGACGGCTTCGGCCATGAGCGGAGAGTGGAAGGGCAGGGTGACCTCAAGGTATTCGAGGGTCGGGTTGAACACGGTGCCGCCGTGGAGCTTCTGCTCGCGCAGCTTGGCCTGGTGCTGGTGTTCGCGCTCGGCTTCGAGGGCGAAGGCAGACAGGTCCTCCGGGTAGCCGGAAAGCACGTGGTGGTTGTCGGAGTTGGTGACGGCGATGGAGATCGGGCCGCGAGCGTTGTTGACGCGGGCCACCAGAGCCTCAACCTGTTCGCGGGTGGCGCCCTTGACGGAGAGCATCGGACTGGCTTCGCCATACTTGGGGTTCAGGCCCAGTTCGCGCACGCGGCGAGTGCCGGCTGCACCGATCAGGGCGGCGACGGCCAGAATCTCGTCGAGGGTCTTGCCGGCGGCCTCGATGGAGCCGGCGGCCTCGATGGCGCGGGCCATGTGCACGGCGAGCACGCCCTGGGAGTGGCCGAGCACGGCGAGCGGCTTGGCCTGGGCCACGCTGTAGCCGAGGTGTTCGAGGTCGAGCAGGGCGCCGAGCTGGGTCAGTGCCACGCCTTCCACGGACGCGGTGGCGTCGGCTGCGGCGCCGAGGCAGGCCGGGTTCGGAGTGAAGCCGAACAGGTCGACCGGACGGCCGGTGGTGGTCAGCAGGTCGGCGGCGACCGGGGTGAGCAGTCGGTTGGCTGCGGCGATATGGCCGCGCAGGGCCTCGTCAAGGCTGGGATCGGTGGTCTGGTCTGCCAGGGCTACCGGCCACGGGGTGGACTGGCCGGCGAAGGCGAGCGCATGGGGCTCGGTGGCCAGGCGATTGAGGAAGAAGGTGGTCATTGCTTTCCTTACTTGTGTTTGGTTGATGTCTTCAGAAATCAGAGGGGCTGGTTGCCGTGGTGTTTGGTGGTGCGCTTGACGCGCCGCTTGGTGGCGAGCGTGGCCAGTGATTCGACAATCACCTCACGGGTCTGTTCGGGGTCGATCATGCCGTCTATCTGCCCGATTTCCAGCGACAGGTTCGCGTTGACGGTGCTGGTCTCGTACTCCTTGATGTACTTGGCCCGCAGCGCATCGACGTCCTGCCCGGAGGCTTTGGCCTTGGCCAGGTCGTGGCGGTGGATGATGTTCACCGCGCCGGCCGCGCCGAGCACCGCGATCTGGGAGGATGGCCATGCGAAGTTCAGGTCCGCGCCGATGGCCTTGGATCCCATCACGATGTACGCGCCGCCGAACGCCTTGCGCAACACCACGGTCACCATCGGCACTTGCGCGTTGGCGTAGGCGTAGATCACCTTGGCGCCGCGGCGGATGATGCCGGCGTGCTCCTGGTCGGAGCCGGGCTTGTAGCCGGGCACATCCACGAGGGTGACCACGGGCAGGTTGAACGCGTCGCACAGTCGCACGAATCGGGCGACCTTCTCGGACGAGTCGACGTCCAGGATGCCGGCGAGCACGTTCGGCTGGTTCGCCACGATGCCGACCGGCTTGCCGTCGATGCAGGCGAAGCCGACGAGCGCGGAGGCGCCGAACAGTTCCTGCACCTGCACGAATTCGCCGTAATCGACGATGCAACGAATCACTTCGAGCATGTCGTAGGGCTGACGTTCGTTGGCGGGCACGATGGTGGCGAGTCGCTTGGCGGTTTCGCGTTCGGCGCGGGTGGCGGCGTAGGCGTAGACCGGCGGCTTGCTTTCGCTGTTGGACGGCAAGTAGGCGAGCACGGTGCGCGCGTAGTCGATGGCATCCGATTCGTCCTCGCCGAGGTAGTGGGCCACGCCGGACACCCGGTTATGCACTTCGCCGCCGCCAAGGTCGGCCATGGAGATGGTCTCGCCGGTCGAGGCCTTGACCACGTCCGGCCCGGTGACGAACATGTTCGAGTTCTCACGGGTCATGATGATGAGGTCCGTCAGAGCCGGGCAGTAGACGGCACCGCCGGCGCAGGGGCCGAGAATCAGGCTCAGCTGGGGCACGAAGCCGCTGGCCTCGCAAGTCTTGCGGAAGATGCGGCCGTACTGGGTCAGAGCGGCCACGCCCTCCTGTATGCGGGCGCCGCCGGAGTCCACGATGGCCACGATCGGCACTTTGAGGTCGATGGCCATGTCCATCAGTCGGCAGATCTTCTCGCCTTCGGCGGTGCCGAGGGTGCCGCCCTTGACGGAGAAGTCCTGGGCGTAGACGGCCACTTTGCGGCCGTAGACCTGGCCGAAGCCGGTGATGACAGCTGCACCGGCGTTGCCGCCGGCGATGTTGCCGCCCTGGAAGCGGCCGATCTCCTCGAACGTGCCGGTGTCGAAGAGCAGGTCGAGGCGTTCGCGCGCGGTTTTCTTGCCTTTGGCGTGCTGCTTGTCGCGGGCGCGCTCTTCGGCGGCGCGGGCCAGTTCGGCGGCCTTGACCACGGCGGTGCGCAGCGGCTGGTGGGCCGAGGGCTGGGCGTCGTTGGCGGCCGAGGCCGCAGCCGCGGCCTTCACGGCCGGCGAATCCATGATGTCAGTCATTGCCACCCTCCTTCTTGGCGTCGGCGGCCTTATCGGCTCCTTCTGACGAGGGAGCTGTCGACGCAGCCGACTGAGGGAGAGATCCCGGCGCAGCCGCAGCAGCCTTGGCCTTGCCGGCGTTCACGTCCAGCGTGACCAGCGTGTCGCCGGCCTCCACGCCATCGGCCGGGCCAACGAAAATCTTCTTCACTTCGCCGGAGGCCGGCGCGTACACGTAGTTCTCCATCTTCATGGATTCGAGCACCACCAGAAGGTCGCCCTTGGCCACTTGCTGGCCTTCGGACACGTTGATGCGCGTGACCACGGCCTGCATCGGGGAGGCGATGATGCCGGACTTGGCGCCGTCGCCGGACTTGGCGGCACCGGAGGACACATTGTGCAGGCCTGCGCCGCGCAACGGCTGAGTGGGGCGCTTGGCACCGCGGGCGCGGGCCGAGCCGGTGATGTTCTCCACGATGTCGAGCGGCACGGTGAGCTTGACGCGGCGGTTGTTCATCTCGATGACGAACGTCTCCGACTTGGACTTGTCGGGCGCGGCCGGGGCGGCGGCACCCGGGGCGGCGGCCAAGGAGGCCGGCTGGCCGGAGGCGGCGGAAGCCGGTGTGCGGTTCAGGTACGTGCGCTCCAGCCACTTGGTGGACACGGCGAACGGATGGCCATGCTCGGCGGTGAAGTCGTCGTTGCGGAAGATTTCCTTGAACAACGGAATCGGCGTGGGCACGCCTTCGATCACAAGCTCATCGAGCACGCGACGCACACGGGCCACGGCATCGAGACGGTTCTGGGCGGTGACGATGACCTTGCCCATCATCGAATCGAACTTCGGGGAGATGGTGTCGCCCTGTTCCACACCGGTATCGATGCGCACGCCGGGGCCGGCCGGCCACTGGATCTTCTCCAAGGTGCCGGAGCCGGGGGTCAGGTTGGTGGCCGGGTCTTCGCTGGTGATGCGCAGTTCGAAGCTGTGGCCGCGCGGTTCGGGGGCACGGGTGAGCTCGCCGCCGGCGGCGATATTGAGCTGTTCGCGCACCAGGTCGAGGCCGCTGACCTCTTCGGAGACGGTGTGCTCCACCTGCAGACGCGGGTTGACTTCCAGGAAGTACACCTTGCCGTTCGGGGTCACCATGAATTCGCAGGTCCCGAGGCCCACGTAGCCGACCGTGGTGAACAGGCGGCGGGAGTATTCCTCGAGCGTGCTGATGATTTCCTCGGGCAGGAAGGGCGCGGGCGCCTCTTCCACAAGTTTCTGGTTGCGACGCTGCAACGAGCAGTCACGGGTGGAGTACACGGTGAAGTTGCCGTGCGAGTCGCGCCCGGACTGGGTCTCGACGTGGCGTGCCTTGTCCACGAACTTCTCGATGAAGTATTCCTTCAGATCGCCGCCTTGCAGCGCGTCGTGGTTCATGTAGAAGCGGCGCAGCTCCTCGTCGTCATGCACCACGGTGATGCCGTGGCCGCCACCGCCATCAGTGCGCTTCATCATGATCGGGTAGCCGTGGGTGTGTGCGAAGTCGAGCAGCGTTCGCACGTCGGTCACCGGTTCGGACAGGCCAGGCACCGGCGGCACTTTGGCGCGCAAGGCCACTCGGCGGGCGGTGATCTTGTCGCCCAAATCCACCAGCGCGGTGTGATGCGGACCCACCCAGATGGCACCGGCGTCCTCGACCTTCTGCGCGAAGCTCGGCACTTCGGAAAGGAATCCATAGCCAGGATGCACGGCGTCCGCACCGGTCTTGCGCAGGATGTCGATCAGCAGATCCTCGTTGAGGTACGTGTCCTTGTAGGTGTCGCCGGAGAGCAGGTATGCCTCGTCGGCCATGTCCACATAGCGGCTATTGCGGTCCTGTTCGGAGTAGACGGCCACGGTGGAGATACCCATCTCCTTGGCCGTGCGCACCACGCGAAGCGCAATCTCGCCTCGGTTCGCAATCAGCAGTTTTTTGACAGTATGAGCCATAGTGTCAAATTCTGCTTCTTATATAGGGAATAAGGCAATCCACGTTCTCACAAAAGCGTTCACGCCCTTTTGTAGGCATTAAACAAACGCGCACGCAGGTTTCAGCATCGTAACCGTTGGCAAGAATCGCCATCAAGACCGATATTGCAACGTTTGCCGCCATCAGAATCGACGTTACATAAGTTGACGCTACTACCCCATTCGTCAACTTACGACAAATCAAAATCGATAATTTTGTAACTTGATACGAAACCGCACGAAATCGAACACCTCTACGATGGCAACCGTAAGTTCAGGGGAAGGCTCACAGCAAGCGGGCGCAATGCGGCCGGCCAAGGCCGGTTCGGCACAGGTCAGTTCGCATCGTATCCGCTTGATTTCGCATCATACGCAGTTTGCATGCGGTGTGGAGCGTCCGCAATATGGACAATCCGCACCGCCATCATGCCGCGAAACGACCGATCCCCTTCATTCATCGCATACCGTCCGCCATTCACGGCGATATCACGCAAACATAGGGGCGTACGCCTTCGGCTTCGTCATCCAGTCCGCGTTGACCGGTGCACCGCTCGCCGCCGTGGCCCTGGCCTCCATGGGCTTCGTTGTCGACGACGCCATCAAGGCCGTGGTGGCCTCTCTGGCCACCGCCGGCCTGTCCAAGCTCGGTCGCTGACCTGAGCTACTAGCTAGCTACTGGCCGGCTATTACAGCACTCCCACATCGGCGGTGCGGACCGTATGGTCCGTGCCGTCTTGTGTTCTCAGAATCAGTGAGGCGTCTTCGTTGAGGCCGATGGCTTCGCCGGTCAGCGTGGTGCCGTCCGTGAAGTGCGCCTCGACCTGACGGCCGCGCGCCCAGCACACCGCCTTCATTTCCTCGCGCAACGACTCGGCCTGGCCCTTCGGGTCGGCGATGAACTTCGCCAACCGCTCGCGGAAGCCCTCGACCTGACGTTCGGCCACCGCATCGCGCATCTCGCCGAACGACGGCAGCCCGGAGACATGCAGCTGCAGCGAGGTCGATTGCGGCGTGGGCAGCCGGCAGGCGCCCAAGGCCAAGTTCAGGCCGACGCCGAACACGATGACGACGTCGTCATCGGCATCAGCATCAGTACCGGTACTGGACGACGGCGGAATCACCAGCTCCGAGAGCAGCCCGCCCAGCTTGAGCCCGTGGCAGAACACATCATTCGGCCATTTGAGCTCAAGGAAGCAGTCCGACTGGTTTGGCGCAGCACCATACTCCTCGATCATGCCGTTCAGCGCATCCAGCGTGACCAGTCCGGCGATCATCTGCAACCAGCCGTTGACGGATTCGTCGGTGGCGATCGCGCGCGGAATGCGCACGGCATAGGACATCGTCGAGCAACGGCCGGGCTGACTGATCCACTTGTGACCATTGCGGCCACGGCCGGCGGTCTGCCGGTCGGCGGCCACCACGACCACCGCCAGTTCGCCATCCTGGTGGTCGGGCAGCGTCAACGACCCGTCGCCGATCATCTGTGCGGCCAGCGCGTTGGTCGAATCGGTTTCGTCCACGGCGACCACATGATCCGCGACGGCTGTAGTTCTGGGTAGCTGCGGCGTTGCAGCTTTCAATGCAATCATCATGGACACTACGTTACCTCGGTTGCGCCGTTTTTTACCCGCGATATTCCACGGAAAGCGCGAAAAATCAACCACTTTCACCCACATAGCCCGTGTTAACGTTCACAACTTCGGAAATTCCGCATTCGCCGAACCCACGCATGCACCCGGCCGTCGTATTGGCTTGCGAACAATGGCAATGCCCGGCAGACATCGAATATCAACCGTTGACCTGTGCGGCTACCATATATTGTCATGACGTCACCAGCCACCGCGAAGCTTGCCGCCGTATCCAGCCGCCAGTCCCACCCGCATCTTGCGCGCGTGGGCGCTGCCGCGCGCTGGACACTGGCCGCGCTGGCCTGCCTGTGGCTTTTCCCCTGCGCTGGTTGGC
>OBYE01000129.1_pt1 | contig 18880 bp, 20 predicted proteins | sample 1476731 | NCBI WGS metagenome assembly OBYE01 (sample SAMEA2580194, study PRJEB22360) | human gut metagenome | biome: human gut; feature: human-associated habitat; material: faeces | place: Denmark | collected 2008/2010 | reverse complement strand
TGACGACTTACAAGAACGGCGGGGGGGGGGGGGGGGCCCCCCCGCCGATGTTCAGCGGCTCGTTCGCATAGTTCCATGACCGGCTGCCCAGCAGATACTGTTGGATCAGACTCATCGCGAACTCCAGCATGCCGTCGGCGAGACCGCCGACCAGCACGACCTTTCCCCCGGTCGATACGGCGCCACGCGATGACGATGGCCAACGCGGAGACCGTACACGTAGTTGAAGGGGGTGAGGATCGATCCGTTGCGGTACTCGAACATGCCTTTGGCCTGGTATGCCCAGATGATCTTGTGCACGGTGCCGATCAGACCTGCGAGCGCGTAGACGAACACACAATCCGCCCAGTCGCGAGGGCGGGGCTACCTGCCCAAGAGCTTCGCGTCCATCGACCGCAAGACCGGCAAGCCGAAGACGGCGAACATCGTGCTCGCCATCGCGGCCGAGCTCGTCATCATCGGATTGCAGGTGCTGCCGTTCTCCCCGGCCGCGCTCAAACCCGCATCATGGGTGATCGTGGTGGTGTGGATCGTGCTGGGACTGGCGTTGCGCCTGATGAGCCTGCGCTCCCGGCGCGAGTGGCGCATCGCCGTCGCCGCCCGCAAGCCGCAGGTAATCGCGGTCGTGGGATTTGCGTCGGGGTACGAACCGGCTGATGACGGAAACGCCCTTGCCGCGGTTCTTCACATAGATGAACCCGATGACGGAGAACACGACCGCGCCGATGAAATTGACGATGAGATCCTCCATCGTGTCGATCAGGCCGATGTCAAGATAGCCGCCAAGGCCGAGGTCGCGCCCATTGACCGCCACCTGCGTGATGTCGTTGATATGAATGGCGTGATTGGCGTGGGCCGGATCGAGCATCACCGAGCTGATCGAATGCACGACGGCGTCCTTCTGCATGTCGAATCCGAACAGCATGTCCATCGAGAATTCGAAGAACTCCCAGACCACGCCGATCGTCATCGAGAAGCAGAACGACACAATCGCCAAGTACAGCGGCGACAGCTCGAACTTCACACGGTCCGAACGGTTGAGCAGGTCGACCAGCGAAAAGCCGATGGCGGCCGCGAGGAAGCCGTTCATCGTGTGCAGCACCGTGTCCCAGAACGGGAAGATCTCATAGAACGAGCTGATCTCGCCCAGGATCTCGGCCGCGAACACGAACACCAATACGATGACCTCAAGCGCGGACGGCAGTTCGATGCGGAACCGTACTTGGACGAACGCGGGCGCCAGTAGCAACAGCAACGTCAGGATGCACAGGAACACGGCCTCATAGTCGCCGTTGAAGAATTCCAGCACCGCGACAGCGATCACCAGCACGCGCAACACAACATACACCGCGAACGAGCTTTTGTGCTCCCGGATCTCCATGCCTATGGCGGCTTCCATGGTCTTCCAGCGTGCGCGCAACGGCGGTTTGTTCTTCGATTCGCCCATCGCTCCAGTCTATCGGCGACGGGCTGCGCCCGGTGGCGGGCGGCGTGTCGGTGCTCATCGAGCAGCTGGACATACCGTGGCCTGCGGGCATGGGCGGCATGGAAGAATGCGCTGGTGAACAGTCGCAGGATGGTTCTGCTCGAACCGTAATTGAGCGGCGAACGGGTCCAGCCGTGCAGGCCTACCGTGGACCACTGGTCGAGTAGCCGGAACTCGCCGAGATCACGGGCGATCATGTCGAACGGCGTGGCGCATCGGGCCTTGTCCTCCCAAGAGAGCACGACCTTGTACATCAGATGGGCGTTGACGCGCACGTCGATCGGCACGTCCCTGTCGACGCACGTGATGCGCAGCGGCCCGTAGCGGTAGACATGCCGTGATCCAGGATCGCGGCGTCGGAACAAGAACGACATGGACGGCTCTCCCTGTGATGCATTGTATCGGACGGCAGACCGTCGAACAGACGCTGTCGCTGTTCGGCTCCAGCGTCGTGCAATACGCTATTTTCTGGTACCTGGTCTTGCGGTCGAACTCCGGCATGGTCATGACCGTAGCGATGGTCGCCGCCGCCCTGCCGCAGGCAATCGTCTCCGTGTTCGGGGGTGTCTGGGCTGACAGATGGAACCGCAAACTGTTGGTCATGCTTCCCGATGCCGTCATCGCGGCCGTGACCATATGCCTGTCGCAAGTATGGCCGTCGGCTGGGGCGATACCGGGCTGATTCTTGTCGTTCTGGTCATACGTTCGGCAGGCGGCGGAATCCAGACCCCGGCCGTGCAATCGTTCATCCCGCAGATCGCTCCGGAGGCGTGGTTGCTGCGCGTCAACGCGATTAACGGTACGTTGCAGACGGCGATCAGCATCGCCTCTCCTGCAATCGCCGCAGCCCTCGTCAACCTGATGCCATTGTGGATGATCATGCTCGTCGACGTGTCCACGGCGATTGTCGGCATAGGCTTCGTCGCGCTGATTCGTTTGGATGATGCCCGTCTTCGTCGTCCGGGGGAGAGCTCGGATGACGCCCCTGCGCGCCACATCGATTTCGGTTTCGTCGTGCTCTTCAATTCCGCTGACAGGCTTGCCGCGCCCACGTACGCGCTCATGCAAAAGGAGAGCGACGTGTCCCTGCAGGGGCGAGTATTGGGTCTGCTGACCTCGGTCTCGGCATTCGGAGTGCCTGCGGGCATGCTCGTGTTCGGCCCGCTCGCCGATGTGGTCGATGTACGTCTGCTGTTCGTGGTCGGCGGTCTGATGACCGTTCCGATCGGTGCCTATGTGATGAGATCCGCGCGGCGAAATCGGGTCGCTGAGTGAGTGACTGACGGGGTTCATCGTGCGACACGCCCGAATTGTGTAGCAGGACTGTCTTACATGTTCTGCGGGAATGACGGAACAAGGCCGTTTTCCGGGATGCGTGCTTGCAGTTCTGCTACGCAATTCGGGCGTGTCGCGCAGCGTCTCGCTTTGCTGGGCTCGCCGGCGATGCGCGAATGAGCTGCACGCACGGGTTGACTGTGCGCGCTGTCCGTGAGATGGAACCAGGCGTCTTATACCAGCCGGGCGGCGGGTGTGGATGTCATGACAGCGGCCGGAATCAGGCCAGTGTCGCCGTGATGGTGAGATCTCCGGTCTCGGTGCCGACCCACACGCCGTCCGTGCGGTTCCAGCGCATGCCGTTCGCGCGCAACGAATCGATGCCGTAGCGCCGTGCATGAACCACCAGCCAGGCCGTCGCTTGGCGGCATAGCCTTTTCCCGTTTTCGGTGTCGGTTCCGGCCGACATTGTGAACGTCAGTGTCTTGGACGTGGTCTTGCCCGAGCCGTCATTGGCCGCGGAATTGTCGGCGGCCTTGTCGCCGTCGTCGTCCTGCGTCTTCGAGGAAGGCTCCAGACTCGACGGCTGCGATACCATGACGGTTGGGAATTCGTTGCGGAAATCACTGGTCAGACCATCCATGTCCGCGTCCGAAGGCTGCGCCGGCTCCAGCGCGCACGCGACACCCGCGCCGGTCTCGCCGGTCAGACCCGCCGCCCATGTCCGCGCAAGATTGGTCCAGTCGGCGTACCTGTCCGGATATTGCGAACGCTGCACCGACTGCGCCGCGTCCTCGACGGGGACGGACTGCCAGTTCGGCACCTTGACCAGCTCGTCGTAGAACCTGTTCGCCGCATACGTCTCGTCCATCAGCTGCTCTTTCGTGCCCCACCCCTGACTGGGACGCTGCTGGAACAATCCCACGGAATCCCGGTCGCCGTAGCTCAGGTTCATCAGCCGCGTCTCCTGCATCGCCGTGGCGATGGCGACGGTCGCGGCATGATCGGGCAGACCCCGTTTGACTGCCGCCCTCGTGATGATTTCGGCGTTCAATGCCTGTTCAACGGACAGCATTTCCTTGTTGTCGCCGGAAGACAGCGTCGCGGAGCAGTAGGCGTCCGACGCCCGGCGTGGTTCAGGGCCGGAAGCGGGCCATACGAAGCGCATCAGTCGTGGAATCGAGGCGAACAAGGCGATGGCCGCGCACAGCATCACCGCGACGATGATCACGGTCCGTCGCATGCCGTGACGCGGCCGTTCCCGACGCGCGGCGGGTCGTGCGTGCCATGTCGGCGACAGCTCATGCCGGATCGGCGGTTGCCCATCACGAGGCGAGACTGATCGCGTTCGCCGAGTCGTTCGTCGTCCGGCCATCTGCTCACCTCCAGAGTCGTTTCCGCGCAGTGTATCTGTTTTGCGTGTCGTTACGTGTCTATCGTGCCATATGATGCTGCGATGCCGTGGCATCCCGCAGGATGATTTGTGCGGGGCGTGGCGAGAAGCATGTTCCGTGGCTGCCGCGTGCCTGCCTGCCGTGGCCGTTTGCCGTGCCCGTTGCCATGGCCGTCGTGTCTTCCGCCGTTCCGGCCATCCCGCGAAGCGCCCCATCATCCCCAAAGTCCCATTTGCTTCGCCCGAGATGGGACTTTGGGCGGATGATATCGGATAACAAGCGGATAGAATGCTGCTGTCATGTGGCTTATGCTGCGCGTACAGTGGCAGGTATGTTGGATCACATCACATTGCATGTGCGGGACGTCGGACGCAGCATCGCGTTCTACGAGCATGCGCTCGCGCCACTCGGCTACATCGTCAAGGCCCACCACGAGCCCACGTTGGGTTTCGGCGTGGATGACGGGACGCCGCACTCCGACTTCTACGTGTCCCCGCTGGATGATGCCGCGCTCGCGCCGCCGCCCACGCATATCGCGTTCCTCGCCCCGAACCGTGAGGCCGTGCGGGGTTTCCATGCCGCGTCGCTCGCCGTCGGCGGCCGAGACAACGGCACTCCGGGACCGCGCCCGTATCATCCGGGGTACTATTCCGCATTCGTGCTGGATCCGGACGGCAACAACATCGAGGCCGTCGTCGACTGGGCGGGATGGTTCGAAAACCATCGCTGACAGGCGGTGCGAACGATTGTTGTACGACTGTACAACAGCGTCGGGCTGATGCCGGTACATTCGTACATCAGGTGTTTCGGATATCTTCAACGGTCCCGAGCCTGATCGGCAGGTATCCATGCCGATCGGCGGCACACCGCATGACCGACCATACGCCTGCGCGACAGGATGACGGCCATCCACCCGTGGTACGCGCCGGTCGTGCGTTGGATGACAATCGGCTGCATGCCGGACGCGAACCGGGCCGTAAACGTCTGCGACATCAACGGGCAGCAGAACCACCAGACGAGAATCAGCATCGACCATTCCGCCAGATGGCGGTCGCGGCTCAGCCGCAACCACAGCCATGAGAAGTTCGTGAACCCATAACTTACGCTCATCCACAGCAGCACCCAGAACATGCTGCCGCCGCTGATCGAACGTGAATGCGTCAGCAGATTGAACGCGCCATAGCCCACGGCGAAATACACGCCGCCCATCACCAGTCCGACCAGCAGCGTCATGTATTTGCGACGCCACACCAGCAACGCCGCGAAACCAATCAGAAACGCCACATCCAGCCAGATGTACGTCGGCATGAACTCCCGCCGCGCGATGACGTCCGACACGTCCATGACCCCCTCCGTTGGCGTTCACCGAATGTTCCTGTGCTCAGGGTATATGCCCACCGTTGGTCGGGCCGGTGGAAGATGACGGATTGGTTGGGCCGGCTGGGCCGGTGAAAATGGCGGAGTCGGCTTGGGCTGTCGACGATGAGTCGCGGTTTCTGTGCGTTTGCGTTCCTAAATGCGCGCCGAACCGGCAAGTGCGCGCACATAGCAACGCAAATGGCCCTGTTTGCGTTCCTAAGTGCGCACGGTCGTCGTTTCGGCGCGCACTTAAGGACGCAAACGCCTGTTGCGTTCGTCTACACGCGGCTCCGTCGCCCGCCGCGGCTCAGCCTGTCGGCGGAGGCTGCCCGTGCCGGCCGTGCGCTCAACCGTATCGGGGAAGAAGTGCCGATCTGCGGCAGAACTAGAACAGCCGCATGGGCTCCTCGCGGTTGATTGGACGGATCAGGCTCGGCCCGTCGCCCTCCGGCGGAGCGACCTCATGGAAATGCAGCCGCGCGGACAGCTCGGCACCGGCCTTGCGCATCGGCGCGAGCAGACGGGCGCCGTCGATTGAAGGATCCAGCCACTCGGACGTCATACCGGCCGGCACCAGCAGCGGCATACGGTCATGCACCGTCGCCGGCCCATCCACCGCAGGGCACGTGAGAATCGTCGCCGTCAGCTGCCATGGGGATGCCGCGGAAGGCCGCCGCCACGAATACAGCCCGGCCATCGCAAGCGCCGTCGATTCCATTTCCGGGCTGAAATAGAACGGGCGCCGCCCCTTCCACTCGTAATACCCCGACGCTGGAATGATCGTGCGCTGGGAGCGGGTCGATTCCGCGAAGGTGGATTTGACGTGAGCGGATTCCACCCGCGCGTTGTAGGTGGGGTAGGGCAGGGTCTTGCCAGAACTCCAGCTGGGAATCAGCGACCAGTATGCGCCGGTCAGGTGTCGATGCCCGTCTTTGCCCTGCGCGATGACGGCGATGTTCTGCGTTGGGGCGATGTTGTACGAGGGGCGGGGGAGAACGTCGCCGCGCACGTCTTCCTTGGCCACCGAGAATTGCGCCGCGATGGCGTTCCAATCCAGGTCGAGCACGAATCTTTTACACATTCGTCCAGTCTATGATAAGAATCTGTGCGCCGAGAATGTCTAATTGCGACCGCCACACACGTCGCGGGGACGATGCAAACGGGGCTGAATGAGGAGGATTATGCCTATTGCCTGGCATGAGGGCGGTGTCCATGTTCCTTCTGCTGCGGGCAATGGCGCTGCGTCGGCCTGTTCGGTAGCTTGATTTCGGTTCGGAAGGTGCCGGGTGAGGGCCTGCTGACGGCGAGCGTGGCCTGCATGGCGTCGGTGCATGCCTTGGCGATGGACAGGCCGAGTCCGTGCCCGGGCCTGTTGGCCATGCGGGTGTCGTCGCCGCGGTGGAACGGCTGAATCAGGTCCTCTGCGTTCGCGGCGTTTTCTGGAGGTCTGGTGGTGTTATCGATGGTGATGATGGTGTGGTTTTCACCGGCTTGGACGGTGCAGGTTATGGCACGGGGCTGCGGAGCACCTTCTCCGAGACGCGGGTTCGGGGCATGGCCTTGACCCTGCGGTACCCGTACCCGCCCTCGGAAGCGGCGAACGCCTCGGCCGCCCGGCGCGATGCCGGGCAAGCATGTCATCGAGCCGAGCGAACACGCCGGCCTCAACCGGTCGATCAACAGGGTCTTCTCCCTGTCGACAGGCGCCGCAGGCCGGCGCCCGCGCCGAACAGTTCGGCGGCCCGCTTCCGCCGCATGCCGCCCGGCAACGGACATATGATATCCTTTCGTCCAGTCTCCAGGAAAACGTCCGCACCCTGTTATCCGGGTGGGCTAGTATGGCGGAAACGAAAGGACGAGAATGCGGTTGATGGAAGTGTGGCGGGCGGATCCGGAGCGGACGTTTGAGCTGTTCTCTGAGTTTCCGGCGGACGAGAACGGGTTCGAGAACCAGGCGGCCGGCATGGACCGCGAGCGGTTCGCCGTGTATGTGCATGGGCTTGAAGAGCAATCGCGTGGCATCGGGCTGCAGCCTGGCTGGGTGCCGAGCAGCAAGTACGTTCTCATCAATGATGAGGGTGCGTATGTGGGAATCTTCAATTTGCGGCATCGCCTGAACAACAATCTGCGTGTCGGAGCCGGGCATATAGGCTATGGCATCGCCCCTCAATATCGCGGCCGTGGATATGCCACAGTCGGCTTGCGGCTCACGCTCGACAAGGCGCGTGAGCTCGGCATTGACGAGGCGTACCTGAGCGTTCATAAGGACAACCGGGCGAGTCTTGCGGTGCAGCAGCATTGCGGGGCTCGCATCGATCACGAGGATGGGCTGGAATACTATACGCGCATCAGCACTGCACCCGAACCAGGGAACCTGCCCAAGGCGGAATTCATGTTCCCCGGACCTGAACGTGACCGTCTGGTAGGGCTCATTCTTGCCGGAACGAAGACCGCGACCGCCGCATTGATGATTGAATACGAAGAGGATGACGAACCGTTGCCGCAGGTCGGCGAACGCTCGGCACTGGTGGATTCCAGTGAACGGCCGGTGGCCATACTCGTCACCACCGCGGTTGATGTTATTCCGCTTGGGAAGATCACCGACCGGCACGCCATCGATGAGGGCGAGGGCGACACCACGGCTGCCGCGTGGAGGCATACCCACGAGTCCTTCTGGAACGCGCCGGAATACCGCAACGAGTTCGCTGACCCGGATTTTCCGCTGAACGATGACTCTCTTGTGGTGTTCGAGCATTTCAAGGTCGTGCGACTGTTGGACTCAATGGCAAACAAGACGGCAGACGGCTATGAACAGCAAGTATGAGGTGATCAGGCAATTTGTCGCCGCGCATGGCGGTCGCGCCGAGCTCATCGAGCATGAGACGGCGATCGTGGACTTGATGTCCGTCGCACAGGTGTTCGACATCAACCAGGCGGCAGCCATGTATATCGTGGAGGCCAAGGAGGGCGTGTTCGCCGTAGTCGCCAGCGCGGCCGCACATCTCAAGTGGCGGCAACTGGGTCGCGAGCTGGGATTGCGTCAGATTCATCTCGCCGCGACGGATGTGGTCAAGAACCGCACCGGCTATGATGTCGGCACGGTCGGCCCGCTGTTTTGAACGGTTTGCCGATGTATGTGGACCGGCGGCTGATCGCGCACGGCAAGGTCTACTGAGGTACTGAAGATTCATATCATACGCTCGCCATCGATCCGCGACTCGTCGTCGAATGCAACGCCATCGCCGGCTGTTTCAACGGCGAGGATTTCGTCAAGCCGCTGTGATTCAAGAACCGAAGCTGATGTTCAGCTGCTCAATCACCTTACAGTCAGTCCGGGCCTGCTGTTTTCGACGATAATGGCAGGTGACGGGCGCACGATTGACATGATGGGTGGCAAGGCGTGATCAGAACGTAGTTCTCGAATCTCATCCAAGCCGTCACGGCTATCGCACTTTTCGAAGGCTCAGCACGAAGCCGACCGCGCACGGGGCCATGACGATGGATATGGCAAATGCCGCTGTAGAGGTGCCGGTCACGGTCTTGACCGCCGAGGTGATGGAGGGCCCCACCGCCTGGCCGAGCGTGGTGGCCAGGTTGAGGATGCCGAGATCCTTGCCGGTCTCCTCCTTATGCAGAACCAGGTGACCATCGCCATGTGCAACCGGGTCGGCGAGGAGGGCGACGTGACGTTCGCCGGCCGATCAGTAGTAGTGGATTCGTACGGCAACGTCATCAGCGAGGCCGACGGCCAAGAGCGACTGATCATTGCCGACATCGATCTCTCAGACCGCGGTGGCCCGCAAACGGCGTCCGTTTCTGGGACTGAGACGGCCCGAGTGGTACGCATGATGGAAACTGAGCCGGGAATCGGCATGCTGACGGTCGATTACGTCGTAATGGCTGAGCTTAGGCGGATATGAGACCTTGCGATGGGAGGACGGACGGACCATGATCGCCGCAGACCGCACGTTGCTGGAGCAGGCCAGAGAGCTGCAGGCACTGGCCCAGACCGGATTGGCGTACTGCAAGGATCCCCTCGATCGGGAGCGTTACGAGCGCATCCGCGCGATAGCGGTCGACATGCTCGCCATGCAGGCCGACGTGCCGGCAGAAGAGATGCGCCGGCCGCTCGGCGCCGGATACCCGACGCCGAAACTCGATACTCGCGCGGCCATCGCGACCCCGACTGGGTGACGCTGTTCGAGTGAATCCCATCACTGTGCGCGGGTATTGTCACGCTGAGACCTGAATGAGGAGCGCATGGCCACACCAGCGCGAAAATGACCCAGATCGGCATTGTGCGGCAACGGTTCTGCCACACAATGCGATGTTTTCCTTAACATTCGCTGGTGTGGCCAGCGTTGATTTATCGGAACCGCCATTTTGCAGCGTTTTGTCATTCGCCGTCTTTCGCCGTTATTCCACCGCGTGCCACACCACGTCATATTCGGGTGAAAATGGCCTGGTGTGGTACGGTCCGCATGATCTGATTGTCGGTCATGCCGGGAGGGGAATGATATTTGTTCGGTGTTCTCGTCCCGGATCGGGGGAGAACGGCGAAATCTTTCGACTCGTCGCGTGTCGTGTCTTGCGGTTGACGCCGCGTAAAGATCTATCCTGCTGGCAGCGTCGCAGCCGCTGAGCGATGGGTGCGGCTGGATGCGGAGGAGCGCAGTCGGCTCTCACGGATTCGCGAAAGCCGACTGAGGCAGTCGCAGGATTCCATGCTCGCCGATGCCGAGCAATGGAGGCGGTTGTTCGATACGGGAGTCACGTCGGATTCGCCGGAAGTGCAACGGCTGGCCGCGCAGATTATGGACAAGAACATCAAGGCCGCCAAGGCCCAAGTGCCGCAGGATGCGGAAGAACAGGCCGCCATGCCGTTGTCAGACACGCTCGGCGTCGTCCGCTCTGCTCTGTGCGGCGACCCACGCTTTGCCGATCCGTGTGGAGCGGCGCTGTACGGCAGCAAGGCGTGCGCAGACTTCGCCAACGAGGCCACTCGCATTCACGTTCAGCGTCTTGCGCAGCAGCTTGAACGACAGCTGGACCAGCGGCCGGCTAGTAGTTGATCATTTCGAGTTCCGACCCCATATCCTCGGTCTGGGTCAGTCCGGTCTCGTGGAATCCGATGTGTCGGTAGAATCCCTGAGCGTTGGTGTTGAAACCGACGACCCACAAGACGAGCCGGTCGTTGCCGACTGCCTGCCGTCCGGCTTCGACCAGAGCGCGGCCGACTCCGTGGCGATGCTCGGATTCCAACACGTACAATGACGCCAGTTCCGCGGCCTCGGGCCGATTGATCGGAGACCGCGGAGTGCGCAGCAGTTCGATGAATCCGACCACACGGTCGTCAGCCAACGCGATCAGCACAACCTGGTTGGGGTCGGCGGCGTGGCCACGGGTCAGCTTGAGTGCGAATGCCGGGGTGATCGCATCCACGATGTCCTGCGGGATATGCCCCTGATTGAGCTCGCGCCATGTACGCGATTGGACTTCGGCCTTCTGCATGAACCACTGCGGCTCGATGGGAACAATGCGGGTCGTCATGTCTTGCATTATATGCCGTTGCCGCAGAGACGCCCGTTCGTGAATCAGGCGATCATCCTCGCCATCTGCCGGTGTTCGGCATCGCGCCATTCGCCCGCGGTGATGATGCGGTAGACGCGGTCATAATGACGGTCGATGAGCGGGTAGTAATCCTGTTTCGACTCGGCGACGACGTGCAGGCCGCACTTGGCCTGAACTCGCCCGGATTGCGTGTTCTCGGCGAAGTGGCCGCCCCATACCGCGTCCTTGCGCAGCGTGTCGAAGGCGTAGCCGAGCACGGCGGTCAATGCTTCGGGCATGTATCCCTTGCCCCAGAACGGCCGGCCGATCCAGTATCCGAGTTCCAGCGCGCTGTCGCCGAGATCCTTGCCGTAGCGTTTGGTGAGTTCAGGATCGGCGGCAACGGCGTCGGCGGTGCGGTGGCTGACGGGCTTGAGCGCGATGCTGCCCACAGGCGCGTTGCTGTTCGGCGCGCCGCCCTTGATGGTAATGGCCCAGTTGTTTTCGACCGCGAGGATATTGCGTATGTCATGCATGCTGCCTTCGACGCTGGTGTGTGGCGGCCAGCCGCATCTCAGCCCGATTTCCGGGTCGCTGGCATACCGGAACAGCGATGCCGCCTCAGCCGCGTCATCGATCTTCCAAGGGCGTAGCAGCAGTCGTTCGGTCTCGATGGTGTCCATGGCGATTCCTCTCGTTCGTTTGCCCGTCGGGTACGGGCAAGGATAACACCTAACACCGTATCAGGGGGGGCGGGTCGTGCGGCAGGATGCCAAAACTCGCAGATAGGGGGCCTTTCCCACCGAAAACGGTCGTATCTCCAAGTTTTGGCATCCCGTTGCGTTATGTACGCTTGACATCCCGCGGGCGCAAGCCAATCATGGGACGCATGGGCATCGCAATCAAACGGATATATGAGTCGCCGGAGGCTCCGGACGGGTATCGCGTGCTGGTCGACCGTCTGTGGCCTCGCGGCATGACGAAGGAGCGCGCGGCATTGGACCTGTGGATGAAGGACGTCGCCCCCTCTCCCCAGCTGCGCAAGTGGTTCGGGCACGATCCCGCCAGATTCGCGGAATTTCGCGCCCAATACATCACGGAGCTCGATGCCAACGCTGCTGCCGAGGAACTGCTGCGCATCTGCGCGGAGTATCCCGACGTAACCTTGCTGTACGCCGCCAAGGACCCTCAGGTCAATCATGCCCTGGTGCTGCGCGATTATCTTGAGGATGCGACTGCGGCGAAATGAAAACGGCGCCGACCCGCCACGACAGCCGGGAACCATCGCCGGGAAACGATACGAATGAAGGGACAACACGGATGAAGGAACTGTATATCGGATCGCACCTGTCCACGGCAGGCGGGTGGAGCGCGCTGCTGAAACGCTCGCATGAGGAACACGGCACCACATTCGCGTTCTTCCCGCGCTCACCGTACGGGCGGCCATCCAAGGCGCTCAACCCGTCCGGGGCCGTCGCATTCGCGCGGCAGTTGACGGCCGAGCATTACGGCCCGCTCGTCGTCCACGCTCCCTACGTCTACAACCTCGCCGGCAAGGATCCCGACAAGCGCGAGTTCGCCATACGGGCGCTCGCCGAGGACATCCGACTGCTGACGCCGATCCGTGAGACCGGGCAGGAGATATACATCAACATCCATCCTGGCGCGCACGTGGGGCAAGGGCCCGATCGCGGATGCTCTCTGATCAGCGACGGCCTCAACCGCGTGTTCGGGCTGGAGCCGGGCATCATGGTGCTGCTGGAGACGATGGCGGGCAAGGGCACCGAATGCGGGCGAAACTTCGAGGAGCTGGCGACCATCATCGACGGCGTCGATGACAAGGCGAACGTGGGCGTCACCGTCGACACGTGCCATGTGCTGGACGCCGGTTATGATCTGGTGAACGACTTCGACGGCGTGATGCGGCAGCTGGACGACGTCATCGGGCTCGAACGCGTCAAGGCGGTGCACGTCAACGACTCCCAGTTCGGCCTGTCATCGCACAAGGACCGCCACGCCAACATCGGCGACGGCCACCTCGGCATTCCGTTCTTCACCAGAATGGTCAACGACCCGCGTCTGTCACGGCTGCCGATGATCCTCGAAACCAAGGAACTGACCGAGACCACGCATCGCGAGGAGATCGCCCTGCTGCGCGGTCTCGTGCAGTGAGCGTACCAGTGGCCGCGGCCGCGTTCTCCGTGACGGTGACGCGACGGGAGACGCCGATAGCGCCGTCTTGTGCTAGCGTGGTTTGTCCGGCGAACGTGACGTGCGCCGAGCCAGGACGAGTGGAAAGCGAGGCCTTTCGTGGGTGATATCCGACGGGAGATGGAACGGCTGAGGCCGGTCTATGAAACCGGCGTGCTGAGACTGCTGCTCCGTCAGAATTCGATGATGTACGTGGCGCTGCTCCGCGCGGCCTTCGACCCGTTGACCGGCGAGCTGCCCCGTGAGACCCTGGAGGAAAGCTTCTCGCAAAGCCTGTCCCGGCTCGTCGACTCCGGCGAATACCAGCTCAGGGAGGATCAGACCATCGCGGACGCCTCCCGGCGCATCCTCGCCGACCTGACCCGTGAGGGCGATGACGATTACGCATGGCTCGCCAACTCGCATGACGCCGCGTCGCACCGGTTCCTGTACCGTCTCACCGCCCGCGCCCATCGTGCGATCGAGGCGCTGTCGCGGCTTGAGGATGACTCCCGCACGCTGTCGGGCGCGCAGGCGAACTCGATCATCATGGAGATCGAGCATGCGCGCATGCAGCTTACCGCCGACCCCGGCGAGCGCGTGGCGTTGCTCAACCGGGAGATCAAGGCGCGCAAACACGAGATACGTCAGATACGCCACGGTCAGCGGCATGCGGCGCTCACCGAATCGCAGGTCGAGGACGTGATTGCAGTGATTCACAACACGCTGCGCGGCGTGCCCATAGACCTGCGTGAACTCGTGCTGACCGAACGGGACAACGGTGACGCGCTCCGCCGCCGCATGCAGGCGGGCGACATGAGCGTCGACGACATCCTGACCTCGTACCACGACGAATACCGCAGGTCCTTCAGCGAGTCCGACAGCGGAAGACGCTTCGAGGACGCGTTCCAGGTGATCATCACCGACGAAGGACGGCAGCAGATCGACGCGGCCCTGCGCGACATCGCCCACACGCCGTATCTGGCCGGCGAGTCCGGCGTCCTGCTCGATCAGGTGCGTGCCGAGCTTTCGCGCATCTATGACGGCATCGAGGCGGTGCGTCGCCAGATGCGCGTATCCGACGAGGCGATCAGCCGTCTGGTGCGACAGCAGACCGATACCCGATACCGCACGATGCTCGGCAAGCTCAACCGTCTGTATGCCCACGTCAACGCCGACGCGAAGGCGCATCAGGGCGACGATGTGAGACCGTACCGGACCGATACCGCGGCCGGCAGGTTCCCTCCGCTGCCGTCGCGCCCCGCGCGCCCGATGGTACGAACGACCACCCCGGGATTGTCCGTACCGCAGACACCGGGCGATGCGACCGCGCCCGACCTGCGTTCGATGATCGACAACGGGGGACCGCGGCTGCGGCGCATGGCCGCGCTCATCCTCGAATCGCCCGTCTACGCGGACGACGGGAACGGCGCCATCGACATCGTCGCCAGCTTCAACGGGCTGCCGAAAGCCGAGCGGAAGGAAAGCGAGCTCGTCGGTTTCCTGGGAGAGCTCGGCTGCGGGGACGGAGCCGGCGTCGCATGGCATTGCATATCGGCAGACGGAAGCCCGAGGGACTGGATCACCGGCCCAGTGCTCGCACAAGAGGATGAATTGCACGACATCGTGAAGGAGGACTGACATGAGCGACCTGACGAACGACGCCGCCCAGCCGGACGCGGACATGGACATGATTGACGACGACATGACCGGCACCGGCAGTGCCGATACCGACAGTGCCAGTACCGGCGCGGATGACATGGGTGCGGCGGACGTCGAATACGATGGCGCGGACGCGGAAGGCGCGGTCAACCCATACGCCCTGTTCGAGGGCGACACGGGCGACATGACCGCCGACGCGCGCATGGTGGCGATCATGCTCAAACGCGAGCGCTACATCAGCGGACGTTTCTATGATCTGGCGCTCGACAACCGCGCGGCGGTCATCCGTTCGCTCAACAACGACCTGCTCGATCTGGTCGTCAACGAGCACTACCGCGTCATGTACGCCACCGCGGTGAGCGGGCCGGACATGACGCTGCGCGCGCTCAAGACCCGTGCGAGCCTCAAACGTGAGGAGGCGGCGCTGCTGGCGTTCCTGCGCATCCGCGTGCTCGAATACGAGAACGCCCACGTCGCGCCGGACGAATGGCTGGTCAGCTTCGAGGAGATCCGAGCGGCGCTCGCCACCGGCGCCGGGTACCTCGCCTCGCGCAACGACGAGGAGGGCGTGCTCAGGCAGGTGGGCGCGATCGTGTCCGTCATGTGCACGTACGGCTATCTCAGGCAGCTCGACGATGACGAGACGATGTACCGCATCACGCCGCTGGTGCCGGTGGTGCTGGACCGTCAGCTGGCGGACAGCTGGCTCGCAGTCGCGGACCGGGACGACGATGACGAGCCGGCCGGTGACATGGCCCCGGCCGGCTCGCGGTCTGCAGCCGGCGATACGTCGAACGCCGATGCGAGCGGCGCCGATGACGATGGCGATTCGGACGACGCGGGACCCGACGCCGAACTGTTCGAGGCTCCGCTGTTCGATGACGACGCCGATGCGGACGCCGCCGAGAACATCAAGGGCGCCGATGATGCCAATGGCGCGAACGACAGCGACATTGACGACGAGACCGCCTCGGACGGCGGCACTGCACGGGAAGGGGAGTGACGATGAGCGGCAAGGACATGCAGATGATCGCCGACCGATGGATGATGGAAAGCAGGAGGCTCGTCAACTGGGGATCCTATGAGGGCTACCATGAGTTCCGTCCCTCCACGGACTCGCAACTGCCGGTGACGTTACTCGCCGGCGCGAGCGAATCCGGCAAGTCGACGCTGGTCGACGCGCAGATATCGCTGCTCTACCCGACCGGCACGCCCTTCAACAAGGCGTCGAATTCGGGGCGTTCGGAACGAAGCGACTACACCTACCTGCGCGGCATGATCGGCGTGGGAGGCTCCGACGGCGTCGACGAACCGATGTACCTGCGCGGCCGGGACGAGTCCGGCGCGCCCCGGTCCATATGGGGCGCGATCGTCGACACCTACCGCAACTTCACCACCGGTCAGATACTGTCCTGCGGCAAGTTCCTCTATCTGATGCCCGGCGACGGGCGCGGCGACGTCCGACGGCTGTACCTGGCATGGGACAAGCCGATCGACCCGCGCCGCATGGACGTGTTCCGCGAGTCGCCGTTCACGCCCACGCAGCTGAAATCCACGTATCCGGGGTGCGTCACCTTCCCGAACGCCGAGGCGTTCCACACCCACATTTGGGATGTCATGGGCCTGAGCGCGGAGGCATGCCGTCTGCTGGCCCGCATCCAGTCGGCCGACGCCCCCTCCCGCCTTGACGACATCTTCAAACAGGGCGTGCTGGGCGTGCCCGAGGCGCTGGACCTGGCCCGTGCGACCGTGGAGGATTACGAGCGTTACGACGCGAACTTCCGAAGCATGGAGGAAAAGACCAGACGCATGGGCAAGTTGCGTGCCATCACCGCCAGCTATGGCGACTACGAGTCGGCCCGTGACGCGGTCCACTCGTTCGACGCGGTGAACCCGGCCACGAAGTCCGGCTCGGCGACGATCCGAGCATGGGCGATCCGCCGCATGATCGGCGAGGTCAACGAACGGCAGCCGCTCGACAGGCGTCTGCGTGACGAGCGACGCAGTGAGGCGCGGGCTGCCGGCAAGCGCATCGAAAGCCTGCGCACCCGCATCGACGCGGTGCGCGAGCGCATGCGAGGCCTCGACGGCGGCGACCTGACACGGCTCGACGCGGAAATGCGGCAGGCGGAACGCGCGCTGGCGGACATCACCGCCGGCAGACAGCGCATCGGGCGCATGTTCGAGGCGGCCGGCGAGGAGTTCCCCAAAGACGAGCACGCGTGGGACGAGCGGCGCATCGAGGCCGTGACGTTCATGCGCTCATATGAGCAGCGCAAGGGACTGCTGGACGACATGCGCAACCAGACGTACGCCGCGCACGCGTCCGTCAAGCAGACGCTGCAGCGGCTGAACGACGATTATGAACGCCAGAAATCGCAGCGCACCCGCATCTCCCGCCAGATGGACGAGACCCGCGCCATGCTGTGCCGGGCCACCGGGCTGGGCCCGAGCGAACTGCCGTACGTCGCGGAGCTCATGGACGTGCGCGAGGATCAGGAGCATTGGCGCCTCGCCATGAACGCCGCATACGGATCCATGGCCCAGACCATCCTCGTCGACAAGCGCCATGAGCGTGGATTCGCAGCCAAGGTCAGCGCCATCGACCCGCACGCCATGGCGCGGCGCACCTGGCAGTTCGTCGACACCGAACGCGGGGGAGCCGGGAATGGGCCCGGCGGCGCGAACACGGGTGCGACCGGCGGGACGGACGGAGAGGTGTGGCTGTCCTCGAAGCTGCGCTACCGCGAGGATTCCCCGTTCGCCGGCTGGCTGCGCGAGCAGACCAGCTCCGAGCGTCTCGACGCCCTGTGCGTCGACGGCATCGACGACTCCGACCATGCCGCGCGGCAGGTGCAGGCCGACGGGCAGATCAAATCCGGCAAACGCGGCCAGCATGGCATCAAGGACCGTCAGCAGGTCATCGGATTCGTCAACGAAAGCTATTTGGCGCAACTGCGCACGCGCATCCAGGACGCGCAACGCCAATGCGACGAGACCGCGCAATCGTACGCGAGCGCGAAGGAACAGGCCGACCGCCTGCAGCGAGAGCGCGAACTCGCCGACCAGCTCGCATACACCGCATGGGAGAAGATCGACGAGAACAGCGCGAAGGCGGCGATCGCCGACATCGAACGCACCATCGCCTCGGTCAGGAACAATCCCAAGCTCGCCGAACTCGACACGTTGCAGGAGTCGCTGTCCAAGGAGCTCGACCGCTCGCAGCGCCAGCGCATCGACATCGAACGGCAGGCCGAGCTCGCCGATCAGGCGGTGAACGCAGCGCAGGCATGGCTCGACGAGCATGCCGCGCAGCCGCAGCCGGTGTATGCATGGCCGGACGGCCCGTCCCCCCCGGCCGCAGCCGCAGACGCGGCCGCTCGACGGGGAAGCGGCGGACGTTTCGCCAAAAGCCGTCACGAACGGACGGACTCTCCTGACGGACGAGGTGGAGGAGGCGCTCGCCGAATCATATGAGCAGCGTCTCTCCGGTCTGGGGGATGCGACGACCCGCGCCCACATGATCATCGGCGCGGGGGCGCCGCAGCGTATGGCTCAGGGGGATACCTTCGCCGACCGTGTCATCGCCGGCATCGGCAAGGACCTGGAGGCGCGCGTCTCCATGCTCGAAGGTCGTGCGGCATCGGCCCGCACCGCCGTCGAGGCGCGGATGGGCGCCTATATCGAGATGTATGCGGGCGGTGACGATACGATCGCCGCCAGCGTGGACGACTACCGGTATTACCAGGACGAGTTGGAAAGCCTTTCGAAGCTCGCCACCGTCGAAGCCACCGCCGTCGAGTACCACAACTGCCTCGACAAGCTGCTGATGAGCTTCCTGACCATCAAACGCGCGATAGACACCGACGCCGGAGACATCCACGACCAGCTGGAACGCATCAACGCGATGCTGGACGGCCAGCAGTTCGGCCCGCGCCACGGCAGCCTGTCCCCAGCGCGTAGA
>OBYE01000113.1_pt1 | contig 21370 bp, 20 predicted proteins | sample 1476731 | NCBI WGS metagenome assembly OBYE01 (sample SAMEA2580194, study PRJEB22360) | human gut metagenome | biome: human gut; feature: human-associated habitat; material: faeces | place: Denmark | collected 2008/2010 | reverse complement strand
GCCGGGGTTCACGCGCACGGCCGCGCAGCCGGCGTCGATGGCCTGGAACACGTACTTCGACTGGAAGTGGATGTCGGCGATGATTGGAATCGGCGATTTGGCGACGATCTGCGGCAAGGCGTCGGCGTCATCCTGGCTGGGCACCGCTACGCGCACGATGTCGCAGCCTGCGGCGGTGAGCTCGGCGATCTGCTGCAGCGTGGCCGGCACGTTCGCGGTGAGCGTGTTGGTCATCGACTGCACGGAGATGGGGGCGCCGCCGCCGACCGGCACCGGCCCGACCATGATGCGACGCGATCTGCGGCGCGGATGCAACGGGCTCTCGCTGATATCCGGCTCTCCGGTCTTGCGGAACGATCCTGTCACGGCCGACGCCGTTCCTGTGGTCGCGGACGTCTGTGCACTGGTTTGCGGCAACGCGCTCATGCTGATGATTGGTCTTTCCTGTTCGATTATGCGCGACACCACATCCATGCCGGGGCATGACTGATTGATCGCATGGCTGTGCCATGCCATCAATCCGGGCGCGGTCGCGCGAATGATTCACTTCTGACTGTTTATCAAATCATCGGCTCGCCGGCGCGCCTCACGCTCGACTTGACCCATTTCCTCCACGGATGCGAACAGCGGGTTGCCGCGAAGCTCCACGTCCATCGCGTCGACGACCTCCTTGACCGTGTCGACGATGCCCAGATAGGGCAGTCGATGGTCGAGGAAGGCATGCACGGCCTGCTCGTTCGCTGCGTTGAGCACCGCGGTATGCTTCTCCGACGCGCGTAGGCACTCGCGCGCCAACGCGACGGCGGGGAACGCCTCGTCGTCCAGCGGCTCGAACGTCCCCCCGCCCGCCTGCGCGTCCACCCTCGAGCGTGAAGCGGCTCGAACGTCCACTCGCTGGCATGCGTCCAGTCGCACGCCGCCGCGACATCACCCAGACGATCAGGTGCCGACAGGCCCAAGGCGATCGGCAGCCGCATGTCAGGCGGGGACGCCTGACAGACGGTCGCTCCGTCCACGAACTCCACCATCGAGTGCACGATGGATTGCGGGTGCACGGTCACGACGATGCGATCCGGCGACACGTCGAACAGACGGCTCGCCTCGATGACCTCCAGTCCCTTGTTCATCAGGGTGGACGAGTTGATGGTCACCACGGGTCCCATATGCCACGTGGGGTGGTTGAGTGCCTGTTCAGGGGTGATGTCGCTCATGTCGGCGCGCTTCCAGCCGCGGAAGGGGCCGCCCGAGGCCGTGACGACCAGTCTGCTGACCTCGGCATGGGTGCCGGACCGCAGCGACTGCCAGATGGCGGAATGCTCCGAGTCGACGGGATTGATCTGGTCATCGCGCACTTGCGCGCCGAAAAGCAGGTGACCGCCTGCGACGACCGATTCCTTGTTGGCGAGCGCCAGCTGAGAGCCAGCCCTCAGCGCCGCAATGGATGGTTCGAGTCCGACCGAGCCTGTGATGCCGTTCAACACCAGGTCGGCACCGGAACCGGCGATGGCGTTGACCGCCTGCGGCCCGGCCTGAATCTGCGTGTACCGAGCTCCGACCTCCTCGAGTGCCTCATGCAGCGCCGGAACGGCGGCCTCGTCATATACGGCCACCTGCGGCACATGATGACGTGCGACCTGCTGTGCCAGAAGCCGCACATGCGCGCCTCCGGCGGCCAGACCGGTGACGGTGAACCGCTCCGGATGCCGACTGATGACATCCAGACCTTGCGTGCCGATCGAACCGGTCGATCCGAGAATGACAACCGTATTCCTATGCTGGCTCATTGCAATGCTTCTTTATGTCTTCTGTGGTGTATCTGTCTTCCCGCGCCGACGAAATGGTCAGTCGTTGTCCTTGCCGAAACCGCTCAGTTCGCTATAGAACTCGCCCGTGTTGAGCGTGGGGAACGACAGGTCGGGGATGTCGAAATCGAGCTTGCTTTCCGGGCTGAGGTACATGCTGGAGAATAGGTCATCCGACGATGACTTGTGAGAGTCATCGGATTGCGTCTGCGCGGCATCGTCTACGGCATGAACGGGAACGTTCGCCGACGGCGACGGGGACGGCGCGAACGACGGCAGGGCCTCGACACTGGCATCGGTATGGACGTCGGAGGCCACGGGCTGATCGAAGACCGGCATGGGGGCCGGCGCGGAGGGAGCAACGGCGGGTGCGGCTGCAACTGGCTCCGCGGGAACCTTCACGGACTTGGCGACGCGTTCGGGAGCCTGGGGCTCGGCGACTGCGGCCGGCTGATCGGATACCGCGGCGTGCGAGGGGGCGAACGATGCCGGTGCCGCCGGGATGGCCGGAGACGGAATCTCCGGTGCCGGGGCAGGAGCCGCGGCATGATCCGCGCTCACGTTGCTCGAGCTCACGCTTCTGCCGGTGCGCCGGGACAGCGCCGCCAACGACGACTGCGGATCCGGGGCGGAGGCTCCGGCCGAGAACGTGGACGGAAGCGCTGAGGCGGGCGCGGATACGACCGTGCCGGACATGCCGGCGGGAGCGAACGAGGGAGGAACGGACTGCGCATCGGCCGCGACGCTCGGCTCGTCGGCCGTCTGCGATGAGAACAGCGCCTCCTCTGCCTCATGGAGGGCATGGAACGATTCGTTCGCAGGTGCGAAGGACTGAGGCTCCGCTTCCTGCCGCGCCGGCGACGGCGCATGTGCATAGGCGTTGTCCGCGCCGAACAACGGCGTCACACCCGCGTCGGAGGCGCTCCTTGCACCGGACGAACGCCGGCTGCCGCCGGATTCGTGACCGCCACCGACATAATCGGAGACGCGCGCGAACGATTCGAGACGGCTGAGCAACTGCACGCACGAGTTGAGGTAATAATCGACCTGACGCTCGTCATAGCCGTTCTTGCCCTTGCGCTGCGTGAACACCACGTTGGAGACGGCACCGGAATTCAGATCGGCGAGCTTGCGCACGTCCTGTTCGCTCACGCCGTCCACGCCAAGGCCTGCGGCGGCCTTGTCCACGATCTGGTCGATCAGTCGGTCGACCTGCTTGCGGTCGTACGACGGCCGGCGATCATGTCCGCGCGCGAATCGCTCCCCCGTGCCGCGGTCGGCGTGCTCACATACCTGACGGTACAGCTCTTCGGTCTGGGCTTTCCACGCCACACGACCGTGCTCGGTAATCTCCCGCGTCGTCTGCTTGTCGACCACGGCCTGCTCCAGCCGGGACAGCGCCGCATCAACCTGGGTGATGTCATACCCGCCCTTGCTCAGATCGAAGGACACGTTCTGGATGTCCTGCTGCGTGAGATGGGCATCCTCGCTCTCGTAGAGCGCATGTGCACGATCCAGGAAAGCGTCCACCTGATCGGGATCGTATCCCCATTTGCGCTTCCCAACGCGAGCGATCCCCGATGCGCCTTTATCTGCCCCGTCTTGATGCGCCATTGGTGTATCGACCTCCTACGGATAGTACTTCTCTTGCACACTTTACGTGAGTGTTGAGACGCAGCTTCACATTTGGCCCAGCAAAACGGCATCCTCACACGTCTTTCGCACGATTACGGCATATATCATGCGCCGGCAAGCACAGCATCGCCACGGTTCGACCGACGGCGGAATTCCATCCAACGACACTCGGCCGGCGTCCCGATACAGACTATACGATACAGTGTGAGTCTGCGGGCAATTAGCTCAGTTGGTTAGAGCGCCACCTTTACACGGTGGATGTCAGGGGTTCGAGTCCCTTATTGCCCACACATTACGAAACGGCGGAACACCGCCAATATCAAGCACCGGTGTGAAACTGATTCCGGCATACGCGCCGCCTGAGGACGGCAAGCCGCGCAACGCAGTGGACGAGAAATGGATGAAGCTGACCAACAGCGCTCGCCACTATCTGTCACGCAGGGCAAGCACCCGGGAAGACACCGTCGATGAATCTGAATCTCGTCATCGAGCGTGAATGCTCCAGAGACCATCAGACAGCCCTCAGACAGTTCCTGTGCTGCAAGCCAGGAGACCCCGAATGGGCGATGGACCCACAGGATATATACGCGGTCTCAGCGTGCGCAAGACCCCGACCGGAGTTATGCGCACGCTTCTTGTCGTATCCGGGGACATTCCCCTGCATGATGAAGTGGCCGGCTTCTGCGAATACGGTGTCGGCGTGGAAACCACCAAGGAGCACGAAGGCATCTACCAGATTTCGTACATCGCCACCGCGCTGAAGGTACGGGGGCAACATCTCGGAGACACGCTGCTCACCTCGGTGATTATGAGACTTCGTGATGATGCGTGGCGTTCCAATCGCACGCCGCTCGTGCTGACTCAAGTGGATCCGCGCAACAAGCCAAGCATGGATTTGTTCTCTCGCTTCGGATTCGTGGATGAGGGGCCAGACCCCAACGACCCGGAATACCATCTGCTGCCTCTGGAATTCACCGGCACCAATTACGTAATTGGTGATCAGCAGGGCTTTCCTGCTGCTTTTCATCGCAATATACCTATCGCGTTCGTCCGTGACCTTTTCGGCTTGGCTGTCAATACTTGATTGAGTAAAGGCGAAGAAGAGATCGATCGCACTCTAGGCAAGCAGAACAATTCCCAGAATCAGAACCACGATCGCCGTAACGAAACTTCTCACATTGTTAATTCGCTTCCTGATCCTTATCCTCCAATTCCCTGTTCTCTTTGAGACAACACAATTCTTCGACAGTCACGCCGAACACTTCCGCAATTCGGTAGGCCAACATTAGCGATGGACTATATTGTTCCTTTTCGATGGAAATAATCGTTCTGTTTGAAACATGGACCAAGTCGGCCAATTGCTGTTGCGTCAGCTTTGATTGTTTTCGCAGTTCTCTCACTCTTGTCTTCAATCAATTCCTTCCATAACATGAAGCTTACTTCTCATGAAGTTAACTTCATATTACCGCCAAGACGCGAATACGTCAACAGAAAAAGTGAAGTAAACTTCACCAACCCAGAGGTATGCGGGAGATGAATTCGCGCGGCTCCCCGCTGACGGGGTCGGTGAAGCGCAATGACCGCGCGACCAGTTCCAGCGGCGTGGAGAAGTCGTCATAGGCGCGTTCGACGATACGCGGATAGAAATCATCGCCATGGATCGGCAACCCTATCGAGTTCATGTGCACGCGCAGCTGATGGGTCTTGCCGGTGAGCGGGTGCAGCTCGTAGGCGCGCAGACCGTTCCTCCCGTGGCATAAGCGCCCGCCCATCGAGGGATATCCTCCCGCCGCGAGATCGATCACCGTCTCGGCATTGACGGCCTGCGGCTCCTCGAACGCCTGCAGCACGCCACGCAGCTTGGTGATGTGCGAACGTCGGCGCAGCGGGAACACGGCAGGAGGGTCCAGCCGCTCGACGGTGCCGTATCGCGACCGTGTCGTCGGCCGGCACGGAGCCAGGCATTCGTAGGTCTTGCTGACCTTCCGGCCCTGGAACATCATCTGGTATGCGCCCCGCAGCGCTGGATCCCTCACGAACACGACGATGCCGGCGGTGGGCCGGGCCAGCCCAAGGGCAGGGGGGGTGTGAGGAGCCGGTCCAGCCGATGCGCGGGCGTGATGTCCGGCTCGTCGAACATCTCGCGAAGCCGAATCAGCGCGGTCTGCCGATACCACATGCCGCGCGGGGTCGTCGCGAGGAAATGCGGCTTGTCGATGACGATGATGCCGGCATCCTCATACACCACGTCGATATCGAACGGGATATGGGGCTCCTCACTCACCCACCGGTGCGGCCTGTCCACAGCGCTTTCCGTCCGTCGGCTCTCACCGGGAGCGCATGTTCTTGTAGCGCATGGCACGCAGCGCCTCGCGCTTGTCCTGCTCCTCACGCAGCGCCTGGCGCTTGTCGAACTCGCGCTTGCCTCGTGCGAGGGCGATCTCGGCCTTCGCCCGACCATCCTTGAAATACAGGCTGAGCGGCACGATGGTGTACCCCTTGGCCTCGATCTGACGGGACAGTTTGACGATCTGCTGCGCATGCAGCAACAGCTTGCGCTTGCGCTTGGGCGCATGGTTGTTCCACGTGCCGTTGAGATATTCGGGGATATTGGCACCTTCCAGCCACATTTCACCCCGACGGTCAATGGAGACGAACGCCTCGGCGAGCGACGCCCGCCCCTCGCGCAGCGACTTGACCTCGGTCCCGGTCAGCACCAGTCCCGCCTCGTACTTGTCCTCGATCAGGTAATCATGCCGGGCCTTGCGGTTCTGTGCGATGAGCACAGTGCCCTGTTCCTTTGCCATGGTCTTCCTCTTCAATCACTCACATCAACACAGACATCATGAGACCAGACCCGCTTGCACGGGCCGTGACCGGACGAATCGGAAAACACCACCCGGAACTCAGTAATGCACGTATTGGAAATTACCAGCATTGTAAATCGTGCGCCATTGCGCCACGCCCTGAAGGCTGGCGCCGCACTCGGAGATCAGCACGGATCCGTCGCTGTTCACACGCTCGACGACCGCCACATGGCCGTAACGTCTGTTGGCGCCGAGCTGGCCTGCACGGAACACCATCGCGGCGCCGACGTGCGGCGTGCGGTTGACCAGATAGCCGAGGCTGCGGCCGGTGTTCGCCCAATCCTGCCCATTGCCCATGTATGAGCCGGTGGGCAGATGGTAGTAGTACACGCGGCGACGGTACGCATACCACGTGCACTGGCTCCACGGGTAGGCGCTGCCGCCCACCGTGTTGCCGGTCCTGTGCCCGTAGCACACCGGCATGCCCTCATAGCAGTTGCCGGGCACCGTGTAGTTCATGCCGTTGGCCTGTCCCGATCCGCCGGGCTGGGATCCGCCCGAACCGGAACCATTGCCGGAACCGGAGCCGGGCTTGCCGGAACCGGAACCGGGCTTGCTGGAGCCGGCACCGGAACCGGAGCCGCTGCCCGACCCGCTGCCGGTGCCGGGCTTGATCTGCTGCTGTCCGCCGGTGCCGGCATTCGCCGAACCGGTGTTGTTCTGCACGCTCCACGAATCGATCTCGGCCTTCATCGACACCAGTTCGGCGGCCTCCTGCGCTTCCTTGGTGCTCAGGCTCTTCTTCTGCGCTTCCAGCTGGGCGCGTTCCTCGTCGCTCTTCTTGCGCAAGGCCTCCAGCTCACTCTGCTTGGACGCCGCATCCTCAGCGGCCTGCTGCGCGCTGGCCGCCTGGCTGTCCGCCTGGCCCTTGAGCTGGGTGATCTCGTCCTCGATGGCCGTGAGACGTTCCTTGCGGTTCATCGACGTGCTGAGGCTGGTGGCCGCGGCGTCGGCGGCATTCGCCTCACTGCGCGTGACAGCGGCATCCGACTGCATCTTGTTGACGAAGTCCTCGGTCGTGGTGGCATTGGTCACCACGTCCATCAGGGTGGAGGCGTCCGAGCCGTGGAAGCTTTCGCGCGCGAGCTGAGCGACCGCATCCTTGGCGTCATCGTAATCCTCACCGGTCTGCTTGATCTTCTCCTCAAGCGAGGTCCGGTCGTTCTTCGCCGCCTCAAGCCGCGCCGCAGTCGCCTCTGCGAGGCTCTTCGCCTGTTCGGCCTTCTGCTGAGACTCCTGTACGGCCTTCTGCGCGGCAGGAATCTGGTTCTCGGTCAGGTCATTCAACGAGATGATGAGATCGGCAAGTTTGGAATCGACGCCGGCCAGCTGCCTCTTGAGGCTGTTGTGGTTCGATACCTTCTGCTGGTATTCATACTCCGTAACCGCAGCGGCCTGCTCGGGCGGGGCGACCACGGCCACCGATCCCGCCCCCAGGGCCATTGCGGCGGCAAGCGCCAAAGCGGTGAACGTACCCCCACGTTTCGCCATCTTCACCATTGTTGTCGCCCTTCCATTAATGCCGTATTTGAACGTATTGTAACGAATTAAACTGGATAAATGCGCCGCGTGTCATCCGGCAGCGAAATAATTCATCTCACACTTCGCGCATCCCGGACGTCACGCGGCGGCAAGTCACACCTTGAGATAGCGTCGCAGCGATACCGCGGACGCAACCGCCGACAGCAGCATGGCCCCCACCACCAGCACGGGGGCGGTCAGCCACACCGTCGTCTGCGTGATGAACGGCATCCACTGCACGCTGGTCGCCAACCAATCGGTGACGAACACCTTGACGATGCCGCTCAGCGCGCCGACCGCCAGCAGCGATCCCAGCAGGGACGCCACCACGCCCTCCAGGATGAACGGCAATCGAATCGTCCAGTTCGAAGCACCCACCAGACGCATGATCTCTGTCTCGTTCTTCCGGGAGGCGGCGCTCATGCGAATCGTCGTCGCGGTCAGCATGATGGCGACGACCACCATGACACCGGCCAGCACGACGGTGACCACGGTGGCCCGGTTCAACACCGAGAACACCGGGTCGAAGATCTGCCGCTGGTCGACAACCGCCTCCACGCCCGTGCGCCCGGTCAGCACCTCCGACACCACCTGGTATTTGGTCGGGTCCTTGAGCTTGAGACGCAGCGAATCCTGCATATCGGAGGCGGTGAGGGTACGTCCCTCGTACACGCCGTTCGGGTACTGCTTGAGGAACGTGTTCTTGAAGAACTCCTCGCGGCTCATGTACGTGATCTTTGACACGTCACTGCCGAGCTCGTTGTTGATCACGTCCTCAAGATCCACGATCTCCTGCTGGGTCGGCGCCTTGCCGGTCGAGCAGGACGCCGACTGGCTGGTGCCGTCCGGGCACAGCCACACCACGACCTCGACCTTGTCGTACCAGTCGCCCTTCGCCTTGGTGATCTGCGCCTGTATCAGCACGGACGCACCGATGAACACGAAGGAGATGAACGTGACGAGCATGACCGAGATGATCATGGACACGTTGCGCCGCAGGCTGGTCCAGGTTTCAGACAGGATAAAACGCATTCTCATCGATTGTCCTCCTCGTTGCGAGCACCGTCGGCATCATCAGCGCTACCGGCCTTTCCGGCATGCCTGTCGCGATGCCCCGGTTGGGCCGGCGGCGCCGGCGGCAGCTTGTGCGCGCGCCTCGGCTTCGTCTCGCCCCCCTCATCGGACGAGGAGCCCGGCTCCGCCGCCGAACCGGCCTGTTCGCTTTGGGATGTGGATTCATCCTGAGGATGCTCCGTCTCCGGCTGACCATGCGGTGCGGCATCATCCGCCGAATGCGGCGGTTCCGGCGGCTCGTGCCGTTCCGGCTGGGCGGCGTCCTCCGGCTGCGCGGACCGGGCATCACCCCGAGCCGTCGCCCGGCCGCTCGACTGAGCCGCGGCATCGGAGTGTTCATCCCCGCCCTGCTCGGCGCGGGCCTTCTGCTCCTCCTGCGCGGCAATCTGCTCAAGCGACAGGCCCTTGCCCCAGGTCAGCGTGTCCTCCACCGACTGGAACGCCTCACCGTAGCGGCCGGTACGCCCCGAATGCACGGAGCTCGCCAACCGGGCGATGCCTTCGTTCCGGATATTGCCGCTGACCGCCTTGGCGACCACTTCGATACCCTCGACTGCACCCTCCTCGCCACGGGCCTCGATAGTGGTGACCTGTGCGTCGAACGAGCCGGAATCAGGGCGGAAACGAGAATCATCCGACTGCCCGCTGATCGCCTCATGCGCCTTGGACGCGACATCGCTGTCGGGGAAGAACTCGGCGGAATCATACGAGCCCTGGGCCTCGTCGCGCACGATCTTGCCGGTATGCAGCTCGATGACGCGCTTGCGCATCGAGTTGACGATCTCCTCGTTGTGCGTGGCCATCACGATCGTCGTGCCGGTGCGGTTGATGGCGTCCAGCACCTCCATGATGCCCAGCGACGTCGTCGGATCGAGGTTTCCGGTGGGCTCATCGGCCAGCAGGATCTGCGGATGGTTCACATACGCGCGGGCGATGGCCACACGCTGCTGCTCACCGCCGGACAGCTCATGCGGGTAATTGTTCTCCTTACCGGTCAATCCCACGGTCTGCAGCACCTGCGGCACCAGCGACTTGATGGCGGACCGGCGCGTGCCGATCACCTCAAGCGCGAACGCCACATTCTGCCACACGGTCTTGTTCGCCAGCAGCTTGTAATCCTGGAACACGAATCCGATGGAACGACGATACTGCGGCACCTGACGGTTCGTCAGACGGCGAAGATCATTGCCGGCCACTCGAATCTCGCCGTCCGTGGCCTCCTCCTCGCGCAGCAGCAGGCTCAGCAGCGTCGTCTTGCCAGAACCGGAAGCACCGACCAGAAACACGAAATCGCCACGTTCGATGTCGAGGTTGACATCATCCAACGCCGGCCTCGTACCCTTGGGATACACCTTGCTCACATGATCCAATGCGATGAGTGCCATATCGTCTCCTCACTCGCCCCCGGAGCCGGGAGCCAAGTCACGGTTTACTCTTCCTCTTCGGCCGCCTGGCGACGCTGCTCGTGACGCCAGCGGATACCGGCTTCGATGAACGCATCGATATCGCCGTCGAACACGGCCTGGGTCTGGCTGGTCTCGCAACCGGTGCGCAGATCCTTGACCATCTGGTACGGGTGAAGCACGTACGAACGCATCTGGTCACCCCAGCTGGCCTTGATGTCGCCCGCGAGCTCCTTCTTCTTCTTCGCTTCCTCCTCGTGGCGCAGCACCAGCAGTCGGGACTGCAGCACGGCCATCGCGGCGGCGCGGTTCTGGATCTGCGAGCGCTCGTCCTGCATCGTCACCACGATGCCGGTGGGAAGGTGGGTGATGCGCACCGCGGAATACGTGGTGTTCACGCCCTGGCCGCCGGGGCCGGACGAGCAGTACGTATCCACGCGGATATCGGTGTCCGGAATGTCGATGTGATCGGTCGCCTCGACGAGCGGCACCACCTCGACGGCGGCGAAACTCGTCTGTCGACGGCCCTGGTTGTCGAACGGGCTGATGCGCACCAGACGGTGCGTGCCGCCCTCCACGCTCAGGCGGCCATACGCATACGGCGCATCCACCTGGAACGTGGCCGACTTGATGCCCGCTTCCTCGGCGTACGACGTATCCATCACCTTGGCCTTGAACCCGTTGCGCTCGCAGTAGCGCAGGTACATGCGCAACAGCATCTGGGCGAAATCGGCGGCGTCCACGCCACCCGCGCCGGAGCGGATCGTCACGACCGCGGAACGCTCGTCATATTCGCCGTCCAGCAGCGTCTGGATCTCCATGTCATCCAGCTCCTGGGCGATGGAGCCGATCTCGGACTGAGCCTCGCTCAGAGAATCGGCGTCAGCCTCCTCCTGAGCGAGCTCCACCAGCGTCTCGACATCCTCGATGCGACGGTTCGCCTCGTTCAGGCGCTTCAGCTGCGCCTGAGCCGCGGACAGGCGGCTGGTCACCTTCTGCGCGTTCTCAGGATCATCCCACAGACCAGGTTTAGCGGCCTCGGTCTCCAACGTCGCGATCTGCGACTTCAGCCGTTCGATGTCCAACGCCTTCGCAATGGACTCATACTTCGACCGTGCCTCGCCGATTGCCTGTGAAAAATCAAATTCTGCCATCGAATACCACCATAATCATTGAACTTGTGAACGAATCGATTGTGTGACGACGCTGCCGACCATATGCGAAATCTCAAGCACCTCGCGTCACGGCAGGACGCCAATGATCGCGTCAAAGACCCGCATACACCGCGGGAATGACTAGGCTGCCGAGCATGGCCACGGCAATGACGACGCACACCGCACGCATGATGATGCGGCGGCGGCGCTCACGCTGCTCCCGTTCGGTCCTGTAGTCACTCATAGCTTTTCATCGTAGCCGCCCCGCTAGATTTTCTCCCGTGACGAAACCGCGCCACAATGATTCGGAACGGCAGCCTCATACGTGCCCATCTGCCCATAATATAGAAGCATCTACCGTTCATCCACCAAGGAGACAAGCATGACGAACGAACGCACCGCATGGGGCTGGGGACTGGCCAGCATCGATGCAGCCGGGAACACACTCGACGTCTGGTATCCGCAACTGACGCTCGGCGCCGTGCCCGAAGGCGCGAACCGCCCCAACCACGAGTTCGGGGCGCGGGCCCAGCCGCAGGCCGACGCCCGTGGCGTGCGCCGCGAACCGGTGTTCACCGTAAGCTCCCTTGACGACCCGATCGCGGATGCGGCCGACGCCTACCTGCGCCTGCACCTGCTCTCCATGCGCCTCGCCCAGCCGAACACCCTCAACCTCGACGGCATCTTCGCCAAGCTCACGAACGTGGTCTGGACCAATTACGGCCCGTTCGCGGTCGAAGACTTCAACGCCCGCAAGCTCGACGTCGAAGCGGCCGCCACCAGCGCCGCGCGCTCCTTCGCCGCCTCCGCCGGGCTTCCGGCCGCCGCTCCCGCCGCCACCGTCAACGTGCTGTCAATCGACAAGTTCCCACGCATGATCGACTACGTGGTCCCCTCCGGCGTGCGCATCGGCGACGCCGACCGCGTGCGTCTCGGCGCCCACCTGTCCGAAGGCACCACCGTCATGCACGCCGGCTTCGTCAACTTCAACGCGGGAACTTTGGGCGTCTCAATGGTCGAAGGCCGTGTCTCGCAAGGCGTCGTCGTCGGCAACGGCTCCGACATCGGCGGCGGCGCCTCCATCATGGGCACCCTGTCCGGCGGCGGCAAGCTCCGCAACTCCATCGGCGAGCACTCCCTGCTCGGCGCCAACGCCGGCATCGGCATCTCGCTCGGCGACAACTGCGTCGTCGAAGCAGGCCTGTACGTCACCGCCGGTACCAAGATCACCGTCTGGGACAAGGCCAAAGCCGCCGCCGGCGAACCGCTGGACGTCGTCAAGGGCGCCGATCTGAGCGGCAAAGACAACATCCTCTTCATCCGCAACTCCGTCAACGGCCGCATTGAGGCCCGCTACCGGAAGACGGGGATTGAGCTCAACGCCAAACTGCACAAAAACTGATTGTGCGCTGGCGGAGCGTCCTCTGCGTTATTCCTCGGGCGACGCGTTTCAGTGCATATGGTTCTTCCGCCCCGGCGGCGAGGCGGAAGAACTTGCTCCGCGCGTTTCCGACCCGAGTGCAATGCCGCGTGTACAACGCCCGCGAAATGCCATAATGCGGACGTTGTCCCGCATAATCGCGGGAAACAGCACACATACCCGTTGCCGCGAGTCACGGGTATTCCCGAAAACGCTGGAATTCCAACGAAACGCAGCAAGGCAAGTAGGGTCTCTAGGGAAATCGTTTGTACAACTTATGCATTTGACCGAAATGCATAAGTTGTACAAACGAGTCTGCAAACACAACGGCGTCGACGAACCGTCGACCAATCATCTCCGGAATACGGAGTAGTCGCCCAGCGCCACGGCAGGCTTCATCTCGGCGTAGTCGTGGTAGTCGATGCAGGCGTTCATGTACTCGTTGTGCTTGATGTCCAACGGATTCTCACTCTCCTTGAACACTTCGACAGCCTTATCATTGTCGTCGTAGATCACGTACACGTATCCGTACAGTCCGTCCGATTCCTCGTGCAGGAACCATGACTCGATATGCGCGCCCTCAGCCGGCATCGTCGCATTCGCTTCGGCCAAGTGATCGTTCAGATATCGGAACCATTCGCGGGCCAAATCCTCTTTGCCCGGCTTGATGCGGAACCTGTCCAACGAGGTATACATGCTCACCCCTTGTCTCATCATGCATGACATGGTCATTGTACAGGAGGGACATGTATGGCAGCGAATGACGACCATCAGTAAACACTGCGAAAATGCCACATGTAACTCGCGAAAGCTGAATCGAATCCGGCACGACACGCCCAAAATGTGGATAACTCGGCAGCCTTCGACCACATTGTCCGTTCCGCTGGACAAAGAGTGTCTCCGTCGCATAGATTGCCATCAAGGATGATCCGCCGTCGCCAGACAATTCGCGGCAACGAACCACCAGGAGGAACAATGACGTCCGCAAATCAGCCACACTATGAGGATTCGCCGCCGGTCACCGTGCAGTCCGCGCCGACCATGCCGACTGCGACATCGGCCCAATATTGCTCCTCATCGCATAATGCCTTGCGCACGCTCGGCTTTGCGCTGCTGGCGGCCGGCACAGTATCGGCACTGGCCGCAATCGCATGTTATATGTATCTCAATCGCGGCGTCTACAATCCTGCAGACGCCATCCTGCTGCTGGTTGAAGGCGTCGCGGCGTTGGCCTGCGTACCGCTGCTGGCGGCCGGCGTGGTCACTTCCGTCGTTGCATGGAAGAAACGCGATAAGTAAGAACAGCGGGGGCGCGAATTGGCGTTGGACCACCCCCAGTCGCTACGCGACAGCCCCCGCCAGCGGGGGGCGACAGTAGGATGACAGCGCTACGCGACAGGCCGATTGGGTACGCTAGTCGGCGGCTTCCAGACCAGTTGAGGCATGCCTGGCGCGCATAAGTTCCAGTGCATGGGCAAGATCGGCCGGGTAGTGGGATTCGACCGACGTCCAGAGATGGGTGCGGGGGTGGCGAAACTCCAGCTTCATCGCATGCAACCACTGCCGGTCCAGGCCGAGCTCCCCGGCCAGCACCGGATTGGCCCCATACATCGGGTCTCCGACCAGAGGATGCCCGATCGAAGAGAAATGCACGCGAATCTGATGCGTGCGTCCGGTTTCGAGATTCACCGAAACCAGCGTCGCCTCGCCGAATCGGTCCAGCACGTCCCAATGCGTGACCGCCGGCTTGCCCGACGGCGTGACGCAGAAGCGGAAGTCCGACACCTTGGCGCGGCCGATGGGCGCTTCGATGGTGGCCTTGTCCTCCTTGAGGTTGCCCTGGACCATCGCATGATAGGTCTTGACCACCTCATGCTCGGAGAACTGCCGCCGCATCTCCTTGTACGCCAGCTCTGACTTGCACACCAGCATCAGGCCGGACGTGCCCACATCCAACCGCGACACGATGCCCTGCCGCCCGGGAGCTCCGTATGAGGTGATGCGCACGCCGCGTTTGAGCAGGCTGCCCAATACGGTGGGGCCTGTCCATCCGGCCGAAGCATGTGCAGCGACGCCCACGGGCTTGTCGACCACGACGACATCGTCATCCTCATACACGATGGCCATGTCGAGACACACCGGTTCCGGCTCATGCCGTTCTTCGGCGATGTCGAATTCGACGGTCTCCCCATACAGCAGCGTGCCCGACTTGGCGATCGCACGATTCAGCACGCGGGCTTGGCCGGATTCGATAAGATCCGCCGCCTTGGCACGCGAGATGCCCAGCATCTTGGAAACCGCCACGTCGAATCGTGACCCCACCAATGCGTCGGGCGCCGGAACGAGACGGCTCATGAAGCGCTCCTCTCCGAGTCATCAGGCTGACGGCTCGAAACGGTCACCTCCGTCCGGGATGAGCCGGACGATGCATCCTGCACCATCGCTGACGAGTCCTGCGATTCGTCCGCCGTGCCGTCTGACTCCCCGTCACGCGCCACGTCACCGGCATCCTCCCCCAGATGCTCAATCCGATCGAGGTCCTTGCGACTGAACGGCACATCCAGCACAATCAGCACCACGACGCCGATGCCGGCCATCACCAGATAGATATCGGCGACATTGCCCACAGACCAACCATAATTCAGGAAATCAACGACCTTGCCATTGAGGAACCCGTCCGCATAGGCCACGCGATCGATCAGATTGCCGAACGCTCCGGCGAACGCGAACGCGAACATCACCGTCCAGCGCATCGATATCGTGCGTGCCGCCAGCACCGCCATCACCACGCACGCCACCACGGCGAGCAGCGAAATCAGCCATGTGCTTCCCGATCCGAGACCGAGCGATGCACCCGGATTATGAACCAGCGTCAACGAAAGCAGGCCCGGGATCAGCGGCACTGTACGCCCGTCGCCCAACGCCTGCTGCGCCCACATCTTGGTGAGCTGATCGATGCCCAGCGCCACGGCCGCCACACATGCAAAGACGGCTACGCGAACACGTAGCCGTCCTTGGATATCCTTCATCGACTATTCCGCCTGCTTGCCGATCTGGCTGTAGTTGTTCGTATCGGACACCTGACGAGACAGCTGGCCGAGGAACTCGGTCAGACGCGCACGGTATTCGGCTTCGAACTGCTTGAGGCCCTGAATGTTGCCCTCGATGACCTTGGACTGGGTGGTGAGCTTGTCACGCACCTGCTGCGCATACTCATCGGCGTTGGAGCGGGTCTTGCTGTCGTACTCGCCGGCGCGACGACGCACCTCGTCCTCATAGTTGTCGGCCTGCTGCTGCGTGTTCTCGCGGTACGTGTCGGCATCCTGACGGGTCTTCACCGAGTAGGCGTCGGCGTCGGAACGAGTGCGCTCCGAGTACGCGTCGGCATCGGAATGAACCTGCTTGTTGTACTCATCGGCCTCGGTACGGGTACGGGACGAGTAGTCGTTGGCCTTGGTGACCAGCTCGTTGTACTTGTTCTGGCTGGCCTCGGTGATTTCCTTCGCCTTGGCCTTGCCCTTGTCGACGTACTGGTCGTGCAGCTGCATGGCCAGCGTCAGCATGGCGGTAGCGCGCTCGGGCTCGCTGCTGGCAGCGGCGGCGGCACCAGCGATCTTCTGCAGGCTGCCGGTCTCCGTGCTCGGCTCGACCTTGGCGACCTGCTCGCGCAGCTGGTTCTCGCGCTGCTTGGACTCCTCCAGCTGACGAGCCAGATCGGAGGCCTGCGCGGCCTGCTGCTGCAACGCATCGAGGTGCTTCTTGGCATCGTTGAGCTGCTGCTGGTAGGAGGCGGCCTGCTGCTGCGCTTCCTGCAGACGTCCGCTCATGTCCCTGGCGCTGACGCGGTACTGGTCGCGCTCGTTCTGCACCGCGGCGAGCTGCGCGGCGACATCGGCCTTGCCGGAGGCCTGGGCGGCCTGCGCGGTCAGCTGGTCGATCTGGCCGCTGAGGCGATCCACCTGATCCTTGAGCTGCTCGTTCTGCTGGGACAGCGCGCGGTTGCTCTCCTCGGCTTCGGTGAGTTTCGCCGCAGCCACCTGAGCCGCCTGATCGTCCTTGCTGGCGACGGGCGCCGCGGACTTGAGCTGCTCGTTTTCGCTCTGCAGTGACTGTACCTGCGCAGTCAACTCGGAAATCTTGGAGTTGAGCTTGGCGACGTCGGGAGGAAGGGACTGCGTCGCCTGGCCACTTGCAACGGCCTGCTTGCCAAGCGCCTCGACGGTTTCCGTCACCTGATCGAGAAAATCGTCAACCTCGTCGACATCATAGCCTTCCTTGAAACGCACGGTCTGGAAGGTATGCTCCCGTATATCTTTAGGCGTCAAAAGAGCCATAAAACTTACACCTCGCTTTGGGCACGATGCCTCGCTGTGTTGGTATCACCTTCCGATGCTAGCACGAACCCTGAAAGAACTCTCACCGTATGCGTGATTACGGCGCGATTTACACCAATATTCTCAAGGCGACAAGTGCGGTGTACAGCACGATGAAGCTGACGTCCATCGCTATAGGCCCCATCGGTATGGGCCGGATGTAGCGTCGCAGCCAGCGCAACGGCGGCTCGGTGAGCTGGTAGACGACATTGATCAGCGATGCGACGACGCCCTTGGGATACCAACGCGGCGCAAGCACCGACACCCAATCCAGGATCATACGGACGAACAGCACCGTGATATAAGCGTCGATAATCCAGTCAATCACCAGACGCACTATTGTGAACACCATGCCTTCCAGCCTATCAAAACGGCATACAGCTTCATTGCCGTCAGCTGAACGTCAACTGGGCATTACCGCCGCCGCTGTCATGACGACGAATCGTCTACAGCCGCCAATCCGGCCGACCGCCCGCAGATCAGTCGGCGAACAGGTCGTGCGCCGAGGACGGCGCCTGCGGCTCCTCCACCTTGATGTTCACCTGGGCTGGGCTGAGCAGGAACACGCGTGGAGTGACACGCTCGATGGACCCGCGCACGCCGAAGACGACGCCCGCGGAAAAGTCCACGATGCGGTACGCCACGGCCTCAGAGACACCGGTCAGGTTGAGCACGACGGGCACGCCGTCGCGGATAGCACGCCCCACCAGCTGCGCGTCCTCGTAGGACTTCGGATGAATCGTGGTGATGCGGCTCACGCGACCCTGGAACGGATTCGACTCACGGCTGGGCGCGGATGTCGGCGACGATGGCGCAGCCTGGGACACCGGAGTGACCGAATGATCGTCGTCGAATCCGGGATCCTCATCCTGGATGTCCATCGGCTCGTCGTCTTCGGCAACATCCGCCATGCCCAGATACTGCATCGCGTTCTTCATAAACCCAGCCATGACTGTTCAGTTCCTTTCGGCTCAGCGCAGAAAATCAGGGATATCGAGGTCGCCCAGGTCACCGGAGGAGACGATATCGTGCTCGGAGGTCTCGTCATCGATCGGCATCGAAGCGGGGCCGCCCTTGCGCAGCGCGAAATCCGGCACCTGACGCGCCGCCGGATTGGTGGTGGTCATGGGCGTGTTCGCGGATGGCTGCGTGCGCACGGGGATGCTCGGCGCGACCGGCTGCTGCTGGTCGTGCGAGTGCGTCGGCGTGACGGGGTCTGTGGTGTGGGAAGCCGGGATGGATGCGGCGGTCGTGGCGCCCTTCATCGAGGGTACGTTGGTGTTCTTGGAATCGGCGTCGAAACCGGCCGCGATGACCGTGACGCGGACCTCGTCGCCGTAGGCGTCGTCGAGCGCGAGACCCCAGATGATCTGGGCTTCGGGGTGGATGGCCTTGCGCACCAGCTCGGTGGCCGCAGAGGCCTCCTGCAGCTTGAGGTCGGTCGGGCCGGCGATGTTGATGAGGGCTCCGTGAGCCCCTTCGACGCTGGATTCCAGCAGCGGCGAGCTGATGGCGATCTCGGCGGCCTGCGTGGCGCGGTCCTCGCCCCGCGCGGAGCCGATGCCGAACAGCGCGGTGCCGGCGCCGCGAAGGATGGCGGTGACGTCGGAGAAGTCGACATGGATGTACGAGTTCATCGTGATCAGGTCGGTGATGCCCTGCACACCGGCGAGCAGCGCCGAATCGGCGGTCTTGAAGGCGTCGACGATGCCGATCGTGCGGTCGGACAGCTCAAGCAGCCGGTCGTTGGGGATGACGATCAGGGCGTCGACCTCCTTGCGCAGGTTCTCGATGCCCAGATCGGCGGAGGCGGAACGCTGCGGTCCCTCGAACGTGAACGGCCGGGTGACCACGGCGATGGTCAGCGCCCCCTGCTGATGCGCCGCGCGGGCGACGATGGGGCTCGCGCCGGTGCCGGTGCCGCCGCCCTCGCCACAGGTCACGAAGACCATGTCGGCGCCCTTGAGCGCCTCCTCGATGTCGGACTGGTGATCCTGCGCGGCCTTGCTGCCCCGCTCGGGATCGGCGCCGGCACCCAATCCACGGCTTGAAGCGTCATTCAACGAGATCTTCACATCGGCGTCGGAGCGCAGCAAATCCTTGGCATCGGTGTTGATGGCCACGAACTGCACGTTCTGCAGGCCTTCGGCGATCATGCGGTTGACGGCATTACCGCCGGCTCCACCGACACCGACGACTTTGATGTTGGTCCTGTCGTTGAAATTGTCAGTCTGGGCAATCTCGCTCACCATTGTCTCCTGTCACTCACGGTTACGCATAACTCTATCGCAGAACCATTGATTATAAAGCTATTTTCTCGGCGTGTATCAACGTTTTTCCATCTCATTTGCACAAAACGACACACCATGGCCGCATTCGGCCCATGACCCGGATGCCGTCTCAGTATCCGGCGTCCATCGGATCGTCGCCGAACAGCGTCTCGCGCTCCTCGTGCGTGGTGACCCGAGAGTCGAGCCAACCATACGGCAGATGCACTTTTTTTGCAAAGCGAACACGGCCGCGCGGCTTGTCCTTCACCCGTTCGGGGAAGGTGATGGCGGGATCGAGACGCGAGGTCTCGCGCTCCACGTCGGCGAGGTTCTCGCACTCCATGAACGCCCTGCGCGTCGTCCCTCCGACGGGGAATCCCTTGAGATACCAGGCGATGTGCTTGCGCAGGTCGTGCACGGCCATGCGCTCGTCACCGTCATAGAACTCGACGAGCAGCCGGGCGTGGCGCATGATCACGTCGCATACGGCCCCCAGCGTAGGGTTGACGCGCTCGTCGCTGCCCGCGAAGGCGTTCCTGATATCGGCGAACAGCCACGGCCGGCCCTGGCATCCGCGCCCGATGGCGACCCCGGCGCATCCCGTCTCGCGGACCATCTCCAGGGCGTCGTCGGCGCCCCAGATGTCGCCGTTGCCGAACACCGGGATGTCCAGCGCGCCGACCAGTTCGCCTATGCGGCTCCAGTCCGAATGGCCGCCATAGTATTCCGCCGTGGTGCGGGCGTGCAGCGTGACGGCCGCGCACCCCTCCTCCTGCGCGATGTGGCCGGCTTCCATGAACGTCTCATGGCTGTGATCGATGCCGACGCGGATCTTGGCGGTAACGGGGATGTTCGCCGTCGAGCACACCTTCACCACGCGCTGAATGATCTCGCGGAACAGGTCGGTCTTCCACGGCAGCGCGGACCCGCCGCCACGACGGGTGACCTTGGGAACCGGGCAGCCGAAGTTCAGGTCCACATGGTCAGCCATGTCCTCATCGACGACGATGCGCGCGGCCTGCTCGACGATGGCCGGGTTCACGCCATACAGCTGCAGCGACCGGATGCGCTCGCTCGGCGCGAACCGGCACAGGCGCAGCGCCTTCGGATTGCGGGCGACCAACGCGCGCGCCGTAATCATCTCGGCCACGTACAGGCCGTCCGGGCCGTATTCCTCACACAGCACGCGGAACGGCCAGTTCGTGACGCCCGCCATCGGGGAGAGCACCACCGGCGTCGGCACGTGGATCGGCCCGAGATCGACTGGTGCCATCGTGACCGGTTCCTTCCCGGCCGGTGCGTCGGTGCGCGGGTCGAGCACGTCGGTCTCATGCGCGTCGACGGCGATGGTCTGTTCAACGGTGTCTGTCACAGCTCTCCCCCACGAATCGGCACGGCTCATGCCATACATGTCTTGAATGTACAAGAGCCCCCTTGGTGAAAAGGGGGCTGTCCGAATGATGTTCAGCACCCGGCCCGGTGTGGTCGGGCCGGATATCGATCAGTACAGGCCACCGGCCTCGGCGACCTTGACCGGGGCGGACTCGTCCACGCCGGTCTCCTTGGCGACGTCGGTGCCGCCGTCGGCGGCCTTGGTGCCGGTGATGCTGACGGGGCCCTCGGGGTAGCGCACGCGCTTCTCGGACACGCGGGCGGCCACGTAGTCGGCGACCTTGTCGAGCGCGACGCGCTCCTGCTGCATCGTGTCACGTTCGCGGATGGTGACGGCCTGGTCGTCGATCGTGTCGAAATCGACGGTGATGCACAGCGGCGTTCCGATCTCGTCCTCACGACGGTAACGGCGGCCGATGGCACCGGCCTCGTCGTAGTCGATCATCCATTCATTGAAGC
>OBYE01000106.1_pt1 | contig 22361 bp, 20 predicted proteins | sample 1476731 | NCBI WGS metagenome assembly OBYE01 (sample SAMEA2580194, study PRJEB22360) | human gut metagenome | biome: human gut; feature: human-associated habitat; material: faeces | place: Denmark | collected 2008/2010 | reverse complement strand
GCGCTTCGATCATCGGCACTTTCGTGCCGTTCATCGCCTTCATCACCCCGCAGCTTGTGGACTTCGCGTACATAGTACTCGGTATGGCCATGGCCGCGCTTGGCATCAATGTGAACTTCAAGGCCATCGCTTCCAAGGGCAAGAAGCCCATGCTCGCCAGCTTCCTGACCTCGATCCTGCTCATGTGCTTCGCGGCAGGCGTCGCGGTGCTGTTCTTCTGATAAGCGTTCCAAATACAAATAGGCGAAGGCGAACGACAGTGAGCAATTGGAATGTGTCACCTAAAAATCACGTACTTGCACAACGGATAACCCCAGCCGAACTGGCAGGCCATCGCAATGAACTTCACCACATACGGGCTCAGGTCCGTCGCGCCCGGCATCCAGCCGATCAGCAGTGTGCTGAACGTGAAGTTCCAGATCCACAGCAGCACGAAAAGCATCACGGAACGGGTGAAGTTGCTTGACGATTTGAACGTCACGTTGCGGTTCATCACGAAGTTGTAGGTCGCCGAACACACCACGGCGATACCGTTGGAGACTTGCGATGGCACGCCGATCAAGTGCAGGATGGCGAACGTCGCATACTCCACAATGGTCTGCGTGGCGGAAACACCCATATACTTGCCCAACACGGCGAGTCCATTTTGCTTCGGGGTTGCCGTGCCCACGGTATTTTCCGCAGTGTTCGTTGTGGCCGAGGCATTCGTGACGTCCGCGCCCTGATTGTGCTTCACATCCGCTCCATTGTTCGCCATGCCCATATACCTCCCGGATGTACCTGTGACGTTCGACCTCGCAATGATACCGCTGACCGCGTCGGGAATCGTCGTGGCGGTCAGACGAGAAAACCGCAGGCCGCAGCAACGACCGGCACACCCAGCGACAGCACCAGATAGGCCGTTGCCGTGGGGTAGCGGCGTTTGTGGAAGAGCGTCACCATTTCGTTGATCGCGGTCGAGAACGTGGAGAATCCGCCGAGGAAACCGGTGGCCAGCACCAGCCGCCACGGTTCATCAAGTGTCCCGCCCAGTGCCAGCGCCGCAACCAGACCGGTCAGGAATCCGGCGATGAGATTGATGGTGAATGTGGACAGCGGGAATGCGCGTTGCCAATACGTTTTGATGGTCGCGTCAAGCAGATAGCGGCAGGAGGCGCCTACGCCGCCGCACAGGCAGACCAAGATTGGTAGGAATACGGTCATCACGCCTTACCTCCCTTGCTGGTCGTAGCGGCATTCGTATCAGCGGACGCTTCGGCGGATACGTTCGAGGAGCCGGCCAGATGCGTTCCTACCCACACGCCGGCAGACGCACAAACCAGACCCAGCGCGAACGTCACCAGTAGATAGGCAATGCCGGCCGCCACCTGACCGTCGCGGATTGCGGTAGAACCTTCCAGCGCGAGTGTCGACATCGTAGACAAACCACCGCATACGCCCATGCCGAGTCCGCGACTGGCAAGTTCTTTGGAACGTGCACCGAACCGGGAAGCGCCGGCCAAGTAAGCGGTCAGCCCTGCATAGCAGAAGCAAGCCAGCATGTTGGCCACAAACGTGCCGGTGTGGAAGCTGCCAGCCGCGGGAATCTGCGCGAACGCATAGCGAATCGCGGTGCCGATAGTGCCGCCGCAGAAGACGACCAACACAATATCAAGATGAATATCGGGGAGTTTGCGCGCCGGGGGAGTGGTCGTGTGCGTAATTGGCCGGGCACCTGCGGATGGGGATTGCGAACCCATAGTAGCCTTTCCTGAAACCGCTGAATCCTGCTGAAGACACAACGATTTCATGCAATGTCAAATCGTGTGTAGGAACTATCAGCAGTGTGCGGTTCGAAACAAGTTCAGGCGGGTCCCATCGCCGAATCCCAGCCTACTCGTGCAGAAGACATCCATGGGCGTGTCGCTGTTTTACTTCAAGTACTTGAGGTTTTTAGAGTTGTCGATATGAGCACAACGACCGCATGGCATACGATTCGCGAGGCGTCGATGATTTCCGGGCTTCCGGAGTCCACGCTGCGCTACTACGAGCAGATCGGCATTATCGCTCCCATCACTCGCGACCCGAGTTCGGGGCATCGCGCCTAGGCCCTGCGTCTCGCTGCCAAAGCCGAATCCATTCGAATGCAGCAGGCGTACGTATCGTTCAAGACACTGTACTGGCGGGCTAAGGCTGAGGGGCGCGACGAGGAGGCGCAGCAGCTCATCGAAGAAAACCGGAACATCATCGAACAGGTGAAGCGCCTGCAAACCGACGTCAAACAATAAACGACAATAGACAGATATTCCCAACAAAGGAGTGATGGACATGACCGAAATGATGAAAGCCGCGATTTTCGTGGAGCCTGGCAAGATGGCCGTGGAAGAAGTGCCGAAGGCGACGCTTGAACAGGATGATGACATCGTGATCCGTGTGGTGCGCACGTGCGTGTGTGGCTCTGATTTGTGGTTCTTCCGTGGGCTGAGCGGACAGGCCGCGCACAGCCAGGTGGGTCACGAGTCCATCGGTGTGGTCGAAGAGGTTGGCGCGGCGGTCGCATCCGTTAAGCCAGGTGATTTCGTGGTCGTGCCATTCCCGTACAGCTGCGGCAAGTGCCCGGTATGCAAGGCCGGCTTCGAATCCGTGTGCCCGCACGGCGGCTACTTCTCCGCTTGTCAGGCCGAATACCTGCGTGTGCCCGAGGCGGACGGCACCGTGGTCAAGGTGCCCGGTTCACCGGAAGATTATTCCGATGAGCAGCTCGCATCGCTGCTGACCATTTCCGATGTGATGTCCACCGGTTATCACGCGGCGGCTTCTGCCGAGGTCAAGCCCGGTGACACCGCCGTGGTCATGGGCGATGGTGCAGTCGGCCTGTGCGGTGTGATTGCCGCTAAGATGCTCGGTGCGAAACGCATCATCGCCATGAGCCGCCACGAAGACCGAGCGGAGCTTGCCCGCGAATTTGGCGCGACCGACATCGTGCCGGAGCGTGACCAGGCCGCCATCGACAAGGTGCTGGAGATGACCGGTAGCTATGGTGCGGACGCAGTTCTCGAATGCGTGGGCTCCAAGCAGTCCTTCGACACGGCGATTGGCCTGATTCGCCGCGGTGGCGTGATCGGCCGTGTGGGCCTGCCGCATGACGTGGAGATCAGCGCCGAAGGCACGTTCTACGGCAACATCGGCATCAAGGGCGGCCCGGCCCCCGTGCGCCACTACGACCTTGACTGCGGACTGCTCGACGCGGTGCTCAAGGGCGAAATCAACCCCGGCCGCGTGTTCACCGACGAATACGACCTCGACCATATCCAAGACGCCTACGAGGCGATGGACCAGCGTAAGGTCATCAAGGCGCTGATCCGGTTCTAGGGTTAGGTACGCAGCGAACGGTCCTCACCAAGAACCGTGTGAGCCATTCGCACAAAATCGCACAATCAAACAGGGCGCCGGTGTGATGGGGGGGTGGGGGGGTGAGCCGGTTCGGCTTGCGTCCTTATACCGTTGTTTTCGTGTAGAATCGGCTACTTCTATACTTCTGTTTTCGTGTAAAATAGCATATGTCCATACTGTTGTTTTCGTGTAATGAGGTGATTGCTCATGTTGAAGCGCAAGATGCTGGATAAGCTGATCGCATGGAAACAAAAAGCGGGTGGGCGTGAGTCGCTTCTCATCGAAGGCGCTCGCCGCGTGGGCAAAAGTACCATTGTCGAGGAATTCGGCCGCACTCAGTACAAGTCATATATTCTCATCGATTTCGCGCGTTTGCCGCGTGACGTTCGCGACATCTTCGAAAACCAGCGTGATGACTTTGACACATTTTTCATGCTGTTGTCTGCGTATTACCGCACAAGACTGTATGAGCGTGAATCGTTGATTATTTTCGACGAGGTACAGCGGTATCCGGCGGCGAGGGAGCTCGTCAAATATCTGGTTGCGGATGGCCGATATGACTATGTGGAAACTGGTTCGCTGATCTCCATCAAGAGGAATGTGGCGAATATCGTCATTCCCTCCGAGGAACGGAAAATGGATATGGGGCCGCTCGATTTTGAGGAGTTCTGCTGGGCTATGGGGGAGGAGCTGCTTGCTGAAACGATTCGTAAATCGTTCGAGCGTCTGGTCCCGTTGCCTGATGCTCTGCATAAACGGGGGATGAGGCTGTGGCGCGAATATCTGCTAGTGGGCGGTATGCCGCAGGTGGTTGCCGATTATGTCGAGCAGCGTGATTTTGGCGAGGTGGATTTGATCAAGCGTGGCATCCTGCAGCTGTACAGTGATGATATCGGCAAGTTCGCCAATGGCGATGCCGGCCACGTGCGGGGCATTTTCGCTCAGATTCCAGGGCAACTGTCCAAGCATGAGAAACGATTCACTCTGGCATCGGTCGATAAGGGGGCTCGATCGCGTGAATACGATTCGGCGTTCTTCTGGTTGGAAGACGCCCGCTTGGTGAACCTGTGCCGTAATTCGACTGACCCTTTGGTGGGGCTGGGATTGTACGAAGATAACGATTCATTCAAATGCTATATGGCGGATACCGGTTTGCTGGTGTCGCAGGCGTTTGCCGATCGAGAGACAACGCCGGATGATGTGTACCGGGATATTCTGTTCGATAAGCTTTCGCTCAACGAAGGAATGCTGGTGGAGAATGCGGTGGCTCAGCAATTCCGGGCTAATGGGCGCAAACTGTATTTCTTCTCGCGCTCGGATAGAACGGATGCCTCGAAAACCATGGAGATAGACTTCCTCATCGTTCGGGAATACGATAATGCCGCGATGAAACCTCGCATCAGCCCGATCGAAGTGAAATCCACGAAACGATACGGTGTGTCTTCGCTCGACAAATTCCGCAAAAGGTATGCCCAACGATTGGGCAAGGAATACGTTCTGCATCCCCGCCAACTCGAAGTGGATGGAGAACGCATCAAGCTGCCGTTGTATATGGCCCACTGTCTGTGATTTGTGCTGATTGATGCATGTTTGGGCTGCAAGGTTCAGGCAGTCGAAGAGTGTCCGTTCCGCATAGGACATCCGTGAATATGGCTGGACTCACACTGGCTCGACTGCAGGGAAAGGAGTTGGCATGGGATATTCCATCGGTCAGGTGTCGCGAAAGACTGGGCTGTCCGAACATACGTTGCGCTACTATGACGGCCAAGGTCTTTTGCCCGGTATCGCTTGAACTGGTTTCGGACGGAGATGCTTCGATGACGGCGATCTTGAATTGCTTGATCTCATTGAATGTCTGAAATCCACGGGCATGAGTCTCGCAGAGATCAAGGATTTTGTTGATATGACTAAGCAAGGTGATGCCACGCTCGAATCACGACTTGCTGTTTTTCGCAATCAGCGAGATGTGGTGAAACGTCAAATCGCCGAATTGCGACGCCGGTACATCAAACTTGACGTGGTCATTACATCCGGTGCCTCTTGCACTTCGTCGATGAAAATCAATATCCCTTATGGGAGTAGCATTTTCTGCCTTGTATGTGCAGAATGCCGCATTTCAAAATGGGGTTTTGGTGCAAAATACCGCATTTCAAAGTAGGGTTTGGTGCAAGATGTCGTGCAAATGGTGAATCGGGCGTGTTTGTAGGGGCGGCTGGATGACTGTGCGGCTGGACTGTTGTGCGGCCGCATGCTTATGCGGCCACAAGTCGTGCGGGCTGTTCGCAAACTATGCGCGGTCGGCCGGCATTCGCCTGCGCTTGAGGTGTTCGATAAGCAGCTCACACTTTTTGACATCCTCGGCGGTCGAGGTCGGTAGGTCGTCGGAGGAGGTGTCGATGATGCGCTGCAGGTAGCCGTGTAGGGTTTGTAGCTCGGTTTCATTGAGACAGTCCAGCATGGAGGAGGTCTGGTCGGGCGCTTTGCCCAGCAGATCGGCGGCCTTGCGGCCCTGGTTGGTGAGGCTGACCATCATGACGCGGCTGTCCCGCCTGGATGGACGGCGGCTGATGTGGCCGCTGGCCTCCAGTTTCTTCAACAGTTCGGCCATGGCCTGGCGGCTCATGCCGAACATCGCGGCCAAGTCCTTCTGGCTGGTCTGGTCGGATTCCCTGAGCGTGGCCAAGACGCGGCCTTGGCCGCGGCGTGGGTCGAAAGCATGTTCGCCGCGCGGCGATTTGGCGCCGGGGGAGACGAGCCGTCTGTGTATCGCGCGATACGCCATGATGCGGCCAATGCTGATGAAACTGCTGAGAACATCGTTCTTGATATCGCCGTCGGCGGTGTCGTGGCTTGTGCCGTTCTCCGCCGATTGACTCGTGGCCATTACGTCGTCGACCGCGTCGTTTCCGGTTACGGCGGCGTTGTTGCTGGTGCTGCTCATGTTCGGAATCCTTACGTCAGTGCTGCATGTTGTCGCCGGTGGATTCGCCGCGATAGCGCATCATCATCGAGCGCTGCATCTCCTGCGCGTTCGGCGGGGTCCAGGTCAGCGCGTTCGCGCCGGCCACGATGGTTTCGGCCATGGACTCGTCGGTCGAACCGCCGCTGGCGAGCAGCGGGATGGAGGGGTGACGCTGCCTGATCTGCTGGACCACGTCAGGCGTCCTGCGGCCGGCCGCCACGTTGATGATGGAGGCGCCGGCCTCGATTTTCTCGTCCAATTCGTCATCGCAGGTCAGGACCGTGGCGATGACCGGGGTGTTCGTGATGCGCGCCACGTCGTACACCGTGGAGGGCGGCGCCGGCGCGTTGAGCACCACGCCCGCCGCACCCTGCATCTCGGCCATCATGGCGAGTTGGATGACGCGCGGGCCGGTGGTGGTGCCACCGCCCACGCCGACGAACAGCGGGGCCTGGGCCACGGTGAGTAGGGCCTGGGTGATGACTGGTTCGCCGGTGAACGGATATACGGCGAGAATGGCGTCGGCATTGGTGTTGCGGATGATGGCCGCGTCCGTGGTGAACGCGAACGAGTGGAGTTGGCGGCCCTGGACGGTGATGCCGGAAGTGCAGCTGATGATGTCGGGAACACGGGCCGCGGAGGAGCTGATGCGGTTTTCGATGGGGTTCGGTCCGTCTACTTGACGGGATTCCGGGTCGTATTCGGTGAGGTCGTTGCTCATGTCATGTGTGATGTTCATGCCGGTCTCCTTTAATAAGGAAGCGAGCGAAGCGTCGCTGGTCGTATGTCTTTTTCATCCTCTTCAGTAATTATGTCAAGTACCTGACAGATATGAGTATACGACTCCATCAAAGATTGTCAAGTACCTTACGTATTGCTGTTGTGTCGCATTTTTCGACAATGCCAACATGCGTATGTTGTTTGATGCGGATCTGAGTGTGGAACGGCTGATTCCCGCACTGTCGATCGAGTCCGGAACTAGGATCACTCCCGAGGATACGCTCGTCATTTTCGATGAGGTACAGGAGGTGCCGAGGGCGATGACTTCGCTGAAGATGTTCAATGAAGCCGCTCCGGAGTATGACGTCTTGGCCACTGGATCGGCGCTTGGCATCGCCATGCATCCTGGGTTTTCATTCCCGGTTGGCAAGGTCAGTAGACTCAAGCTGTATCCTATGTCTTTTGTTGAATTCCTGTATGCGTGCAAACTGTTGCGATGAATGCGCGGAAGATAATCGGTGGTTGCTGGATCACCTCTCGGCTTGTGCAGCGGTCGCCGATTTCCATCTCTATTTACGCTGACAGCGGAGAGAAGGGCGTGAAATAAAGCCAATGCGTTGACGTGACTGTGGTGCCGTAGTAGTGTTTTTGAACATCGTTCAATTAATGTGCGGGACAGGGAGCTTGGATGCTTAAGTACGACAAACGCAAAGAGCAGATGATTGACATAGCTTCACGCATGCTTTTGGAGAAAGGGTATGAAGGCCTGTCCATCCGGAGCATCATTCAGGAGGCTGACGCGTCGGGCCCCGGCCTGTTCTATTACTATTTCGCGTCAAAGCAGGATATCTACGAAGCGGCCATGCAGCACATCGTCAAGCAGCAGTTAGACCAGCGATGGAGCATCGTACGCGACGAAACACTCGATCCCGAACGGAAGATTGACCGTCTCATCGAATCAGTGGAATGCGACTTCAACAGGTATCGCAATCTTCTGGACCATGGTGATAACAAGCAGATTCTAGATACCATCAGCATGACCATGATGACGGAAGAGATTCCTATGGCGGGACACATCATTAACGAATTGCTGGAAAGGAAAGGCGTCGCGTCGCGTGAGGCCGCGGTGGATGTGCATGAGCTGTCATGCTTCATCGTATACGGGCTCAACGGCATACTGCGTGAGAAATTTGCGAATCCCGACACCATACCGGATACGCCGACCTTCCAGTCCATCAAGCGACTGCTAGTCGGGATCCTAAAGCTTATGCAAGGAGAAACACCATGTCGTTCATTGACGTCATCAATCTGACTAAACAATACAACAGCAATGACGTGCAGACTATGGCCTTGGATCATGTCAGCTTCTCCCTCGACGAGGGTGATTTCTGTGTGGTCCTTGGGCAGAGCGGCGCGGGAAAGTCCACGCTGCTCAACATGTTGGGCGGCATGGACTCACCCACATCAGGTTCCATCACAGTCGATGGCACTGATATATCCGACATGAGGGAACGCGCCTTGACACAGTATCGCCGCAACTCCATCGGCTTTGTGTTCCAATTCTATAACATCATCCCCAACCTCACCATTCTAGAAAATGTGGAAATGGTCGCACGCTTCGGCGGAAAGAATTTCGATCCGCAAGCCGTCCTCTCCGACGTTGGTCTCGGCGAGAAAATCCATGCCTTCCCACAAGAATTGTCCGGCGGCCAGCTCCAACGTGTGGCCATTGCGCGAGCCCTGTGCAAGAACCCGCAGCTGCTGCTGTGCGACGAACCTACAGGCGCGTTGGATTCCAAAACCGGACAGTCGGTCCTAAAACTTCTGATGCGGATGTCTCGCCAATACCGCAAAACCGTGATTGTGGTAACGCATAATTCATCGATTGCGCGAATCGCCGATGTGGTCGTCACCATCAAAGACGGCAAAACCGAATCCGTGCAGCGAAACAACAATCCGGAATCCATTACCCAAATCCAGTGGTAGGCGTCTTCTATGCTCAAGAAAATACTGAGGGATTGCAGAACCAACGCAATGTCCCTAAGCGCCATAGCAGTGCTCGTGTTCCTTACCCTATTCGTTTTCTCAGGACTGTTGTCTGCGGCCCACGGCATGAGCTACGAATTCGAACGATGGTCTATGCAAACCAACTTGGCCGATGCGTGGGTGAGCGTGCGATCCGCAGGTGCGACGCTCACCGATGAAGTCAACAATGCCAAGCACGTGTCGCATGCCGACGGATCGCTGATCGTCACCGCCTCGATGAAACGTAGCGGAGCGAACAAGCTGCTCACCGTCAACCTCAAAGACTCCAACGAAGTGTCCCGCCCACTCGTCAATGACGGCGAACAATTCGACACTAAGAAAAAGAACTCCATCTGGATTGACAAGAACTTCGCCGACGCCAATCACATCAGCACCGGGGATACAGTCACCATCAATGTAAACAAGTCCCCGATCGCATTGACTGTACGGGGCCTCATCGCCAGTCCGGAGTACATCGGCTACACCAGCCCAATGAACGACATGGTGGCGAATCACGACCGCTACGGGTACGCATACACTAATCGTGCATCGCTGCCCGTGACTTTGGACCGCATCAACAGCATAGCGGTCAAAGCCGAACCTGGCTGCGATACCGGCTGCATCGCCCGTTCCGTTCGAGACACGCTAGGCAACGCAGCCGTCAGCGTGCAAGGCCGCGACGCCAAAACCGAGATTTCGAAGTTCCAAGCCAAAACCGCGAGCATGTATCGCATGTCGTACATGTTCTCCACGTTGATGATTGTATTGGTGACGCTGACCACCATCACCACTATCAGCCGACTGGTCAACAGCCAGCGCAGCTCATTGGGACTGATGAGAGCGCTGGGCATATCTCGCAGCGCCCTGATCTTCGGATATCAGATATATGCGATTATCGCAACGCTTCCCAGCGCCCTCCTCGGCCTGTTCCTCGGACCTGCGCTTCTGGGACGGCTGTTTCTGGACAAACAACGGTTCCTGTTCAATCTTCCCCATTGGCAGGTCCGCATCGACAACGCCAGCTGGCTCATGATGCTAGGCATCATCATCGTCAGCAGCATCGCCTCCATCATTCCAGCATTCCGCATCACCCGCCTGACGCCCGCCATGATCCTAGACACGAACACCATGCGCGGCGTCGGCACCATGCGATCAACACCGCGCAACCCGCGCCGCGACAGCCAACAACACTGGCAATGGCACTGGATCATGCGGGATAAATCACGTTCCATGGTCAAAGAAGGCATCTCCGTCGTGGCGATTATCGGCGCGACCGTTCTGGTGATGGCAAGCTTCGGTGTGCGTCTCTCGCTCACCGCCACCAACGATATGACATATGGCGACGTATTCCGTTACGATCGGCAAATCCAGCTTGCCAACGGATATACCGACACAGATTACGACACAATCATGAGCGGCTTGCCGGATAACGCGCAAAGCCTCGAACAACTGCCCATCACTGTTACAACGGCGCATCACGAACAGTCATCCGTCATGTCCATCGCCACACCCGGCATATTCCTCACGGCACGTGACGACAAGCGCGAATCTATGCCAATCACTACGCAAACCGATGGTGCGTACATTTCTGAAGGACTGTCGAAAGCTCTCGGAGTCACCAGTGGCGACACTATTAGCGTCGACTCGGCCAGCATGTCAGAACCGGTCATCATGACCGTTATCGACATCGTGCGCGTCAGCAGCCCGCAAGGCATATACCTCAGTTCAGCATATTGGAAGAACCTCGGCGAAACGTTCCACCCCACCAGCATCATGGTCAATGGCCGCGTGCCCAGTTCCGTTGATAACCATCCGGCGGTGCAGCGGGTGGACTCCCTCGCATGGGACAAGGCGCAGGCCAACAAAGTGCTGGACACCTTCCAAAGCATCCTGACATTGCTGATGGTTTTCGCGGTACTGCTGGAATGGTTCATCCTGTACAGCATCGGCACACTGAACTACACCGAACGATACCGGGAATACGCAACCATGCGAGTGCTCGGCTTCCACATCAAGGAAATCCGGTCCATCATGCTCAAAGACAGCTTCGTCACTTGGATTCTGGGCACAACCCTCGGCATCCCCCTGGGCATAGGCTTCCTGAACGCATATGTGTCCGTCGCCGATTCCAAGGACGCGCAATTTTTCGCATATCTTCCCACACCATACATCGCGTTGTCGGCCCTGTTCGTGTTATGCAACATGCTGATTATCGAACTCGTCATCGCGAAACGAATCGCCAACATCGATCTCTCGTCCGCGCTGAAAAGCGTCGAATAGTAAGAAAAGAGGAATCTATGACTATAGGAATCAGCTCTGCAGGAATCTCCGTGCCAATCCGAAGATTGCCGGTGATCGACACCGTATCACAGTGGAATAACACATCGGCTGATCTAATCGTCAAACAATTCGGAACGGAATGCCGAACTTCTTTAGGAAGCGACGAAGACACCCTGACGTTGGCACATGAAGCCTCTCATAATTGCATGGATAACGCAAGAGCTGACCCGTCAGATGTCGATGCAGTGTTCTTCGGCACTGTTACGGCTCCGGAACTGTATAGGGGGTGTGCCAACGCCCTGATGGACATGCTCACCGCATCCAATGCGTACACATCCCAAGACGTGTCCGCCGCCGAGCGTTCTGGCATCATGGCTTTGACCAATGCCTATGCGTATATATCTAGTGGACTGGCGCATCAGGCCTTGGCTGTGGGATCCGATAGCTTATGCCGTCATACTGCTCCCGGCGACCTGCGTGAATCATATGAAGGAGCGGGAGCAGGTGCCCTTTTGATAAGTGATCAGAACGTCATCGCTGAAATCTTCAAAGTCTCCAGCTGTAATTCCAATTTCCCGGAATTCGGCCGTCCCGAGGACGAACGTTATATTCGCGGCCTGATGCCGATGGATTCAGGCACCACGCATATCGGTATGATGCGTCACATCACAACAGCGCTGCAACGATTCATGGCCGAACAAGCCATGACAGTCAACGATTTTAACTACGTCATCCTACCCCAAGAACATGTTGGACAGTCATTGCAATTGGCACGTCACCTGCACATCGACAAAGAGCGCATCCTGCCCACATTGTTCGCTTCGACTACAGGTGATTTAGGATCGGCGGTCCCTCTCATCGCATTGGCCAAGGTACTGGAGATCTGTGAACCGGGCAGCAACATCTTGCTGTGTGCTTACGGTCACAACGCTGGCGCCGATGTGTTGGGATTGACTGCCACGGAGCACGTCACTGAATACCAGCGCAACTTGGTCAGCACCGTGACCGGCATACTTGACGAAACCATAAACGTCAAATATCCCATCGCGCTCAAAAATGAGTACAAACTCTCTTCGCCGAACATTACCATCGGGACATTCAACTAATCAGCTCACCAGAGAGGACACGAACTGATCCTCATATACAGACAAGGAATATTCATGACAAATCGTGTTGCGATTATCGGAACAGGTATGGTCGATAATCCTGGGATAAGCCATCCGGATAAAAGTTTCAAGCAGTTGCTTGTGGAATCCGTTTATAAGGCGATCCGGGATGCGAAGATCGAAGCAACCGACATCAAGGGAAGTTCGTTCTCCTACACAGGAGAATGCGAAATCGGATACGGTGGCGTTTCTGCTACGCTCAACGATGCATTAGCGCTCTCGCCCATTCCCGGGTTCATCAACGCATCAAATTGTGCCAGCGGACATACAGCGTTTATGCAAGGATGTCAACTCATCGCCAGCAAGGAATGCGACATAGCATTGGTCGCCGGATTTGAAAAATCCAGTGATGTATTGCCCTTTTTTGATTATGCTCTAATTAGTTCTGACTCGATGTATGACTACAATCTCGGATACTCTCACATAGATGCAGTGCTGATGCAACGCGAGTACTTCGCCCGATACAACATCCCAGCTGAAAAAAGAGCAGCGGGCCTAATGGCGTATGGCAAGTTTGCCCGGACTATGGGAAGTAAACATCCTGCCGCGTGGTGGTATGGCAAGCCGGTCCCCACTGATAAAGAACTTGCCGGCATGCCTATGTTTGGTAGCTTCATGAAACCTGGTGAAGGATCAGCGGCATTGATTCTTGCCTCGGAAGAAGTAGCCAAACGCATTTGCGCCAATCCTGTATTTGTACAAGGTCGCGCCTATATCACCACTTCGCATTATGTCGGGCACCGCTATGATGCCACATTACTTAACGGATATGACGACCCGGCCCTCAGCAGTGCAGGTAACGGATTCCCCTTATCCATCGCGTGCGACAAAGCATACCGAGAGGCTGGAATTGCCCCGTCCGATGTCGATACCATCGGTATCTACGACCAAGTTGCGTCTGAATTCGTTTCATTGGAAGCCGCAGGAATTTGTCCAGAAGGACAAGCCGTTGACTTTGTTCTGTCCGGGGAATGCGGCCCTGACGGTCGTGTTGCAGTCAATACAGACGGTGGTAATATCGGTCGCGGATTTGCCGGAGGAACCGCTGGCCTCTATCCAATCATCGAAATCGTGCAGCAGCTCAACGGCACCGCACGAGGATATCGTCTGCATCAGCCCAGATGGGGCGTGTCCACCTATGTGGGCGGAGGATTCGCCCATTGCGTATCTGTCGTTATGACCAACGAGTAAGTGAAATATCATGGCAAATCAGTATTCCGAACAACTCAGCAATCCCACCGTCGAATCATCACTCAGGCAATGGCACGAATACGATGGGCTTCATCGTATGGTTGGCACCGTCTGCCCGCATTGCAAGCGCATGTTCTTCCCCAAGAGGTTCGTCTGCACGCAGTGTCATTCTCTTGACGTCCAACCGTTCACGTTCAGCGGCAAAGGCACCCTCATCAACGTTAGCCGACAACTCCTTCCTCCGACTAGAATTATGGGATTCCGAGAAGACGCCATCCGCATCATGGTTGGAGTTAAGCTGGAAGAAGGGCCAGTCGTCATGTCTGAACTGGTGGATTGTCTCGATGATGTGGACAAGCTCATCGGCAAGCCCGTTCACCATGTCATCAGAAAATTGGCCCGCTCGGCCAATGGAGATTACAAATACGGATATAAATTTAAACTGAGTCGTCAACTATCAGAACCGGCCCTATGACCCATAGCGTTGTATGCTCTCATCCAACGTTGCAACCCGAGGTGCACGAAAATGATTCATGATCAGACATCTACGTTTACTCCGCTGCAAAAGCAGATCATCAGCTTTCAACGCATTCATCAAGACAGTGATGCCTATAATCTCAACTATCTGTTCTCACTGTGCGGTGACATTGATGTCGTATATATGCGCGATGCAATCCAGTCAGCAGTTGATCAATGTCCGGCGTTCACCATTCGCATCGACACCACAAGCGGACAGTGGAAGCAATTCTTTGCCAAAGAGCACATCCTAGTTCGACATATAATTGCGTATAACAGTTACGAACACGTACTTGATCAGCTGAAAAGGCAGGCACGGATCCCATTCTCGTTTACTGGAGAGGCTCTCGCTGAATTATCCATCATCGAAGTCGAACACCGCGTGCTGTTTTTCATGCACATAAGTCATGCAATCTTCGATGCGTTCAGCCTTGATGCGTTTCTTCTTAAGGTGGAACATGCCTATGTGAAGCCTTTGGATAGGCGTGTGCGCAACGACACATATCTCGATTACGTAGACGCCTGGTCCCGGAAAACGGCGACGGACCAGGCTAGTCTTGTACTGAATGCTCTAGACTCGAATATCGATTTCGGCAATGACAATATAGTATGTGACGGCAATGAGCACGCGCTTAAACCACTTATCGGGCACCGCGAATGTATATGCGGGAAGGTCGCTTCTGAAATTGCCGAAATTCACGGTGCAACGACATTTGCGGTCCTACTGTCCGCATATGCATTCCTTATCGGGCAGCTAACTCATGTTGATTCTGTCGGCGTTGCGATTCCCTATGCTAATAGGCCTAAAAAGCGACTGGACGACATTGGACTATATGTCAATACACTGCCATTACACATCACGATAGATCCAGATGAATCGTTTGACTATTATCTTGAACGCATCCAGCATGATTTACGCATACTATCGGAACATCAGAATGCCGATGTGCTAAGTTTGCCCGGTGTCATTGCTCCACAATGCGCTATAACATATTACACTCATTTCCAGACGCTCAATCTACCCGATGTGACTATTAATCGGATCGACCTCCCGAATGAGTCGAGTATGTTCCCTGTTTCAATTCGTATTGAACGCGACGGCAACGAATTAATTGTATTGAACGAGAGTAACGGAATGTACCGCGATATCCCGTTCGGACGTTACATCGCGCGATTCTGCGAAGAAGTATCATGTAACGGACGGATACGCCTCGGGGATATCAGCCTGCTCAACGACGAAGAAGAACGCGCCATGTTGTCCAGTATTAACGGCGATGGAATGGAATTCCGTTGTTCCGCCGCCACTGTGTGCTCAATGGTCGCAGCCCATGCCGCCATTCGCCCTGAAGCCGTTGCCGTTATCTATAAACAGACACAGCTTACCTACGCCGATGTTGAGCACATCAGCAATCGGCTGGCACGTTTTCTTTGCCGGCACGTCGAAGCACGATATGTCATCGTGTCCGAACCGGTGAGTGCTTATCTGGCACCTTTGATTTTAGGCATATTTAAAGCAGGCAAAGTGTATGTGCCGGTGGACAGCGTTATGCCGGACAGTCGTAAACGCCTCATCATGGATCAGTTAACTGATTACGCTATCATTGGCGATTCCTGTTCCGGTCACAATTACATGGGGGCAATTGCCTCATGTCTGTCTTTTGCGGCCCAATACGATGACGGTCCTTATACGCCACGGTGCCATGCTGAGGATTTGGCGTATATCCTGTTCACTTCGGGATCCACCGGTGTTCCCAAAGGTGTGCCGGTCCGCCATGCGAGTATGGTCTCATTATTCGACGCGGCCTCGTCGCGATTCGAGTATGACGAAATGGATGTTTGGACCATGTTCCATTCATATAGTTTCGATTACTCCATATGGGAGATGTTCGCGCCACTCACATCCGGGGGGGAGAGTTGTCATCGTTCCTCCGAACATCAAAATGTATCCCGATGAGGTACGCAAACTGTTGGTGGAGCATCAAGTGACTATGTTTAGTCAGACTCCTTCCAGCTTCTCAAATATGCAGACACATGAAGAGACTGTTGAAAATCATTCGCTATCATGTATCCGTTACCTCTTTCTCGGTGGTGAGTACATCCATGCACACATGTGTGATGCTTGGATTGCGAAATACCGACAATACGGTACAGTCATCGTCTCTTTGTATGGCGTAACTGAGGCTACTGTGCTTTCAACCCATGCAGTATTAGACGACCGCAAGCGGAAAGTCAATGGCGTCATTGGTCGCCCATTTCCCAACACATATTGCTATGTGCGCACTATAAGCGGCCATGTGGCACCAGAGGGGTTCCTCGGCGAACTGGTCCTCGGCGGCGTCGCTGTCAGTGATGGGTATTTCCGCCGGCATTCTGATGCATTCTGCGGCGATGCCAACATACCTGGCCCGGTGTTCCACAGCCATGACATGACGTATCTCAACAGTAAAGGTGACTTGATTTATGTTGCAAGGAATGACTCTCAGGTTAAAATTAGTGGGCACCGCATTGAAATTGGCGAAATAAAGACCGCGATAAACAAGTATCACGGTTGCGCCGATTGCGTAGTGATGGTGCGTCAATTCGCTGATGGCGACAAACGCATCATCGGCTATTACGTAAGTGATAGATACCTGGATATAGATTCACAATCATTGCGCACCTTTCTCAAGCAACACCTTCAGCCATATATGATCCCCGCGTTTCTGGTGCCTATTGACCATATCCCCTTGACCGTGAACGGCAAGGTTGACATCGACGAGCTTCCGACTCCTGACATTTCCAGTGTTACTGACTTGGCTGAGCAGTCCAGTTCACAAACGACTCTCAAACGGATGATGGACATCTGGCGGAAAGTTCTCGGTATTCCGAACGTGCAACCTGATGATCGGTTCTTTGAGGTGGGAGGGTCATCACTATTATTGGCGAAAACCTACGCGCTTATATTGCAGACATTCAAACTAACCGAAAAAGATGTGGACATGATTGATTTATTTACGTATACCACTCCTCAGGCGATGGCGGAATTCATTGATGGACTAGCCTTGCAAAAAATGACGGGCACCGATTTGAATCAAGGAGATTCGAGCTTATGAGCAGCATCGCCATCATTGGCTTTTCCGGTTTATACCCTGATGCGGATTCGCCGCAACAGCTTTATCGCAATCTATTGGATGGCCGCAATTCAATCGTACGATTCAGCGACTCGGAACTTCGCAGATCTGGAATCGACGAGGCGACCATCCATGATCCGTCATACAAGCCGTTTGGTACACGATTGCGTCGTTACAAGTATTTCGATAACGAATTCTTCGGCATGACCCCTGCGGAAGCACAAATTACAGACCCGCAGCACCGGATATTTCTGCAATGTTCTTACCAAGCCTTACAACACGCTGGATACGATCCGTTTCACATCGTTGACCAGGTAGGAGTATTCGCATGTTTGTCGGACAGCACTTATGTCAGGAATAATCTGACGACCAGTGGGCGCATTACTCCTGATGGCTACGATTATGCGACGCTCATTGGCAACAGCGCAGATTTCTTGGCTACACGCGTGTCCTACAAGTTGAATCTCACCGGCCCGAGCCTTGCAATGCAAACCGCATGCTCCTCTTCGCTTACATGTCTCAATTACGCCATCCACAGCTTGGAATCCAATGAATGCGATATAGCTGTAGTCGGCGGCGTTGGACTGGTGTTACCCCATATGGCTGGCTATACACACTTAAACGGTTCGACGTTCTCCGCTTCCGGAACGGTATCGCCGTTCGACAGAAGCGCGGACGGTATGGTCCGCAGCAGTGGATGTTCTGTCATTGTCATACAAAAACTGGATGATGCACTACGTGATCATAACCATGTGCATGCCATCGTCGAAGGCATAGGCATTAACAATGACGGTAACCGTAAAATTGGGTTCACTGCGCCTTCTGTGCAAGGACAGGTCGATGTCATACGAAAAGCGCTTTCCAAGACACATCTGACCATGAACGACATCTGTTATGTTGAGACTCATGGCACGGGTACCGCATTGGGCGATCCGATTGAATTCCGAGGTATCCAAGACGGATACGAGACCAAGCATCGGACGGACAATCTGCTGATTGGATCTGTCAAAGCTAACATTGGACATCTTGACGCGGCAGCTGGAATCACCGGTGTGATTAAAGTTGTTATGAGTCTCAGCAACGGTATTCTTCCTCGACAAATCAACTATCATACGCCAAACCCTCATCTTGCAATCGATGCTTCGCATATCGGCATTCCCGCGCATAATGTTCCTCTGACGAATGCTCAGTCCCATATGGCTGTGACAGCGTTGGGTCTTGGCGGCACAAATGTGCATTGTATCCTCTCAAAATTCGACGATGCGTCTACTGCAAAAATAACGGACCATTGTATAACCGCATCAACCGCACCAGTTGTCATAGTGTTGAATGCGGTCAATGACCGGTATCTGCGCCAACTATGCCTCAGTGTGGCACAGTATATCCGCGCGCACACTCCATCGTTGGAGGATATAGCCTATACGTGTTACCGAAGATTAGGGGAATTGCCTAATCGTATCTGTTTCTCTGTCGGGGATGTCGATGATTTGGCTCTAAGTTTGGAGGATTATGCTGCATGCCATGTTGTGCCGGCCTGCCACAACGAGCTGGCGCGGCAATGGCTAGAGAATGGGCGTAATGACATATTAAAGCCTTTGATACCGGAGGGGAAAGTAGTGCCTCTCCCTTACCTTATGTTCCAAGGTAAAGAGTTCTGGGTGAAACCGTCATGCAAGATTTATAGCAAGACCTCCAACAATCCTGTGCCGACAAAATCGTCAGGCACCAGCATACTGGATGAGATTATCCGCATATGGTCAGAATTTATCGGTGTGCAGGTGCATTCTGACGACAGATTCTCCGACCTGTGCAGTGACTCGCTTACTGCGGTTTCCATCGCTGCGCAAATCGGCGCAACGCTCAACCTTGATGTGGATCCGACATTGTTGCAGATCATGGATACCCCCGCTAGGCTTGCCAAACATCTACGTGTCCCTGGGCAGACGGTACCCTCTATCATACCCATTAGTACAGGAGGGCAGGCTTCTTCCTTATATATGATTCACCCAGCCGGCGGCAGTATATTCTGTTACCGTAAGCTATTCGACAATCTGGACGTGCCGTTCAATGTTTTCGGTATCGCGTTCCCCCAAGATATGGAGCCGGTCAGTTCGGTTCAAGATATGGCGAAGCGATACGCGTGCTACATCATGGATCACCATGACCTCCAGCAACCGTTAGCGTTGGGTGGTTATTCCCTCGGTGGCAATCTAGCTCTTGCCGCGGCCTCCGAGCTTCGCCGGAATGGCGTGCAGGTGAAGGAGCTGATATTCATCGACAGTATCGTTCCCGAGGCTTACGCACAATCGCAGTTGTCTATGCGTGATTATGTCAATCACTTCCCGGAAATATGGGGGTTCATCACCGGAAACGGCAGAGGAGATATCTTCGATACACATAATTTCCAGACACTTGATCATGCTATACGTGAGCTACGTACACGTGGAAGCATCCCCGAGACATTCACTGACTCAGTGATCAAACGCATGTTTCATGTATGGGTGGCCAACCATCAAGCGCTGTGTGACCAGCATCTTCTGCCAGATATGGACGTTGGCATAACTCTGCTGTATGCACGTCAGCCGTTGAGCGACGCGGCATACAAGTTCGTCCGAATGCAGCCGTATCGTGCCGAACAATGGATGCGGTACTGCAAGGCCCTCCACGTGGTGCCTATTCCTGGTGATCATTATTCGATATTTAGTGATCCGGACAACAGTGCAACATTACGACGCGTGCTGCAAGATGAGTTACAGATCATATCCGCGCGAATGCTGCATAAGGAGAACTGTGCATGACACACATCATCCTGTTTGACGGACAAGGGGCCATGCCTTCCTCGTCAGCTTTGCGAAGCATCTTATCCAATACCGCAGGAATCCAAAGGTTCCAAGAGTTGTCTGAACTATTAGGGTTCTCTGACATCCCTTCCATGTTCGCATACGGACATGCGACGGAGACGTGGTACATGCAGCCGATTATTTTTGTTTATGAGTCATTGCTTTTCGACGAACTTGATCGGCGATCAGGCCATGCAATGACTCCAACGGGGAATCTCTATTATGGGCATAGTCTGGGATTGTATACAGCATTGTATGCTGCGGCAGTGAGCCCCTATGAGGAGCTATTGCATATGGTCATTTCCCGTGGATTATGTATGCAGCATTGCAGTGAAGCGGTTGATTCTGGCATGATGGCAGTGATGACCTATGATACAGAGGCCATAGCGTATGTATGCGAAATCGTCACTCGTCTCGGTGGTCATATATATCCAGCCAATTATAATTCATTCGGCGAGACCGTTATCGGGGGAACCACCAGTGCGTTGGCGCAAGCGAAAGAGTTGTTTAACATGATGAACATACGATCTGTTGACGTGCAGGTTTGTGGAGCGTTTCATACCAAGTTGTTGAAATCGGCCGCTGCCGCTTTCAACCCTGAGTGCAAACACTTTGACAGTCATGCAGCGGAATATGTGTATGTGGATCAGTCAATCAAAGACATACCGTCATGGACTTCGCGATTAACGGAGCAGATTGTGCGTCCCACGGATTTTGTGTCAACGTTGCCGTCTCTTCTCACTGCTGGCGGGGTTAGGCCGAACCCGGATGGTAATTCAATCATCGAGATTGGTCCCAATACCACGTTGTGCCGATACGTCAACGAAATGGCACCGCGTCATAGTCCCCTTGCTATAACTCAATTGGATGATATTCCGAATACCTTACTTACGTCATGATTAAAACGCTATCCTCGATTCTCGACAGTGAAAGCCATCGTTCTGGCACAGGACTAGTTGTGGACTGCTATGAAACATCGGTGATTCCTTCCATCTACCATGATTGCGAATCTATATTGCGTGAATCAGAAAATTCATTTTCCTGCCGTGTCATTGGCATGACCAATCGAATGTCGCAAGCGCAGACCCTTACCGGTCGATGGCTTGTAGCTCATGCCTTCGGTATTCCGTTGGAAGAATTGCTTTGCGGTGATATGATTACGCTTTCGGCTTACGGCAAACCCAAGTTTTCAGACACTTCCAAAGGTTGGTTTTCCATATCGCATTCCGGCACCCGTGTCATTGTTGCGAAATCCGACTACCCCATCGGTGTCGATATTGAACAATGTCATAAAGCTGTGCCGTATATTCCCTATACAGTGCTGACCGCATCAGAACAAGTTTTGGTCGGTTCTGATTATGACGCGTTCCTCTATATGTGGGTGCGCAAAGAATCTGTGGCGAAGCTTGTCGGGACTGGCCTGTCCATGCCGTTGCGTTTCTTAGATTGCTCAAGGAATCCAATTCGTTTCGGTGGTGGAGCACTCCATGGGCAATCATGGGTCGGTGAGGCTTTGAGTCCGGAAATTTTCGTTTATAATTTCGACCGTACCGACGGTGAGTATATCGGAGCCCTAGCGTCCTACCATCATGACGTATGTCTGGCTTATCATTTTGTTGATTCAAGGGCGATTGAGGTTATAAACAAAGCATCCTTCTCGTAGAAAGTGCATCAGTGCAATGAACGGGAAAGGCCGTAACGCGATAATCATAACAACGATGGCCGCGATACGGCCTTTCGGTCTTCGGGTAGAGACATCAGCGTGCGTTCCCGTTCGTCTTGGGCCGCAGGGCCGGGGCCTCCGGCAGCGAGACGTTGGCCGAGTCGGGCATGTACTGGCCTGCGGGGTTCATGGAGGATTCTATGGCGGGAGAGAATTCGCCGAACGGGTCGGGCCCGGACCAGGACTCGGGTTCGTTCAGGTCGAGCGGCGTCTCCTCGTGCCCGTCGGGCTCTCCGGTCGTCAGGTCTCTGCCTCCTGCGGTCTCGGGCTCGGGTGCCGGAGGCCGTTCCTGGCCGGCGGGTCTCGCGTGTTCCTCCACGGGCGCGGGGATTTCGACGATTGGCGCGGCGTCCGCGTTCTCGGTGCGTTCGGTCTCGCTCAGTGTGCTGGGTTCCTCGCCCGTGGCCTTGTTGTCCGCGTGCGAGGATTCCGGCAGGCCCTGGTCCTTGAGGAAGC
>OBYE01000098.1_pt1 | contig 23805 bp, 19 predicted proteins | sample 1476731 | NCBI WGS metagenome assembly OBYE01 (sample SAMEA2580194, study PRJEB22360) | human gut metagenome | biome: human gut; feature: human-associated habitat; material: faeces | place: Denmark | collected 2008/2010 | reverse complement strand
GCCCGTCTCCCCGCCCGCCCCCCCCTTGGGGGCGCCCCCCGCCGAACAGGCGGGAGACCCGCTACCATTCGACGTGCTGCCGGCCAACATGGCCACCCTCGCCCACCTGGGCGGCGCCCCGGCCACAAAGGAATGGTCGATCATCGCCGCCCCTCCGCAAGGCCCGCTGCTCGACAAGACGCTGGCCGTGGTCGATTTCGTCATCCTACCCACCTCGGACTCGCCGATGGACCTCCAGCAGGCATGGGACACGCTCGACCGCGCCCGACATGCCACCAGGGCGGCCCTGCTGCCGGTGCGCGTCGAGGCGAACACCAACGCCTGGGCCCAGCCCTGGCCGCGTTGGAGCAAACCGACACCGCGCGCTTCGACACCTTCATCGCCAAACGACAACCGATCAAGACCTCGCTCGGCATGAACCCCAAACAACTGTACAAATACCGGGAACTGGCCGACGAACTGACGCGCATCGCCAAGGAGGAACTGGCATGAAAGGCAACTACCAGCCACTGCCCCGACCCGTGCCCTTCGACAAAGTCCTCGACCAACAGGCCGAAGACAAACAACCCACCGGGAAGAACAACGCCGGCGAACCGCTGGTCATGCTCTCCCTGCGCCTGCCCGTCCGGCTGAAGAACCGCCTCAAAATCGCCGCCGCCGAACACGGCACGCCATGCAACAGATCCTGCGCCACGCCATCGAACACGAACTCGACCGACTCGCCAGCAACGACTGAATAAGGGACACCGTACATGCCGAGATGCGAGGATTGAGGAATTGATAGTTGCTATGGTAAAATCCAACTAAATTTGATGGAACACCTGACATGCCAAGGTGGTTCCGAAGCAGGAAGGCCTTAGAGCATTGGTGATTTGAGCAGTGGCGGATTGCATGAGGAGAGATTCCGCGTGTTCTGCGCATTATCGCGCGTATCTGCCATTGTACCAATCGCAATGCCTGATTCGATGAAGTTCTCGTTAGCATAGCGACTTTCGGTGCCGTCACGAGGACTGCTTTCTGAATGCAGCTTGGCAATAAATGGCACAGTCCGCCACTTTTCGATAGTCACAGTTTGATTAATGCGCCTTATCGAAAGAGGCTTCCATGAGTCAGATATTGACACTAACCGATATTTCCTACTGCTATCCGGGCGCGCCGGAACCATTGTTCGAACATCTGTCCGCGACATTCGCGGCCGGCTGGGCCGCAGTGCTGGGAGACAATGGCATTGGCAAGACCACACTGGCCAAACTCGCCTGCGGCATGCTTTCCCCCGATTCGGGGACAGTCTCGCCGAACCCGTGCAAGATGGCAGTCGCCTACTGTCCGCAACGTACTGATGAAACGCCTACGAATCTGGATGATTTCGCGGCGGATTGGACGGGCGAGACCATCGCCATCCGCGACGCGCTGAACATTGGCGACGATTGGGCATACCGATACGAGTCTCTCTCTGGAGGCGAAGCCAAGCGGCTGCAAATCGCTTGTGCGCTGGCCGGCGATCCCGACGTGCTGGTGTTGGACGAGCCAACCAATCATGTGGACGGCAGGACGCGCCAAGCCATCACGCAGGCGATGCGTCGGTTCGATGGCATAGGCATCGTGATCTCCCATGATGTCGAACTGATCGACGCGACGTGTTCGCGCTGCGTGATGCTGGAGCGCCGACATGCGCGTGGGCGTAACATCACGGCGGCGAACACCTATCAGGGTGGATATACCCAGGCCGCGCAGCAGATGCGCGACAATCAACGTGCCGATACGGCCGCCATACAGTCCACTCGAAAGGAGCTGCAACGCATGCAGCGCATCAAGCGGGAGCGGGCGCAGCGTGCGCGCGAACTGGATATGCGGAAGAATCAGGGAATGCGCATCGATATCAAGGACATCGACGCTCGCAAAGCCCTGAAAAATCTGAAACCGGCTATCGGCACCACTGTCGCACAGACAAGCGCGCAATTCGACGGGCGTATCGCCCGCGCCACCGACAGACTTGCTCACCTCAGCGAAGCGGCCAAACGCTACGACGGCACCATCTGGATGAACGTCATGCCGAGCTCACGCAGGGAATTGACGCGCATCCCCAACGACCACGCCATCGCGGACCAACCCGATATGCTGAGCATCGGCCCGCGCGACCGCATCGGCATCAGCGGTCCAAATGGCAGCGGTAAAACCGCATTGATACGACGATTGATCGAAGCGCTGGAGCGTGATGAAGCGCAGCGGCATTCGGAGAGAATGCCATATCTCTATATTCCCCAAAATTCCAGCGACATGGATACCGCCAACGCAATGAACCGCTTGCATGCTTTGACGGACGAGCAACGCGCCATTGTGCTCAGCGCCTACGCCCAACTTAACGCCGACCCCGACAGACTGCTCGCCGGCGGCAATCCCTCGCCAGGCGAACTACGCAAACTTCTGTTGTGCCTCGGCATGATTGAACAGCCACAGCTCATCATCATGGATGAGCCGACCAACCACCTCGACCTGCACTCCAAACAGGCACTTGCTAATACGCTATCCTCCTATGCGGGCGCATTGGTCGCAGTCAGCCATGACGAATGGTTTCTGAATGCCGTCACATCGATTCGATGGCGATGCGCGTCATGACGCTATCTATGAGTTTACGTTCCTTCGTAAGACTTGGATATCGGCAAGACGCATTCCTTTTCGTATGAAGCTGTATCGATGGCAATGACCGAGCAAGAGGACACCAGTATGACACGACCGATTATGCCGCGAGCACATGGCAAAAAACTTCACATGGAGGCGAACATGGCTCATGTTCCTTCGGCCATCGCAATCACGGCGATGCGACCGGAGGAATATCCGTTGCTCGTCGAGTTCCTGTATCAGGCGATTCATGTATCGCCGGGAACCCCGGCACCGGACAGGAGCGTTGTCGAGCTGCCGGAATTGCGGCGATATATCGAGGGATTCGGACGGCCCGACGATGCCTGCATGGTTGCTCGAGCCGGACTACCGAACGGTCCGCAAATCGTGGGTGCCGCATGGGCCAGAATCTTCCCGAACAACTCCGCAGGCTACGGTACCATCGACACGGCAACGCCGGAAGTCTCCATATCCTTGCTTCCCGACTGGCGGAACCGAGGCATAGGGCACCGCCTGATGACGGCGTTACTGGACCGACTGCGAACCGATGGTCACGCCGCAGCCAGCCTCTCGGTCCAGCGCACCAACGCCAACGCCCTCCATCTCTACGAGTCGCTTGGCTTCACCATCATTAGCGAACACGACGGTGAACTGGTCATGCGCGTGGCTCTCGCGGATTGAGGCAGTGTTCCACACATCATCCGCATGGAGCCAGTGCGTAAGCCACCCACTGTGATATGTGCGGCTGCAAGTCCCGCATTCATACAAGCAAACAATCTGACATACAGATGCAGTCTATTCCTTATTATGTTTTCGGCTTTGCTCTTGATAAGAGCCAGCACCACCATCCATCCTCGATGAATGTGGGCAGGCTTTCGCAATGTGCCACATGACGCAACGTGTAGTCGGCGTGAACCGCACCACCGCGCAGGTGTTCACGCATGAAGCTCACGAATGATACGACCTCGAAAAGCTTTTTGGGAGGCTCGTTCCCAATCTTGTCCTCAGTGTGCAGCCTGTCAGTCTGAAGTCAGCTTTCAACTGGCAAATGTTCAAAGAGACGGGCTAGCGCAGTGGATAGATCCGCTCCTTCGAAAGCAAAAGTCGCAGCAGCACGTGTCTGCTTGTCCGCGTTGAAGGCAAGCGAGACACCGACGGCTTTGAACAGCGGTAGGTCAGAACGACTGTCACCAATAGCGATGCAATTCGAAGCTTCAACTCCCAAGCATTCACATTGCTGCCTCATGAATGTTACTTTGGTTTGTTCATCGGCATATGCCGCTGTTTTACCAATAAACACGCCATCCTTGACAGCAAGTTCTGGACCGCACCATGCTTCAAATCCAAATCTCTGCGCAAGGCTCTCGGAAACGACTGTCCAAGCGCAGGATGCGAGGACTGGCTTGATTCCCCTCGACTTGCATTCCGCAACGGACTGTGCGATTCCTTGCACAAGCGGGAGATCGTTCAACCATCCGTGAATTTCACTTACCCGATGGCCAGTGTATCCACGAGCATCAATATCGCATACCGTGTCATTTCCGATCTCACCGCGTGCGTATCGATCCTCTGCATCTCGCATCCTGTCGCCGGTACCCAACCGGTCCGCAATAAATGCGCCAGAGCTAATGCCGTATGTGAGCGTTCCGTCGATATCAAAAAATGCAATTCCCGCCATTCATCCCTCTTCATTTACTGGTTCAGCCCGAACCTCCAGCCGGTAACTAAGCCAATAGCGTATCAAAAGGCACACATATCAGAAAAGAAAGGCAGATAGTCCCATTAAACCGTTTCATGCGATTGCAGTTGTCCGCCGCTGGCTACGGCTGGCAGGGGGAAGCTGGGAAAGGCGTCCCGGCGGAAGGCCCGCCGGTGCGTTCTTCTTCCAGGGACAAGGAAGGATGCGGGCGGCCGTGAATGGTCGCCCGCATTTTCCGTATCCGTGTGAAACGGGAGGGAGCGCATCATGGGGCGCTTCCGACTGAAAGGACGGATACGTATGTCAGGTGGGAAGAAGAGCAGGCGCACGATGCTGATGGCTGCCCTGACCGCAGGGGCGTTGGCCTTGGGATATCTGGCGCCAGCCGCGTTCGCCGAGGGCGGTGGTGGCGGTTCCGGCGAGGGCGGTGGCGGTTCCGGCGGGCAGGTTCCATCGCAGACCGCCGACGTGCATTGGATCTACAAGGATTCCTGGCCCGCCACTCTGGAGGGCATGAAGCAGGCGATACGTGATTCGGGCACCACCCTGTCTTCCGATTTGGAGGATGGGTCGAATCAGTTCGTGGATATGAATGCCATCCTTGCCGACGCGATCTCGGAGTGCAAGGCCTCATACACCGGGGAGGGTGACGCGGAATGCCGGATGGTCGCTGTCGGCTACGCGCGCCTCGGCAACGGCGTGTTCAGCGGTTCCTATGTCAGTTCGAACGCGCGTCAGCGTTGGGAGTCCCAATGGGCCGCCGAAGGGCGCGGCACCTACCAGTACCAAGGCCAGTCGTACACGACCGGCACCACGTGGACCGATCGGCTTGGCGTGCGTTCGGTGGATAGCCTGGTGCAGGATTCCATCAACGCCAATCCCGATGCCTCGTTCCGTGTGGTCGTGCTGGCCAAGAACCAGCCGCCCGTCGATTATCCGTTGACCGTCACCACCTCGCACCGCCAGCAGACCGACATGCAGGTCGGCTCGACCACGCCGGTCGGCGACACCATCCACGCGAACAACGGCGGCTCGTCGATCAAGGAGACCCTGCACGGCACCGCGATCGTGCACTACGATGGCGGCCCCTACACGCCGACGGGCAGCGTGAGCAAGCCGATCAGCTTCGCCAACAGCGGCGACACCGTGATCGACAACCTGGCCTCGCCGGGTGATTTCGGCATGGATTCCTGGGCCGAGGGCACATATTGGATCGACATCCAAGTGCCCAGGCAGGGAAGCATGCAGGCGGCCGTGGACACCACGGACCGGGATCCGGCGGAGACCTGGAAGGTCAGCGCCGTGCCGCCGGCCGATCCGGTCAAAAGCATCGAGGAAGGCGTCAGCGCCGACCGAATGACCAACCGCACCACCATCACGTATGGGACCGGCCGGGGCGGTTACGAGCTGAGTTTCAGGGACGTGATCGAACCCAACGGCGTCGATTACACGGTGGACGGCTTCACGCTCGTGGACGCCACCGACAACAATCGCGATGTCTCCAACGAGTTCGAGATCGGTTGGGACCGCGCATCGAACACGGTCAGCGCGGTCCGTTCGGCCGACAAGGGCATGATGCCGTTCGACCACGAGTATGTGTTCGGCTTCGATGTGACCGTCAGCCTGCCATCCGATTACCAGAACATCAGCGACCATGCGTGGGGCAAGTGGAACCAGCTGCCCGAGGCCGACGCGGGAGAACGCGAGTTCGACACCTGGCGTCCCAATCCCGACAAAAGCTGGATCATGCTCGACACTAATGGCAAGTGGCAGGCCGTGATCGACCCCGACCGCACCAACCAGACCGGCGGCGACGGCAAGGTGTTCCTCGACGGAGACCGCGTGGCCTCCGTGGTCAACGGCACCGTGCCGGCGAACCTGATCCAGGCTCCGCAGACGCTCACCTTGGTCGATGATTGGACAGCCGCCGATTACCTGTTCGACGCCGATGAAGCGGCGAACGTCCGAGTGTACGAGGCGGACGCGGGCACCGATCGTGCCAGCAGCGTGAGCGACATCGCCAACCGTGGCCGTGACATCACCGACCAGTGGGACATCACGATCGATGGCACCGTGGTCACCGCCACGACCAAGGCCTCCTACCTGACCGGGTTGAAGGACTTGGAGAAGGCCAGGCAGATCACGATGCTCGTGCCCGGCCGCGCGAACTACGCCAACGGGGCCGGGGCGGGCCAGGTGCGCGATGACTTCGGCATCGAAGCGGACGACGAGATCACGTTCTGCACCGCCGGCAAGAACGGCGCGGAGCTGACCAACGCCGGCTCGCAGACCATCAACACCCACACGGTCGAGACCAACGAGCCGAAGGTCTGCGGTTACGTGCCGCCCGTGGTCAAAGATGTGGTCGGGGAATCCTCCCAAGGCGGCGGCCAGGACAGCGTGGACGGCAAGATCGTCTTCCCCGGCCAGCGTCTCGAATACCGTCTGGAGACCCAGCCGCATTTGCCCGACAGTCTTGCCTACACCATTGTCGAGGTGGCGGTCACCGACACGTATGACGAGCACTTCCAGCCGGACAAGCAGACCCTGGAGGTCACCGACCTGACCACCGGCAAGTTCATCCCCAAGAGCCAGTACCGCAGCGAGTGGAACGACGCGAACCATGCCGTGCGTCTCGTGTTCGCCGACGACTATGTGCGGGCGAACTGGCTGGCGGGCACGAATCCCAGAATCATCATCAGATTCGAGGGCGTCGTGGCCGAGGACGCTCCGGCCGACACCGTGGTTGACAACCAGTGGGCGTTGACCTTGAACAACTCGGTCACACCAAGCAACAAGGTGTGGAACGATCCGCCCGACTTCCAGCCGGGCAAGGAGGACACCCAGGCCGACCCGTCCATTTCGATCGACGGCAAGACCGCGTTGCTTGGAGACCGCATCTACTATCGGATCGACCTCGATGCCAAGCAGACGAACCATGCCTACAAGGTGTGGCGGCTGGGCATGGTCGATGACTGGGACGACGAATACCTCGAACTCGACGAGAGCCACATCACCGTGACCGACAAGGCCAACGGCAGGGATGTGACCGACCGGTTCAACATCCAGGCCATCGACGGCGTGGCATACGTGTTCGCCAAAACCGTTGACACCGAGGTTCCGGCGACGGGAGAGACCATCAAGGGCGACCCCCAGCCAGCCGATCTCAAGATCTACGCCGCACTTGGTGACAAGGACCACGACCCGTTGAAGGACCCGGCCATCGACCAGTCGCTTCTGGGCACCTCGTATGAGGTCACGCTGCCGATGACCGTCATCAAGGTCACCGACGATTACGTGGTCACGAACACGACCACCCAGCTGGTCAACGACGTGCGCAAGGACACCAACCAGGTTTCCAACCCCTTGAAGCCGATCAACCCGGCCAAGGATGTCGTGGTCAAGGTGGACGGGCAGAGCGTGGATGGCAAGAGCATCTATCTCAACAGCCTGTTCCTCTACCGGCTCGACAGCTCCACGCTGCCGCCCGACCGCGCCTACCCGCAGGTCTCCGACTGGTCCATCAGCGACCCGCTCGACACCCGGTACGACAAGTTCACCGGCCAATGGGCCGTCTACGCCGCCTGCGACCTCATCAAGGACGACGAGACCCTGGCCGAGCGGGGCGAACGCATCGCCGGCTCCGACTTCGACGCCAGCCGTTTCGGCGGAGAACTCTTCGAGCTCGCCACCGACGAGCGCGGCGTGGTCACCGTGCGCGCCACGGAGCTGATGCTTGGACTCGTGTCGGCCGACACCGAGCATGAGCAGGCGTGGACCGCGTTCATCCAATGCCAGCGCATCGCCGTGGGCGGTCCCGTGGCCAACCAGTTCACCGAGACCATCAACGGGGTCGAACGGCCCTCGAACACCGTCACCACGCACACGCCCGACATGACGCCCCGGCTCACCATCGAGAAATGGGACGAGCAATCCGGCTGGCCCGACGGCGACCGTGACACCGTTGACGAGGCGCTGAACATGAACGGGAGAGACACTCGCATCGTGTTCACTATCACCAACGCATCGCCCACCGACCCCGACACCGGCGAAGGCCCCTGGTTCAAGGCAAGCGAGCTGAACCTTACCGACCAGCTCGTCGCCGGCGACGGCCAGATCGGCGAGTTCGAGTATCCCGACGACTGGCAGACGCTGATCCTCAAGCCTGGCGACAGCGTGGAGGTCAAGGCCACCCTCAGTGATGTGAACGAGCATCACACCGACCGCGCCATCGTCACCGGCACGCCGCTCGTCCAATGCGTCGTCTCCGACCCCGACCCCTTCGACGGCAAGGACGAGGAGAAGCTGCCCGAGGACGCGGTGGAGATCGACGGGCGAACCCTGTGCGCGGACACCACCGTGACCAGCAACACCGACGACTGGAACGGCTACCAGCCCAAGGACAACCTGGCGACCACCGGTACCAACATCGCCGGCCTCATCGCCGTCATCCTCGTCCTCGCACTCCTCGGCACCGGCGCAACCGCCGCAATCCGCCTCACCCGTGCCAACGGCCGTCACACCGGGCATGAGGACAACGCGAATGATGATGGCACTGGCCGTGATGGCAGTCCCGATGGGGATAGCCCCGAGCCGGACTTCGCCCAACTCGTCACCACAATCAACCCCAAGGAGTCGCCCATGAACTGATAACAACCACCCATCTGCTGCTTAGAGCCAACTTTCGTATTCCAGTTGGCAGTTAGACGGTGATACCATGCAACTGTCCCGGCAAAACGGGGCAGTGCATACTAGGCCCGCAGGCGTAGTCCTGCGGGCCTATTTCGTCTGTTCCCCATCGGCTTTAGCCAACGTTCCCCCATGACAGCGGACTATGATTCGCTGCTTTAAGCACTGGCAAGTCAAACTCGATGCCAGGTTTCTCTCCCCACGGCACTCTAGCTAAATCGGTTATGTTGCCTGGCCATTCAGGCACCTTATTACTAGAACTGAGATCAAACAAAGTGAAAGCGAATGGCGGTATCCTGATACATGCCATTTTGCAGCACGTGTAATCCGCAAATATGGGAACCATCCATCCGGTGAACAGCTTTTGTTCACGCAGGTTATCGACTATAAACATATGGAGTCTGTATCGCTGGGGGGAAAAACAGTGCTCTCCCTATCCAAGAGATAGTCCTTACAGTCATGCATATCACCAGCTGATACACAGAAGTTCGACATCACCTGCTTCACAAATGCAAGAGGCATGAGCCTATCTGTCTTGAAATGAATGGATTTATCCCCTTCCTGAAAGTCAGAGACAAGGATTTGCTGTCCAGTTGCACGATAGAACTCACTGAATGGCTTGACGTAGTTTTGACCAAGATAACTATTGCATGAGCTGCAAATCGTCTTGAATCCTTGACCTCTTTGCAATTGCCGATACTTCAGGCCTTCCATGTCATCCTGCCCGGTCAAGCTGCTCTTCACGGCGTCAACGCCTGAATAGAGCTTCACCGTGTGATCATTACCCACAGATTGAGGAGGGATGTATTCAAAGCTCAGCGGCCCTTCCTTGCCGCAGATTCGACAAATGCTATCTGCCATTTCACGTCATCTCCAAACGTTATTGCCACAGGCCGAGGAATGCTGCGGCAATGAAATCGAGAAGCGCAGCACCGACCAGAATCAATGCATATAGGTTGAAATAACTGCGCATCAATTTAAGTTTTGCAACATGAAGTTTCTCGTTTGTTGATTCAAAGTATTCCATCGATCCCGACACGACTTTTTCTATCGCAGGAAAGACCGCGCCAATGATGGCGAGCGACGAAGTCACGAGTGTAGCCTTTGCGCCGTCTTGCAGAATGGTGAATGAGAGAATCCCCACACCAATAGCTAATCCGATGGCGATGATTGCGTACCATGCTGCTGCTTTCCGAAGGGAGACTCGATCGGCTTCGTCTAGTTCTTCCCAGTTTGAAGCAGCGCCGAGAGATTGCTTAATCCAAAGATCATTCTGCTGCTGGTCGTTATTTTGCATTCTTTTCCCTTTCCCGGGCATCTTTTGGCGAATACTATAGCGTCTTGATTTACCTATTTCTGTAAGTATGCTGAACGAATGCTGTGTGAATTTGTCCGCCGCTGATTCCACGGGACTGCACGAGGATGGCCGTATGCGTAGGCATGGCGGTGGGCCGTGCCGTTCCTGTGCGGAGGAGTGCGGCTGTGGATTTGATGAACCAGGTGCTGGAGTTGTTCGTGAAGTTCGCGACGATCGGCGGCGGCCTGTGGCTGGTGTGGGGCGCGGTGACATTCGGTGGCGGTTTGAAGGATCATAACGGGCCGCAGACGCAGTCGGGTCTGTGGCAGATCGTGGGCGGCGGCATGATCATCGCGGCGGCGCAGATCTTCAGCGCCGTGGCGATGGGCTGAGCCGGTTTGAGGCATCGGGGATCCCGGCATGGAGGATTTCATCGTTGCGATGCTCAACATGATCGGGGGCGGCGGTGCCGGTTCGATAGCCACTGGCATGCTGTCGCAGGGGCCAGAGACGTGGAATCCGGCGCTTTACCAGTTGGCCGTGAACGTGCATGACGTGGCGGTCAAGCCGTTGACCTCGGTGGTTCTGGCGGTGGTGTTCACCTTGGAGTTGGCGCGTAATTCCACGCGCATCGAGTCCGACCGCGAGTTGGGCGTGAAGATTGTGGCGGGCACGTTGTTCAAGGTCGCGCTGGTATTTCTGGCGGTTCAGAATGCGGGATTGTTCCTGCGTGCGTTCGATTCGGCCACCCAATTCCTCATGCAGGGTGCTTCCTCGCAATTGTCGTTCGATACGGCCGGCGATGGCGGTCAGCTGGGCGATCTGATGCGGGAACAGGTCAAGGACGCCGGCATGATGGGGCAGGCGGCGCTGTTCTTTCTGTTGGCGATTCCGTGGCTGGTCTCGCAGCTCGCGGCGGTGGTGTTCACCGTGGTGCTGTACATCAGGTTCATCGAATTGTATGCCCTGACCGCGTTCCAGTCGTTGCCGTTCGCCTTGCTGGTGCATGAGGACACCAGGCCGGTGGGTGTGGGCTATTTCAAGGCCTATGCGCGCACGTCGCTCAACGCGGTGTGCGTGTTCGTGTGCCTGGTGTTCTATCAGCGCATCGTGATCGACGCGGTGCGTCTGCCCGAGGGCGATGGGTCGGGGATGGTGTCGTGGGTGACGGGCAATTTCGGCAACCTGCTGATGGCGGGCATCCTGTTGTTCTTCGTGATCGCGGTCTCCCAACGTGTCAGCCGCGCGATCGCGGGCGGCGAGTGAGCGCGATAGGGATTCAAGGAGGAGCTTGATGGCGTTGCAGATGCGCGTGTATGCGGAGATCGCCAGCGTGGAGGCGAAGGTCATGTGGGGCATGGGATGGCGGCAGTTGGCCGCCTCGGCGCTCATGCTCGTTCTGGGAGGCGGCGAGGTCGCCGTGTTCTTCCTGATGCTGGACCAGCCCGACCTGGGCTCGTACTTGTTGTTCGTGGTGTGTCTGCCGCCGGCGTTGTGGGGCTGGTGGCGTCCCAAGGGCCTGAAGCCGGAACGCTATCTGGGCTGCATGCTCCGCCAGCGCTTCGGCAGGAACATCCACACACTGGAGAATTTGGAGCCGGCCAAGTGGCCGGCGAAACCGTCATTGAGGGAACGCGCCCTCCGCAGGGGCGCGGGAAGGAGCAAGCGTGGCCGTTGAGAGCAAGGAACGCGAGGATGGCAAGCGTATGAAGAGAAAAGGCGGCGGGTCCGCCAAGGTCGCACGGTCGAGCAGGGAGTTGGTCGCCTATGATTCGATGCTGCCCGGCGGTGTCGCCTATCTGGGGCAGGACCGTTGGAGCGTGACGCTGCGCATCAGCGACATCAGCTATCAGATCGCCTCGCAGGACGTGCAGATGGATGTGGTGGAGCGTTGGGGCCGGTTCCTCAACTCGGTGGGCGAGGGCATGGGCATCCAGGTCACGGTGATGACCCGGACATTGGACCCGGAATCGGCAGGCCAAGGGCTGGCGATGGGCGTCAAGGGCGATGGCCTGGATGCGTTGCGAGAGGATTTCGACCGTCATGTGCGCCGCAAGCTGTCGGGCCAGTCGAGCGGCACCGTGTGCGACAAGTACCTGACGCTGACCCTTGCGGAGCAGGACGGCCAGCGGGCCGTGGCCACGCTCAACCGGGCGGCCTTGCGGGCCATCGCGCAATTGCGTTCCGTGGGCGGTTGCCGTGGCTCCAAACTCAACCGCGCGGAACGGCTCAAGGTGCTGCACCGGGTGCTGCGCCCCGGCGTGCGTTTCACATTCGACGAGGATGCGTTCTCCCGTTCGCATGGCCTGTGCACGAAGGACTGCGTGGCCCCGTATGCCATCGACACGGGCGACCGGCGTCGGGTCAAGCTGTGCTCGGGCACGCGCGAGGTGTGGCATCAGTGCCTGATGGTGCGCGATTTCCCCGAGTGGCTTTCCGACCAGCTGGTCGCCTCCCTGACGGACATCAAGGCCGACATCATCGTGAGCGTGCATCTGCGGCCCCATGCGAAGGCCGAGGGGTTGCGGCTGGTGAACCGCAAGATCGCGGAGATGGACATGCAGGCCATCGACGAGAGACGCAGGAACCGCCGCCAGCATCTGCCCGAGGACCTGCTGCCGCACGATCTGGAGGAAAGCATGGGGCAGGCCAGCGAATTGCGCCGTGACCTGGAGCATAACGGCGACCGGCTCATGGACACGCTCATGGTCATCGACGTAGCCGCCGACACTCCCGAACGGTTGGCGCAGGTCGTGCGCGAGGTGGAGGCCACGGTGGACGGCCAGTCATGCGTGGCCGAATCCCTGACCTACATGCAGGTCGAGGGATTGAACGCGGCGCTGCCCCTGGGCAATCCCCTGCCGCCGATGAGACGGACCCTGACCACGTCCAGCGCCTCGATACTCGTTCCTTTCACCAGCCAGGAGCTGTGCCAGCCGGGTGGTGTGTTCCACGGCGTCAACGCCAGGAGCGGCAACCCGCTGGTCATCGACCGCACCCTGGGCATGAACGGCAACGGGTTCATCCTGGGCACCACGGGAAGCGGCAAGAGCCAGGCCGCCAAGAACGAGATCACGCAGACGTTCCTGCTGCGCGAGCAGGACGATCTGATCGTCGTCGACCCCGAGCATGAGTTCACGCCCCTGTGCGACAGGCTCGGCGGCCAGCGCATCGAGATCGGCGAACGCTCCTCCAATCACATCAACGCGCTCGACATCGAGTACGCGGACGATTCCGAGGGCGATCCCATCCGGGGCAAAAGCGCGAGCGTGCTGAACATGGTCGAGGCGCTGATCGGCGGCGCGGACGGCATCGACAAGGCCCAGCGCAGCCTGATCGACCGCGCGGTCACGCAACTCTACCGCGAGCACCACGAGAAGCCCGACCGGCCCGCGCCGACCCTGGTCGATCTGACGGAACGCTTGGACCGGTTGGGAGAGCCGGAGGCCGTGGATGCGGCGCGCGCGTTGGAGATCTACGCCACCGGCAGCCTGGATGCCTTCGCGCATCCCACGAACGTGGACACCTCGAACCGGCTACTGGTCTACGACGTGTCGGGGCTGGGCGCGGAATTGAAGACCTTCGGCCTGATGGTCGTGCTCGATCAGGTGTGGAACCGCGTCGTGCGCAACCGCGCCCAGGGACGGCGCACATGGCTGTGGGTCGATGAGTTCCATCTGCTGTTCTCCAACCCATATGCGGCCGAGACGTTCCTGCGCATCTACAAGCGGGCACGCAAATGGGGGTTGTCGCCCACCGGCATCACCCAGAACATCGAGGAACTGCTGGCCAATCCGGCCGCCCGGCTCATGCTCGCCAACAGCGACTTCCTGCTGTTGATGAACCAGAATCCCACCGACGCCGACGCCCTGTGCGATCTGCTGAAACTCTCGGACGAGCAGCGCGGCTTCTTCACCGGCGTCCAGCCCGGCCAAGGCATGGCCAAGTCCGGCACCGCGTTCATCCCCTTCGACGGACGACTCGACACCGGCAGCCTGCTCTACCAGCTGTACACCACCAAATTCGAGGACCAGCATCCATGAACAAGCCCCAGCCCATCGGACGGCCAAGCCAAACCACGCAAACCTCCGGCTCAGCGCCCCGAAAGCTGCGCGCCGGCCGACCCATCGGGCTTAAGGGCGAGGACGCCTCGCCGTTCTCCGGCAACGCCGCCCATGCTCCGAAGACCGCCGAGCGGCCGTCCAAGCCGGTGTTGGTCAGGCCAAGCCGGTCCGATGGGTCAGGCCGGATGCCGCTGTGTCATCTGACGAGGGCAGCGGAGGAGACCTTCTCTTTTCTGCAAACGCAGGTTTCAAGCGATGATACGGACGCGATCGATGGCGAGGCCCTCGGCCGTTCTTCCGCTTCCACTGCTTCCCGAGTCATGTCGCCGCGAGGCAAGAGCCGTCGGTCCGGCAAAGTCCATGCGGCGCGTCGCGGCAACATGCGTGGAGGCCGTTCCATACCAACTCAAAACGCACTCCGGAAACGCACGGGCCCTGTTCTAGCCAGAGGCGGCCGAGCACGGCGGACAGTCCGTTCCGGTGCCGGTTCCTCGATGCGAGCGATGCAATGGGTCGTTCGGACTATGGCCCGTTCCATGATGGCGGCCAAGGCGGCGGTCATGGCTACGGTGTCGGCGGCCGCTCGTCGACATGACTCGGGTGTCGGGTGTCGGGGGTCGGCGGCCGCCGGCCTGCCGTTGCTGGTCGTCGGCGCGATCGTCATGCTCATGGTCAGTCTGTTGATGTGGCTTATCCCGACCGTGGCCGTGGGCGGACAATCCACCTGCCAGGCCAGCGTCGTCGAGGTGCCCGAACAGGCCAAGCCCTGGGTCGAACGGGCCGCCCAATCCAGTGGATTGGGCGCTGATTTCATCGCCGCTCTCATGCGCCGCGAGTCCGGGTTCGACCCCGAGGCGTATGCCGACGACAGCAACGGAGGCACCTGGGGCCTGTTGCAGCTCAACCGCAGCGTGTGGCGTGGCGTGCATCCCGAAGGCGCGGACCAGACCCCGCCCCAAGGCATCACCGATCCAAACGTCCACGCCCAATACGGCGGCATATATCTCAAGAACCGGCTCGAAGGCGTCAGACAGCTCAAAGCCAGCCACCCCGGCGCGCAATTCGCCCGGCTATCCGACCTGGAAGCCTTGGTCATCGCGCACAACGCGGGCGAAGGCAACCTAATGAAATATCCCGACATCCCGAACGTCACCAAGGAATATCTGGACGAAGTACGGCCCGCCATCAACGCCGGCGGCTCATGCTCGACCACGGCCGGAGCCACCATCGGCACCCTCAGCCCGCCCCTGGTCGCCGATGGCACCAGCATCGACATCGACGCCAGCGGCGTCCCTGTGGCCTCGATCAACTCATACAGCGTGGGCCAATGCACCTGGTGGGCCGCCGCCCGACGGCAACAAATCGGCAAACCGGTGGACCCCTACATGGGCCACGGCTACATGTGGGCGGCCAGCGCCAAGCGACACGGATACCCCACCGGCGGCACAATCCAACTGGGCGACGTGATGAGCTTCGAGCGAGGAGTGCTGGGAGCCAGCGGCGAATACGGGCACGTCGCCATCGTCGAGGAAATCCACGAGGACGGTTCCATCCTCATCAGCGAGTCCGGCGTCGGCCAACGCCGCGCTTGGACACGCCTGCTGACACGCGAGCAGGCCGAGAACCCCGGCATCACCTACATCCACTAGCCGCGATTGTCACGACGAAAGGAGCGGAGAGCATGCCACGCATCAACCCACGGCTCGATCCCCACGAGCTCGCAGACCTCATGGCCGCCCCCGAGCACTGGGACTTACTCGACCAAGTTCCCCGGCATCCGGCCGCATGGCCGGATCTCGCCACATGGGCCAAACTCGCGCTCAACGACCCCTCGACAGCCGGAGCACCACCCGAGCCACCGACGGGCACACCCCGCAAACGAAGACTCCGCGCCATCCAGCCGATCCTATGGGAGGAAAAGAAGCCCGAAGCGGGCGAATCGAATAAGTCGGGCAATTCCACCGCCTCTGATTCCTCGGCAATCGCGGAATCCGAGACCCCTGACCAGAACGCGGCATCCTCTTCTGCCTCCAACATGTCGGAGGCAGAAGAAATATTCACCGGCGATTCGACGGCGGACGAAACCGAGGAACCACCCATCAGGGTGCGTCGGCGCGTCCCGTGGGCACGCATCCTGGCCCTGACCGCCTTCACCATCCTGACTGGCGTCCTGGCATCGGTGACCATCATCGCAGGGCAACGCCATGCCCATGCGCAGGCCCTCGCATCATGCAATCAAGCAATCCAACAAGCAAACAAGCTATACGACCAATGGAACGCAGCCCTGGACGACGCCAAGCCACTGCTGGCATTGGGCGACACCGACGTGACCGATCCCGAGGCACTGGTCTCCCTACGCAACGTGGTAGAACATCACGCGACGAACGAAATTCCTCACTGCTCAACGGATCTTTCCACGGCGCATCTCGAAGAGAACGCCCACACTGCGGACGAGCGCAACAAGCAAACGAAGACAGCCCTCGACGAACTCTCGAAGGCAACCGCCACCGTCAAGCAATCGCAACAAGCACGTAGACTCGACGACGCCAAGACGAAGCTCTCCGACGCCATCACCCAAGCCGAAGACCTCTACCAGCACACCGAAGCCAACACCGACACTAACGTTAGCGAGACACGCGTATCGCTTGGCGCCCAACTCGACACCGCCCGCAATACCCTGCACACCACCACCGACATCGCTGCCCTGAACAAAGCCGCAGACGACCTCAATGCTTTCACCCAGCGTCTCTCGGATGCCATCAAACAGGCAGAAGAAGCACCATCCGTGCCAGCCGAACCGTCCGGGGCATCCGAATCAGAGCCCACGCCCATCCAGCGGCAGCCATCAACCAGCACCACTCACCCAACGCCAGCCGCTCCCGCCACCCCTCGGCCCGCACCTCAACCGTCTCCCTCGGCTCCATCATGGGATGTGCCCGGTGTCGATGCGTCCTCAACTTTTCCTGACACTTTATGAGGGAAGATGACGTTGATGTCATCTGAAACTTACACGGGCACCTAAAAATAGGGTGTTTTTTGACGTTTTTCATCAATTGATGTAAGTTTTGGCACGCCAAAACTTACATCAATCAAAATCCACGGCTTTTCTGATGACGGATAGTGGTACTGGAGCTGTGTTTTCGATAAGGTCAATATCGAGCGTTTGTATGAGTGCCCTCGCGCGTTCTCCTTCATGGTAGGCGCAGGCGGGATCGGATCGCCGAAACAGTTGCTTGATTTTGACTTTACCCTTGCGCCCCTTGGGCATCGGAGTATTGTTGTCCAACCCGAGGAATGCAAGCACACCTTGAAAATCGCACAGCATGACATCTTCAATGTCGGCTTGGGCAGCCAAATCTGCGATGGATTCGGCATCGCTTTCGATTGACTGCCGCAATCTCAGCCAGTCTCCTTCATGGAATTTGGTGATGTCCGAATTGTAGGCGTCCGTGTCATAGCACAGAAACACTGACCAGCCGATATTGCTGTATTCCTTCACGCACGCACGGTGAAACCATGTTGCCGAATTGGTCATTTGGCTCACGGAGCCAACGTTGTTAATGAGAACCAGAATCGACCTGTTCTCCGCGCAAATGGTGTACTTGTTCTCCTGCGATTTTTCGTCTTTGGTGATTGTCATGCCTCGCTCAGAGCACAGTTTCTTCAGGTATTCCTCGTAGAAAACCCGCTCAGTGGCGCCTTCAACGATAAACGCGATGCCTTTCTCATATGAGTAATCGTTCATATCAATCCTCAAGAAGAGTGCCAAGAGCGCGCAGTCCATCGTCATCGGACGACATCAGCTCGAACAGATATTCGCCGAAGCCAAGCCCCCTGTTGTATGCAGAATCGAGGACATCCTTAGTTTTGGACTTCTCCACTCGTTTGAACGTCGCTACTCCGTCCTTACTAGGAACGCCAAGGTAGATTTTCTCTGGCTTGAGATACTGAATCAGGAACGGGGAGTGACTTGTCAACAGCAACGAGGTACTGCCGATGTTCTCGTTAAGAACCTCAAGAAGCTCACGCATCATGCGTGGGTGGATGCTGGTCTCGATTTCCTCGATACCGATGCAGCCAGCAGAGTTCGCGCCGGCGATGATGGTATTGGCAACAAGCCATATGATGCGCTTTGTGCCTGTGGACATATGTGAGATGTCGACAGGTTGGTTAAGATTAGCGCTTTTAACCATAAGACGATACAAATCATCTCGAATGTGGAACGGTATGTTCTCTTCCGGGATGTCATCTTTCTTCAACGCTTGGCTCAGACGCTCGTGGTCTTCGGGCCGTAGTTCGTAGGAATTCACCGAGATGTGCTCGAACTCGGGGAACAGCGTATATATAGCGGATTGGAAAATATCATAATGCTCGGGATCGCTTTGTTTGAGCCTATACAGCGCTCTTGGCAAATCCACATCATTGAACATGGCGGTTGAATCATCCATCGTTTCGCCGAACTCCAACGGCGTCGAGTGGAATCGATTCTCCGTCTCAAGCGAATCGCAAATTGCATAGGTGATATCGAAGATGGATCGGATGGCAGGATTGATTTCTATGTCTTCCACGGCAGTGAGGACATCAATGGCGAGTTGCGAGTCATCCAAAGAGATGGAGCGGAACGACCGGGTATCGTGTCCCTTCTTGTATTGTCCTCGATTTCGTCGTAGGTAGTTAGTCCATGTTCCAGAGCGCTTTGCATTGATTTCCAAAGTCTCGCCGGTGATTTTGCACCCGGAGCCGTCATCTTTGGGCCAAGAGAACGAAAAGCCATAGCGCACAAAACGATATTCCCCAAGCGAGGGGTCGTCGAATTCAATGGAAAAACGGAAGTCATCGTTGGACAGGGAAGGCGATAGCGGAATGCAGTTCGTTGACCGCATCAAGTTGTTTCTGCGCTTGTTGCCAGACTCAATAAACTGGAAAGCAAAACGAATCGCATCCAGAAGATTCGACTTACCATAATTATTCGGTGAGACGAGAGCGGTAATTCCACCTAACTCTATGGTCGTGTACGCGAGGTTACGGAAACCTCCTACGCTGACGCTCAGCAGTTCCATCAGCCCTCCTTGCATTCAGACATTCTGACATCCAATACTACCCGGAAGGCCGGAGGCGAAGCCTTCTAAGGCGATTAGACAGGCTCTCTACGTCTATGTCCTAGTCCGTCAGTTTGTGGCTGAGGAAGGGTGGTAGGCCTCGTAGCAGGTAGACGCATTGGTCGGTGTCGAGACGGCCGAGTTCGTCGGGTGTGAGGAGTTTTCTAGCGTTCTTGCGGACGCTGCGGCTCCAGGAGCCGTTCATGCCTTTGGTTTCGCTGGTTTCGATGACGTCGATGGTTTGGTCGCCGAGCCGGTCGCTGATGGTTTTGGTGGTGGATGCCTCGTTGCCTCCGAGGAAGAGCCAGCTGTCGCAGTTGCCGGCGATGGTTTCCCAGTCGTCTTTATACAGGCTTTTGCCTTGGGAGACGGTTTGCAGGATGATCGAGCAGCTGATGCCACGCGAGCGGATGGTGGCGACGAGTCTCACGAAGTTCGGGATTTTGCCGATGTTGGCGAACTCGTCGAGCAGGCAGTGCACATCGCGGCCGAGCCGGCCGCCATCCGTGTGGTCGGCTTTCCTGACCAGGGTCTCGAAGAGGCATTGGTAGAACACGCTGGCCAGGAAGCCGAACGTCGCGTTGGTGTCGGGCAGCTCCAGATAGACCACGCGCTTGCCTTCATCCAAAGCCTCCAAGTGGATGTCGTCGCCGGAGAGGATGCGGCGCACCTCGCGCACTTGCAGGGGCGCGAGGTGGACGCCGGTGGTGATGATGATGCTTTTCTTGGTTTCTCCGGCGCCTTTGAGGAACGTGTTGTATTGGGCGCAGGCGAACGCCAGTCCTTCGAGCATGTCGCGCGTCTGCTCGTCGTAGTCGTCCTCGTGGGCGCGCATGGCGGCGATTTCGACGCGGGTTTCGGCGAAGAGGGCATCGACGATGAACTCGCGCTCCTCGTCCTGTTCGCTGGCTCCCATCTGGTCGAGCATGTCGGTGACGTGGTTGAGCGTGGGTTCGTCCTCGGTGTAGTGGACCCATGCGATCAGGGCGGACAGCAGCGCCTTTTCGGCGTCTTCCCAGAAGCCGTCGCCGTTTTTGCGGTCGCCGGTGGCGTTGGCCACGAGGTTGTCGGTCAGGCGCAGGATCGCCGACTGGGGTTCGGCCGGGTCGATGTAGCGCATGGGATTGAACCGGTCGGAACGTGTGAGGTCCACGAGGTCAAGCGCGTGCACCGCGTAGCCGCGCGCCTTCATCGGAGACTCGGTGTCTCGTTTGAGCTCGCCCTTGGGGTCCGTGACGGCCCAGTTCATGTCCGCGCCCAGGAGATTGGGCTTGACGTAGTAGCGGGTCTTGCCGGAGCCGGACGAGCCGAGCAGCAGCACGTTGAGGTTGCGCAGGGTGCGCCGCGTATCGGTGGAGAGCCGTTCGGTGCGCGTGAACCGCAGATTGTGGGCCGGGTCGGGATCGAGGAACGGTTTGATGTCACGCGGGCCGGCCCAGCGGGCCGAGCCGTGTTCCTCGCCATTGCGCAGGGTGAGGCGCGCCGCGCGCCTATACGCCCATGCGAGGCCGGCCACGGCGACGAGCGTCAGACCGCACAGCATGTCGGTGGGATGCGTGGAGATATGCGATGGGTCCAGTAGGTCTAGCCAGAATCGGTCGGCCATGTCGAGCCAGCTGACGCCGGCTTCCATGTCGGCGCGTATCCGGTAGCCGATCTTGTCGCCGGTCCAGAACAGGACAAGCAGGCCGAGCAAGGCGGGGAGAATGGTCTTGGCGTGGTTCATGGCTGGGTTCCTTGGATGGCGGCACGGGCACGCCGGTCGGCTGTCAGTGTCTGCGTGGGCAAATCCCCGGCCGATTGGCCGGAGGGCATGTCGGCATGATCGAGGCGTTGGCTGGCACGCTGGCGTATGTGGTCGAGCGTCTGCGCTCGTGTCATCGGAGTGGATACGGACGACGGCATGATGGCGCTGGCCGATGGCCGGGCGTCGAGCGGAGTGATGTGGGTGATGCTTCCGTTCCAGGCGATCAGGCAGTCGGCTTGGGCGCACATGGCCGCCAGCACCCGCCCGACTGGTTCGGTGACGGAGAACGCGGTAATGCCGGCCGGCGGCGAGATGCGGCTGGTCAGGGCGAGTTTTGCGGGCATGATGATGGTCATGCGCCTGCCTCCGTGTCGAGGCTGGTGGACAGGGCGATTTCGTCGGCCAGCACGAACGCTCCGTTGGAATCGGAGGCGAGGGTGCCGTGCGCCATCGTGCGCATGCCTTGGCGAGCGGGATGGCTCCTCAGCCACACGATGCTTGGCCCGTCGGCTTTGACGCGCACGCCGATGGGCCCCATGTCTTCCACGGGATCGGTCAGCACGCTCAACCACACTGCGGCATGGCCTTCGTCGCCAGGTTCGGCGCGCATGTCCTCGCTCAGGGTGCCGCGCAGCCAGACCTGCACGGCCGTGATCTCTTTTTCAACGCGCATGGCCGCCTCTGGTCTTCGTCGCGGCCTCCGTTCCCTTCATATCGTTTCGTTGGCTGGCGCGTCGGCGTATGCCTTCCAGAGCCTCGCCCTTGTCCTTGCCCTTGGCGGGCTGCCGGGCTTGGTCGGCCGTGACGATGGGCCCGGGCAGCGCGTAGCCTCGGTCGATCGGCACGATGCCTTCCTCTCCGGCCAGATCGATCGCGGGCACGGCGCCCACGGTCAGTCGGATCTGCTCGGTGGCGTCGCCATGTTCGTGCCGGTCGGCGATGATGCGTTGCACCGTGTCCTCCAGGCCGGCGGCCAGATCGGTGGAGCCGTAGGGCATGATGCAACCGTAGTCGGGCGCGCCCCAGTTCGTGCCGGTGTCCTCGATCGCGTAGCGTTCGATGTGCTCGCCTTCCTCCAACAGGTTCTCCAGACGGAAATCCGGCGCAGGCGCGGGCGGGTCGAGCGCGTCGAGCAGTTCACGCAGCTCGCCACGGTCATACCGGTTGGCATCGGGCACGCCGTTGGCCAGGAGGAACCCGTGCTCGCCCAGGGTCACGTCGTCGCACAGGGCGCTGTCGCGGCCGAGCCAGGCCATATCTATGTACATGCCCCACCGCCCCTGCATCACGCGGGCCAGGTCGGGGTCGCGTTCCACGCAATGCCAGGCGTACAGCTCGTCCAGATCATCGATGTTCGCCGGGTCGATGCCGGCGGGCGGATCGTATTCGCACCAGTCGATGTCGTCGCATTGGGCGATGAGGTTCGCCAACGACAATGGCGTGGACTGCACGAGTGTGTCGGCGGCCATGCGCACCCGTTCGATCATGCCCGGCGACTCGCGTTCGAACACCTGGGCCGCGCGGGCCAGCATGTTCAGGTCATCCAGGTTCTCGTACTCGTCGGGCCGGTAGTCCAGGGCTTCGAGCAGACCGTCGTACTCGTAGTCGTGGATGGCGTATTCCTCGTACACGCGCCCCGTGGCCCGCGCCTCGGGGGCCTCCGGCCCCAGGCCCACGGTGTCGCGCAGGAACCTGTTCAGCTCCCGTTGGGGCATGGGCAGGCTGGCCCAGCCTCCTTTGAGCTCGCCCTCGACGTACTTGCCCAGATTGCCCACCCACACGCGGATGCCCAGATCGTCTTCCGTTTCCATCGTCACCGGCTCCTCGTCTGCCGGGGCATGGGCGCGGCGTCGGCCTGCATGGAACCGGTTCGCGCCGATGCTCGTTGGCGGATGCCGTCGAGCGTGGATGCGCGCCCCCGGGCACGCTCCGTCGGCCCGTCGGAATCAACCGCCGGGCCGACGGTCTCATTCTGCCGGGGCGCGTGCTCGGGTTTTGCCTCGACCGTCTTGTTCTCGGCCCGTTCGCGTTCGTATGCCAGGCGCTGCGCCTTGACGGCCCGGCATAGCTGCCACGGGTCGTCGATGCGCATGGTCTCGCGTTGCTCGCCCGCGCCCCTCCAGAGCTCGACTGCTTCGCCGGGTTTGAATCCCACGGTCACGGGACGGCCGTTGAGCTTCGCCTCGCGCATGCGCGGAGAGGCGAACCGGTCGAGCTGCCAGCCGGTCAGGTCCACGCCGTTGACCCGGGTGCCCTGCGGGATGCTCACGCGCATCATGTCGAACACACGCCCGTCCCGTGCGGTCATCGCATACGCATGTACGTAGCTGTTGGGGAAGTTCACGCGCGGCCAGATCACTGGTTTCGACGGTGGCGGAGCCTGCGCCGGCCCGCCCTGGCCGTTCTGGGGAGCCGCAGGCGCGGAAACCGGCGGCACGGCTTGCGCGGCGTTGGGAGCGGGAGCCGGCTCATTCGAGACCGGTGATTGAGGCGTCTGCCGGGGCGCGGGTTCGTGTTCGGCTTCGACGCTTTCCGCCTGTGTCTGTTCAATAGAAAGTGGGCCGTGTGAGCGTGTGGAAAGTCTCCAGATG
>OBYE01000095.1_pt1 | contig 25018 bp, 26 predicted proteins | sample 1476731 | NCBI WGS metagenome assembly OBYE01 (sample SAMEA2580194, study PRJEB22360) | human gut metagenome | biome: human gut; feature: human-associated habitat; material: faeces | place: Denmark | collected 2008/2010 | reverse complement strand
CTTGGATTTCAACGCTTTGCCAACATCTAATGCCATTGTCAGACTCGTTTCTTTCCATTTTCCATTCGGCGGAAGACGGCGTCGTCTTTCGCCATACAACGCAAGTAATTCCACTGTCTGAATGGAAGCGCAATACTTATCGCATTCATATACTTCTCCGTATATTGCACATACTTCTCTGTATCTTGCCGACTGCACGCCATCCGGCTGCCGTCACTAGGAAAAGCTACCCCCCCCCCGACAAAAAACTTTCGTGGCGGGTTCCAGTGATCGTCGCAACGCCTGGCTGACTGACGGGAGGGCCAAGTGAACAGGTGGGTGTTCGAGGGTGTGGAGTACGCGACGCGTGGCGAGATGTGCGCGGCGCGGCCAACAAAAGCGCGATCGGCACGCTCGTGGAACGCTCGACACGATTCACGATCCTCCTGCACCCGTCCGACGGGCACGACGCCGAACACGTCCAGCAGGCCGTCATCCGGAAAATGCAATACCTGCTCAAGCTCCCGAGGAACTCGCTGACCTGGGACTAGGGTTGGTTCCTCGCTCGCCGTTGCAAGCTAGTTTGTTCTAGTTTGCAACGGTATACAATATACGTCCTTAGGCTATGTCGTCTAAGGACATGTCATTTGCGCTCATGACTTGATTTTATTGCGATATCCTGCCATGGCGATGAGCGCGCATACGATCATCGCCAGCACGGTGACGAATACGGTTTTCCACCCCGCGGCCAGCAGCACGCCAGCGAGCACACTTCCCAGCACCTGTCCCAATACGGGAGCGAGTTCGCCGACGCCTCGCGCCCACGAACGTTCCGACTCCGTATAGGATTTTGTCAACAGGGCGCTGCCTGCGGCGTAGCACAGCGACCAGGATATTCCGATCAGCAGCAGATCCAGAGTGACGGCATACGAAGCCGACGCGGCGAGTGCGACGACTGTGCCGAGCATGCCGATGATCAACCCCGTCAACGCCTGCGCCATTTCGCTGTTTTTCTTGTGGAAAATGAAGATGGCGAACAGGGTTGGCAGGTACATGCCGACCATGTGCAGTTGCATGGCGACCATTCTGGTTTGCGCGTTTTGGGAGAACGTGCTCTCCAAGACTATGGGTGCGCCGCTCATCACGAGCACCATGACGAATGATGCGACGAAGCTGATGGTCGCGCCCAGCACGAACCGGGGTCGGGTCAGCAATGCCGGATAATTGGGGGTTGTGCTCGCGGTAGCTTTGTCGCGCATATGCGCGGGAGTTGGCGACTGAATTTTCGGGAGCGCCAGCAGCACGATTACCGCGCAGGCGGCGAGCACGCTGACGACGTAATATGATCCCTCGTATTCGATGTTGGTCGCAGTGCCGAAAAATGTCGCCAGAACCGGGCCGATGATGCTTGCTATGGCTCCTGCCGATAGGATTCCGTTGATTGCCTTGCTTTCTTTGCCGGGCATGGAATCGGCTGCGGCATACCGGTAGTAGTTCGTCCCCGACTGGTATATGCCCACACAGAACGTCCCTATACAGAGCAATGGGAACTGGTGGAATCGCAAAGCCGTGGCTGAGGATATTCCACCCAAGACGGCTAGAAGGGCGCCGAAGACGAATACTTGCCGATAGCCGAATCGCCCCACCAAGCGTCCCATTGCCGGTGTGCCGATCACCGTACCGATGAATATGCACGCTATCGGGAATGTTGCCATCCATGGTGCTGGCGCGAGGGACGAACCGGTCAGTGAGGTGATTGTCAGATCCACGCTCATGCCCGATAGGCATAATCCTTCCGCAATCAGCAATATGGGGAAGATTCTTCTTGCTGACGTCCCTTGACTATAGCGCTGAATCATTACCTGGCTCCTCCTCCGAGTAATACAAAATAAAATGATATTTCCGCGTTTTGATTGTTGTATTCGTCATACTGGAGTATTAATCTGTGATGGATTATTTGTTGTTTTTTAAAAGTTCTCGCTGTACTTGGTTTCAAGTTTTTGTTGTCTCCATATGACTCAGCGGAATTTTGGCGTAGAGCACCCACAATCCATCATCGCTTCTATAGTTAAGTTCGCCTCCCATTTCCTGTATTCGTTTTGAGTGCAGTGAAAGGCCCCTTCCCGATTGTTCGAATGCAGTCAGCGCCGATCCGGCTGCAATATCATTCATCTCGCTAATTTCCATTGACGATGGTGATAGCTTGACCAGCAACTCGAACGAGCCATTGCGTGGGGAACCGTGACGCTGTATGTTGTTGCAGAGTTCTCTTATCAGGGATAACGCTTCTTCCTTTTCTTCCGGCGAAGCTTTGATGCAGCATCCGTCGATGGCCGTATCTCCGTCATACCCCAGCGCATGAAGATGGCTGCATCTTTCATCCAGCAGATTACGCAGTTCAACCATGAACGTCGTTTCTGATTTCGCGTCCTTGTCTTCCGAGGAAAGGATGTCTATGATGTCGTGCACTTGCGTGAACGCCTCTTGACTATGTTCAAGAACGATTGCCCAATCATCGCTGTCAGGTATGTTTTCATCGATATGAACCCGGGCCATTAATGAGATATCCGAAAGATTATTGGTCAAGGAATCATGTATCTGTATCGCAAGACGATTCTTTTGCCTCATATAATCAAGCTGCTGAAGCTCAATCTGCAATTTCAGCCTTTGCTCTTCTCTGATAAAAGCCTGTTGGCGAAGCGCTACCAATCTGCCGGCAAGCAAGCTGGCCAAGAACATGACCGTGACCGACACGGAAACGAAAACATTGAAGTTCTCCACCATAACGCTTCGCGCTATATACGTACAGGAACAAATCAGCATTGCGATCAGCCATTCAGGCACGGTTCCGGAGAACGCAAGAATGCCGAGAGCGATGAGCATGCCGCTGATAACGAAGGGACTGTCCTGAGTGAGGGAGATGGAGATCACGGAACCTGCAACAATGATGGCCCAACATGCTTGGCCTCCAATGGCAGGAAGAAGGACAAAGGAAACCGCAAGCACTCCATAGAGCATTGCCGGCAGAAGAGGCATGGGACCAATCTGGATTATCTCCATCAGGGCAAGAGACAGCCCCAGCAGCGACAGAAGGGACAAGCAGGGATGTGCCACATAGCGCCGAATTATTTTTGACGGAAACGTAAACGCCGTATTCATGGAAATCCTCATCAGCGATTGAGATGCATCCAGGCGGAAATCAATGCACGGTTGTTCGCTACCCCCAGCTTGGACGCGGCATGTTCAAGATGGGTCCGCACCGTGGTCTGACCGATCGATAATTCCTCCGCTATGTCGGACATCGATCTCCCTCGCGCCCATCGATCAACGATTTCCATTTCACGAGGGGACAGATCCTTGTTCTTCTCTGACTTCAGCCGCAAAAACGAATCGTGGGCATTCAGAAAACGATCAGAACAGATTCCTGTTTCCTTTATCTGCAGCAAAGCCTCGGCGATTGTTTTCGGATTGTCCTTATGTATGATTCCCTGGGCTCCCGAAGCCACCGCTTCTGCAGCATATTCGGCGACGCTGAATGATGTCATCATGAGTACGGATGTCTTCCAATTCTCTTTTCTAATCGTCCGGCACACCACCAATCCGTTGATATCAGACATGGAGACATCCGCCAACAACAGATCCGGACAGTGATGCGAAGTACAGACGGCTATGGCCTCAGCGCCAGTATCGACTGGTGCAAGAACCGTACAGCCGGGAAGTAGGCGTTTGAGACTGGCTGAAAGCAATCGCAATGCCAGCCGGTCGTTATCCATGATCAAGAGTGTCGGTGAAGATCTCATGAATCCCCCTAAAATGTGGCGAAACAGGAACGGACGTCCAAGGGTCATCGGAAGTCTGACACGCATATGATACATGTTCTCTCCAATGGCCGCCTCGACAGCTACACGAGTTCGGTCTAAGCCGGCGGCCGATTTCACGGCGCCTCTTGATGTGTAGGCCAAATTTCGTAGTGCGGTTCCCCATCCGGGAATCGGCACATGTGCTAAAGCGAGAAGGACGCAGGCGCAAAACACGTTGACGCCCGATATGCCCCCCTAGAAACACCACAGATGGCTGTTGACATCGATGCAGATAGCAAGGCCACGCCTGCCATCCCATCATCTGCCAAGGCCTGCAAGGTACATCGACGGCCTGTCAGCAGCGGATAATCCTCATTTTCGAGGATGAGACCTTGGCTCATGGCGAGACTCTCCGTAACCTAACGAATACCCGCTCAAATGGACGGGAACAACAGTCCGGGGAGCAGAGCAAAGAGAGGAAACTGTCGGAGCTAGCACCCCCCCCAGCGATAAGGAGGTGCAACATGGACGTTGAGATCGAACGCGCCGAGACCGTCGAAGCGACTTCTTGGTGGATCCTCTTCTGAAAGTAGCTCTATTGCGGTGACGGTTTAATATCGTCACCGCCTTTATTTATCTCATTAATTTACAAAGGGGGTTCTATATGCATTTTAATCGTCCCGTCATTAAAAGAACCTTGCCGATATATAGGCTTGACAACTCAGTATTCCGGATTGGCGCACAATTAGGAACAACTTCCGAATTTACCGATCCGAAATGCGAAATGTGGGATTTGGTTCAGTCTCTTAATGGTTCAGAATGGCAAACAATCGTGAAGAGAATGAAGGATATGCATCCAAGATTGTCTGAGAAAGACATCGAAAAAGGCCTTTCGGATTTGGACAAGCTGGGATATGTAGACGAGATGTTCGAAGACACTGTCACCGCCCCGCGTTATATGGCAAATGCTACTTATTTTTCTTGTTTCCCTGGCGCAAGTACAGAGTCCGCGGCTCGGATACAGAATAAACTGCGGCATAGTCGGATACTTCTTCTCGGATTGGGGGGAGGGGGTTCCAATATCTTGACATTATTGTCTGGTCTAGGAATCGCAGGTGTCACCATTGTTGACTATGACAATGTTGAGGAAAACAATCTTGGTCGTCAATTGTTGTATCGCGAGTCAGATATTGGACGACCTAAAGTGGAAGCGGCGGCCGAAGCTTTACATGCGATGAATTCCGAAATGGAAATTAAAGCCATCAATCGTAAGATAGAATCCTCCGAAGATGTATCGACTTTGATTCCGGGAAATGATTTGGTGATATGCGCTGTTGACGAACCGCCATTCTTAGCGCAGCGGCGCGTGAATAAAGCAATCGTAGAAGCCAACGTACCTTGTGTTTTCGGTGCAACTCAGATGACGCATGGGCGAGTATTCACGATTGTCCCACAAAAAACGGGTTGCTTTGACTGCTTACATCTATATTACACGAAGAATGATTCACGATTCGTTAAACAGTTTCGAGGCTTCCAATCTTCCGGCTTCAAATCTCCTACCATTGCATTTGCCCCAACCATTTGGCTGATTACATCGGTTATGGTAGATGAGGCGGTACGTCTTATTACAAACTATGAGAAACCTCGCAGTTTGGGACTGCAGTTGGAAATTGACTACCCCAATTACACGAGTTTCCCCCATCCCGCATGGCCTAGATACGATGAATGTCCAACTTGCGGTAATGGATCATATGACGATTGGGAAGCATTCAAATATTACGGGGAAGGTGTCTAAGTTCACTTTTGAGGAAAAGGTGTAGATGTGTATTGCCGAAAAAATTCTTCCGGCCAATGGATTATTGGCAATGGAAACCAGCCACCGGTAATCCTATCTTCTGCTCACTGCAAAAGTCAATTTGAAGCAAAGAAAATCGCGCAAACAATTGACGGATTTAATATACCATTGTCGGAACCAACTCCAGGCAAAGGAAAAATATGGTTTTGCATGAGATTTTTTTTGTGGATATCATTAGCCCTATCATCCATGCTGAACATTTATTATTTCTTTCGTTATGGATTCCCCTCAGGGAGATGGTGGCTGGTACCCCATGAATCCATTCTGATTGACATACTGCTGATTACGGTAGTAGGCGTAGTTTCTACAGCAATCCATGAATTTGGCCATATGGTTTTCGGTCGTTCGTGGACCGTTTCTGCACAAATGTTGCATCGTGTGATAAGCACTAATCTAAATCACGTCTGGGCTTGGCCGCGCATTCGGCGCATTGAAGCGATCTCTGCCGGGCTGATATTTGACTCAGTGCTTCTCTCGGCTTTATTTGCGGTTCAGATTATTTTCGATAATGCATATGCTGCATCAGCGGCTTCAACAGTTTGCCTAAGAATGGTATGGCAATTGGGGTTTCATGCAATCCGTGATGGTAGATTACTGATTGTTTTAACTTTGGATAGGCCTCTATTCTTTAGCAAACCCTCTAACAATGGTGAATATCTTTTATCGTTCATATTCAGATTATTTGGATATGCAATGGATTTATTCATAATATGGCAATGGCCCATTGCTTTGACTATTGGCTTACTTGAAGTGTAAACGATAGGAAGGTGGAAATGGAGCAATACTGTAGTTTATCCGTGCGAGATTTAAATAAGCGGTTCGGGAGATTCTCTTCCGACGTATGGGCGCTGCGGGATGTCAGTTTTTCATTGCCCAAAGGGACACTTACAGGAGTTCTCGGACATAATGGTGCAGGTAAGACCACGTTACTCGGGTCGCTTTGCGGATCAGTGAAACCGACTTCTGGAACCATACTTTTTTCCGGAAGAGAAATATCCCATGCAGCCGAGCTGAGACGTCTATGCGCGTATATGCCGCAGCCACATGTCCCTTTGCGCGGGGTCACTCCTGTCGAGGCTTTATGCTGCGCAGCCGGCATGCGTGGCATATCTCGTCGTCGTGCGGTTCGCCTAACGAATGACTTCTTGGGTCGTCTGGACATTGAGCAATATTCGCATGTCGCAGGAGAGAATCTATCTGGTGGCTGCAGACGCCTAGTCTCTTTGGGGATGGCTCTCGTTCAGGAGGCTTCCGTAATACTGCTGGACGAACCGACCAACGATGTGGATCCGATTCGTCGAAGCAGAGTATGGAAAATACTCCGGCAGGAAGCCGACCAAGGCAAAACAATACTTGTAGTGACTCACAATCTAGATGAGATAGGTTCGGTGGCCGACAATTTGTTGATCTTCGACTGCGGTCGCCTCGTATGTAATGCGTCACCACGCCAACTCACTTCTATTGACGAACTTATACGGATCGAAGTCAACACTGCGGATCCCTCTTTGGTTTTGACGGAATTAGCTGCAACTCCGGTACTGGCTGAGGACGGTCGGCTACGCTATGTCTGCTCGTCGGAACAAGCCAAAATGCTACTGAGCCGGCTGAACATGCTGATGGGCGATGAGCCAGAACTGTCGTTCTCGGTGCAACACGGCACGTTGCGCGAAGCATATGAAAGGATAATCGACGTCCGATGATAAGTGAGAGTGGACTGAATAAATCGCGGCTTATATGCGGTGCGCGAATGCTCACATCTCTATTAAAATGGAGCTTTGTACGGCATAGATATCTATTTATCGCTTTCACCATGGTACAGACAGTATTTGCGCTAGCAATCGTATACGGTCTTACTCTGATGATGGGAAGTCTCACCACCAGTCAGGCTGAGCAACTCTCTGCAGGTGTATGGCAGCTTGGTCTGGTGGCGGTGGGGTGCACTATTGCTCCGCAGCTATTATCGGAATCCATTTCCGAAGGATTACTTGAATATCAGCGTAATTTGCCGGTACCGAGGATTTGTCTCCTGATAGCTGACTTCATTATCTGGATTGCGGTGTCCATTCCGGGTGTCGTTGCCGGATTCGTTGCCTCAACAATGAAATTTGGACTCATACAGATGGCGACCTCAAATTTAGTCATGATGTTACTTCTCTGTGCATTGGGGAACCTGTCATTGGGGTACATGTTGGCTATATGGCTACCTTGCGGTGGAGTAACGGTTGTCGGTCAGCTAATCATGCTAGCAACAATGCTGTTCGCACCGATTCTATACCCGTCCGACAAATTACCATCAATAATTCTTACCATTCATGATTGGATGCCCTTCGTACCGATGCACCGAATGCTCACCGATGCCGCATTCCCCGGTAGCAACATAAGCCATTCGATTGATTTATTCGTAGTCTTCGCATGGTGTCTTACCGGCGTGGCCGGTTGCCTTGCGGGATTATCCAAAAGGAGATGAAATGAAATCACTGTCGGCAACTCTCTACTGCAACAGGGTGTCGAAAACTATCGGCGGGAAACCGGTCCTGAACGACATATCATTCAGCGCGTATCCCGGAGAAACCATCGCCCTGATCGGCCCGAACGGGGCCGGTAAGACCACGCTGCTCAAAACCTTGGGTGGCCTGATCGCCCCCGACCAAGGTGAAACTAATATCCGCGGCCGTATCATGAACCCCGAGAACCGCGACATGCTATTGAGACAGGTCGGCATGCTGATCGGCATTCCCGTCTTCGAGCGAGGCATGAGCGTACGGGCCATCCTCCACAAGCATCTAGCGTTCATGCGATGCGACTGGTCCCCCGACGAAACAATGGAACGGGTCGGCTTGGCCTCCATGGGGGATTTACCGGCCGATACCTTGTCCATGGGCAACCGCATGCGCCTTGCACTGGCAACGGCCCTGGCGCATCATCCCACGCTCCTGCTCCTGGATGAGCCGATGAACGGGTTAGACCCCACGGGTATGAAGCTGTTTTGCCGCATCATCCGGGAAGAGAACAAACGAGGAGTCACGGCCATCATCAGTGCGCACATGCTCGCCCAACTCGAAACCATCGGAGACCAGGTCATCGTCATCAATCACGGTTCCGTCAAAGCGCAACATGCCATGAGCGACATCAGCGATCTGGAATCCTACTATTTCCGCCACACTCAGGACTAACACAAACAACCAAGGAGCATGTCCCATGCTGGATGTCTACCGCATCGAACGACAATACACCTCGTATAGGTTCTACCTGTTTCTACTGGCCGCCACTCTTATCGGCAGCTCGCTGTCGCTGCTGTTCTTCAGGATCGTGGGTATCGCCCGAGTCGATCATCTCGGTTTCCTGGTTTCCGACTTAACGGTGGCCGTGACCTGCGCGGTCGCCACCGCCGGCTGCTCCATCGCCTCAACCGCCCACTACGCCCGTATCATCATTCCGGCCTACTCCGGCACGGGCCGCGTAATCACCTATGCATGGCCCTGCGGCAGAGCCCCATTGTTCTTGGTGAAAAACGCGATGATCTGGTCCGGCACGTTCCTCGCCACATGGGCAGGCATGTCGGCGCCCCTGATTCCCTACGCACTATTGACCGGAGACGGTTCCCGTCTCCCCGCATTGGCAAGCATGATGGTCGAAGCTCTCGGCGTTGCCATACTATCCGCCAGCGTAAGCGTCATCAGCGGGCTGATTGGACTGCTGCGAGGCTCGGGCGTCACCGCAATCGTAGCGGCAATCATCCTCGGCTCCATAGCCGCCAACGGCTTTGCCAACAGCGACGCCAAAGGCTGGACGGTTGTCATCGAAATCGGAACCTGCCTCGTTTTTGCGATTACGGCGCTCTGCGCAACAATCAACAAAGCTCGACATATCACGAAAGAAGACGTAATTTGACCAATGCACATCCCCAGAAAAAGTAAGGCTTATGCTGTTTTCGTGGGTTAGATTGCGGGTTGTGGCAGTCGGATGTCGAGTCCGCCGCATCTGAGCATGACCAGGCCGATGAGGTTGGTGACGTGGTGGAAGCCGTAGGCCATGCGGATGGCGACCTTGATCCCGTTGTTGAACGCCTCGAGCCCCGCGTTCGAACAGCCCGGGTGAACCGGCCGCCGGGCTCCGCCCCCCGGCGCCGATGCGACGACCACGCCGCACATGGGGCAGTCGACGCGCGGCATCATGGCGGCCGGCCCCACCCTCCAGCAGCCGAGATCCCGGTGCCGCCAACGGCCCAACGGGGGATCAGAAATTCGACCGAAGAAGATGTATCTCGCCGCTAAAGAACTCGGCGTAACCATTAGCGATCTGACCGACGATACCTACTATCGCCAGGATGAGGATTTCATCAGCAGAATTAAGCCGGAAAACAAAAAGACCCCGGCCGATAATCGACCGGAGCCTTCCGAACTGTGCCCCCGCAGGGATTCGAACCCTGGACACGCTGATTAAGAGTCAGCTGCTCTAACCAACTGAGCTACAGGGGCTTGGTTAGATGTTGAAGTGTTCCTTGCAACAGGTGTTAAATATACTCAGATTTGAAGCGGATGCAACTCTCGGCGTGTCGCGCCTATTTCCAGCGTTTTTAAACACCAATACAAAAATCCCCCATGCGGCGCGAACCGCACGGGGGATGATGCTTAAGCTCAGACTCTTGGTCTGTGTGATTCCAGCACTAGGCCGGAATGACTCACTCGGCCACGACCTTCACGAAGAAGGAAGCGGTGATCTCCGGGTGGAGGGCCACCTTGGCGGGGAAATCGCCGGTGGTCTTGATGGTCTCGACCTCGATGGCCTTCGGATTCACCGCGGCCTTGTCGGACAGAGCGATGGCGATGGCCTCGTTGGAGATACCACCGAACAGCTTGCCGGACTCGGACACCTTGGCGGCGATCTCGACGGTGGTGCCCTCGATGGCGGCCTTGGCGGCGACGGCGTCCTCGCGGGTGGCGACGGCCTTGGCCAGACGAGCGCGCTTCATAGCGGTGATCTGAGCCTCAGCACCCTTGGTCCACGCGAAAGCGAGGCCCTGCGGGAACAGGTAGTTGCGGGCGTAGCCGGCCTTCACGTCGACAACGTCACCGGAGTGGCCCAGGTTGGACACGGTCTTGGTGAGAATAACCTTGGTTTCAGCCATTGTTCAAAGCCTCCCTAACTCAGCGACCCGAAGTGGCGTACGGCAGCAGGGCCATCTCGCGGGCGTTCTTGATCGCCTTGGACAGCTCACGCTGCTCCTGCACGGTCACGCCGGTGATACGACGGGAACGGATCTTGCCGCGATCGGAAATGAACTTGCGCAGCAGCGCGACGTCCTTGTAATCGATCTCGGTGACCTTGGCGGCCTTCAGCGGGTTCGGCTTCTTCTTGAACGGCTTGACCGGCGGTTGCGGCCTCTTACGTGACATGATGTTCTCCTTATAAATCTTGATATTGATTGCTGCTGGCAGCGGGGAGGTAAGTACTGATCAGAACTCCGGGTCGGAATCGTCGCCGCCGCCGAAATCGGAGGAAGCGCCGAACGTAGAGAAGCTACCGGCATCAGATGCACCGGCATTGCTCCACGGGTCGGCCGCAGGAGCGGACGGGTTGGCGGGAGCGGCAGGCTGCTGGGAGTATCCAGCGCCACCCCCCTGATAGCCACCGTTGTAACCGCCCTGGCCACCGGCATAACCACCTTGGCCACCCTGGTTGCCATAGCCCTGATTAGGCTGCTGACCACCCTGGAGACCACCGGAACGACCCTGGAAGCCGCCCTGACCGGACGACTGGCGAGTCACCTGTGCGGTGGCGTAACGCAGGGAGGGCCCGATTTCATCGAGCTGCATCTCCACGACGGTTCGCTGGGAACCATCCTGTGCCTGATAGGAACGCTGCTGGAGGCGACCGGTGGCAATCACGCGCATGCCCTTCTTCAGGGACTGGACGCAGTGGTCGGCCAGATCACGCCAAGCGGAGCACCTCATGAACAGCGCCTGACCATCCTCGAACTGGTTGGTCTGACGATTCCAGGTTCGCGGGGTAGAAGCAATCGTGAAGCTCGCCACGGTCGCGCCGCTGCCAATAGTGCGCAGCTCGGGGTCCGCAGTGAGGTTGCCCACGATGGTGATGACGGTTTCGCCTGCCATAACGGTCCTTCTTACTTACCTTGAATACCAGCTGTTCAGCTGGCTAAACGCTTGATTCAGCCCTTACGAAGGATCTTCGTACGGATCACGGATTCGTTGAGGTTCAGAACACGGTCGAGCTCATCGCTGGTAGCGGGCTCGGCGGTGTACTTCACCACGACGTAGTTGCCTTCGGTCTTACCGGCAATCTCATAGGCGAGCTTGCGACGGCCCCAGTAATCGGGCTCATCGAAAGAGCCGCCTTCCTTGGTGACGAGTTCCAGATACTGCTCGGTCAGCTTCTTCAGACCGCGCTCATCCAGCTCAGGATCGGCGATGAACATCAGTTCGTACTTGTGCGCAGACATCACCCACCTCCTTCGGACTATTCGGCCACGGACGTTCCGTGGCAGGGGGGTGTATGCGTGTTAATCATAGGGCGATGCAGATGCACTTCACCCTGTGAGCAACTCACCCATCGTATGGTCAGGGCGGGACAGTGCCGCATGTTCATCAACGATTGCAGCACTCTTACAACACAGCCCCACTTCACGGCACGCGCTGCGGTGGGGTGCTAGTACACTGGTTAAGGCTAAAAACACTGCAACACAAAAGGATGCGAAAGCATGTCGGCGATTCTTGAAGGCACTCCGGATAAACGACTCGTATTGGTCACGGGCCGCGCCTACCCCGAGCTAGCTGAGAAGGTGGCCGAATGCTTGGGAACCGAAATCCTCGAAACCACGTCCTATGACTTTGCCAATGGCGAGATGTACGTGCGTTTCACCGAACCGGTGCGTGGTGCGGACGTGTTCGTGCTGCAGTGTCATTCGGGCGATATCAACAAGTGGATCATGGAACAGCTCATTATGATCGACGCTTTGAAGCGCGCCTCCGCCAAGTCGATTACCGTGGTGGCGCCCTTCCTCGGCTACTCGCGCCAGGATAAGAAGCACCGCGGTCGTGAGCCCATCACCGCCCGTCTGATTTTCGATCTGTTCCACGCCGCCGGTGCCGACCGCATTATGACGGTCGATCTGCACGCCGCTCAGGAGCAGGGTTTCTTCGATGGTCCGGTCGATCATCTAACCGCCATGCCGGTGCTGCTCGATTACGTGCGTTCCACCCTTGATCTGGGTAACACCACCATCGTGTCCCCGGATGCCGGCCGTATCAAGGTGTCCGAACAGTGGGCCGCCAAGCTAGGCAATCTGCCGCTGGCGTTCATCCACAAACAGCGTGATATCACCCGCCCGAACCATGCCGAGGCACATGGCATTATCGGCGATGTCGACGGCCGCGACTGCGTGGTCATCGACGACATGGTCGATACCGCCGGTACTATCTGCGAAGCCGTGCGCACACTGAACGAATCCGGCGCCAAGTCGGTGACCTTGGTCGCCACTCATGGCTTGCTTTCCGGCCCGGCCGTGGAGCGACTGGCCAACTGTGGCGCGCATGAAATCGTGTTTATGGACACCGTGCCGATTCCTGAAGAGAAGCGCCTGCCAAATATGACCGTGCTGTCTTGCGCACCGCTGCTGGCCGCGGGTATTCGCTCCGTGTTCGAGGAAGGTTCTGTGGCGATTCTGCTCGACGGCCTGCCCGAAGACATGCGTCCGCGCAATATCTATGCGTGATTGATACGCCGAAAATCCTTACGGAAAAACGCCGCTTGACTATTGATCAAGCGGCGTTTTTTCGTATAGCTCCAATCAGATGAAAGCGCGCTCGCCGAAGATGGCGGTGCCGACGCGCACGATGGTGGAGCCTTCTTCGATGGCGTAGGCCATGTCGTGGGTCATGCCCATTGACAGTTCGGTGCAGTCGGCCGTGCCTTCGGCACCGGAGGCAAGAATCTGGTCACGAGTGCGGCGCAGATGCGCGAAGCCCGCACGAATCGTGCGCTCATCATCCACATGGGCACCAATAGTCATCAATCCCTGCAAGCGCAGTCCGCCCATCGCACCGATGCGCTGAGCCAAGTCGATGGCGTGGCTGGGTGCGCAGCCGGACTTCGATTCCTCGCCGGATTCGTTCACCTCCAGCAACACGCCGACCGTGATGCCGCGCATGGTGGCGCGGCGGGCGATCTTCTCCGCCAGTTCGATGGAATCCACGGATTCGATGGTGTCCACCGCCGGCAACACCTTGCCGATTTTATTGGCTTGCAACTGGCCGATGAGATGGAACGGGACATGCCGTCCGGCCCCGGCCAAGGCATCATCGCCCGAAGCGGCGTCGCGGACCACGCCCAGCGCATACCCTCGTTCGGCCAGGCGCTTCGCCAGGCCCGGGGCCTTGACGGTGACCTCCTGGGGACGGTTCTCGCCGATGCAGCGCACGCCGGCGTCGATCGCGGCCAGGATCTCACCCACGTCACGGGTCTTGGTGGCGGCCAGCAGCCGCACCGACCCGCTCCTGCGACCGGCGACGGCCTCAGCCTCGGCGATGCGGTCAAGCACCCGATGCACGCCATCGGCGATCTCATTCGCGCGCCCGCGCTCGATGACCTCGTTCGTCAGGTCCTTATGCTCCATGTATGCCGTCATTGCTGTTCTCCCCGGTGAATCGACATTCCATCATACCCATACGGGAAGGCGTTGCGCCGGCGCCTCACCGCTTCTTGGTTTTGCGGCCCTTTAAGTAGATGTCGATGACGATCCATACGCCGAGGGCGAAGGCCACGACGTAGCCCATGAAGCCGATGACCGGAATGCCGAAGATAATCGGCTTCATGCCGGCGTAGTAGACAATCGACGAGCCAACGAACAAACCGACCACAATCAGGGCCATCGTCAGACGATTCGCCATATCCGAAAGCAACTGGAACGGCTCTTCGGAGCCGACCAGTTCCATGTTGACGCGCAACTGACCACGGGTCAGCATACGGGCCACGGTCTTGAGTTCGGTCATGGTGCCGAGCGTGGCATGCAAAGCCTGATGCCCCTCAACGCCCAGCGACTTGATCTCGTCTTTGGTGGCGTTCTTCAGCGATTTCGACGTGGCGATATGGTCGGAGATGATTTCGATCATATTCACATCAGGAATGAACTCGTCCAGCAAGCCTTCGAGCGTAACCAACGCGCGGCCGACGGTGGTCACCGTACTGGGCACCTCGATGTTGTGGCGGCCGGCCATCTGCGTCAGCGCGGTCAGGAAGGCGGCGATGTCCAGTTCGGCCAGATCCACGGTGCCGAATTCCTTGACGATCACGTCCAGATCGGCCAATAGCGCGGGATAGTCCTCCGGATCGGCCTCGGTGCCGGCAAATCGCAGCAGCCCCTCGGCCAGAGCGGGCGAATCCTGTTTGGCGACGGCGAAAATCATTTCTTTGAGGACTGCACGGGTGCGCTGGTCGAGCCGACCGGTCATACCGAGGTCGATAAGTATGATCTGGCCGCCCCGGATGAGGATATTGCCGGGATGTGGGTCGGCGTGGAAGAAGCCGTCGTCGAGAATCTGTGTGGCGTAATTGTCGACGAGCTTGGTGCCGATCTCCTTCAAGTCATAACCGGCGTCGATGAGCTGGCCCGGGTGGGAGACGGAGATGCCGTCGATGTACTCCATGACCACCACATGCTCGGTGCACAGTTCGGCGTACACCGTCGGGCAGTCCATGTATTTGAATCGGGCGGCGAAACGCTTGAATTCGGCGAGATTGCGGGCCTCGATCAGAAAGTCAGTCTCCGATTCGAAGGTGTCCCACAGCTCCTCGACCACGCCCTTCAGGTCCACGATCTGTGAGGTGCGAATCACCTTAGTGGCGGCCTTGGCTATGGAGCGCATGATGGAGACGTCCTGGGCCATGATTTCGCGCACACCCGGGCGCTGCACTTTAATGGCCACATCTTCGCCGGTTTTCAGCGTGGCGCGATGCACTTGCGCCAGTGAGGCAGAGCCCAACGGCTTGGGGTCGATATGCGCGAACACCTCGTCGGCGGGACGCCCGTATTCGGCGGCAAGCACATCCAACACCGTGGAATACGGCATTGGGTCGGCGTCGGCGCGCAGTTTGGCGAGTTCGTCGCAGAAGCTTTGCGGCAGAATCTCGGAGCGCATCGACAGAATCTGGCCCACTTTGACGAACGTGGGGCCGAGCGCCTCGAACATGAGGCGCATTTTGACCGGAGTCAGGCCGTGCAGCACGTCGAATTGCTTGACGATTCTGGTGATCTGCCCCAGTCGTTTGATCTTGCCACGGCGCGTCAGATGGTAGCGCGTGGCGAAATCGTTCCTGCGTCCGAACAATGCCAGCGTTTCGTCGGATACGCTCGGAGTCGCCTTGGTAACGGTCTGCTTGAGCGTGTCCGGCGTGTCGACGGACCGGTTCGCCGCCGCCTCACGTTCGGCTTTCGCAGGCGTCAGAATAGGGTCGACCCTGCTGGAAAGCGGGGTCGACCCTGATTCCGGCGTAGTACGTGTGGGCTTGGTCACTCGGCCTTGCCCTCGTCAGCGGGCTTGTCGGCGGCACTGGTGTCGGCTGCGGCAGCAGCTTTGTCGCCGGCTTCGGCGGCGGCCTTCTTGGCGTCATCCACCGTCTCGCTCACCTTGCGCTTGAGCTCGGTGTTCAGCGCCTTGCCCTGCTCGACCGTAATCTCACCCTTCTTGACGAGTTCGTCGACGAGCTCGCTGCTCTTCTCATATCCGGTAGCAAGGGCTCCGATGCCCGCCAGCAGGACCTTGCGCAGGCCATCACCCAAAAGATTAAAATCAGCCATGATACCCCTCCTTCGAGGTCCGACATGGCCTGGTGCCATGTCTCGTACCACCAAGCCTAGCGCAAACAACAGGGCAATGTACTAGACCCTCAGACTGATTTCGACTGATTTTTCGCTGATTGGTACTTACCGAGGACTCACCGAGAATTCACCGAGGACGTTCGGCGGCAGCCTTGCGCGCGTTGGTGGCTACTTGATCGATCCGGGCGAGCTCCTTGGCTTGTTCGGGGGTCTGATCGGACGTATCGAACGTACCGTAACGACGAGTCACGGCGGTTTCGATAAGGAAATCGCTGATGGCGGGGTTTTTAGGCAGCAACGAGCCGTGCATGTAGGTGCCGATCACGTTGTGCACGCGCGCGCCCTCGGTATGATCTTCGCCATTGTTGCCTCGGCTGTCCTGATCGACGGTGCCGAGTGGCTGAACGCCTTCGCGCAGGAAGGTCTGGCCGGAGTGGTTCTCGTAGCCAATCACATCGCCGAACTGGTCGGAATGCTCAACAAGATTGCCGATCATACGCACGTTCTGGCCCACGGTATAAGCACCGATAACGCCGATGCCATCCAGACGGGTGCCGTCCACGGTTTCAAAGTACTCGCCGAACAGCTGGTACAGACCGCAGATCATCAGCATCGGCGTACCGTCTGCGGCAAGCGAGCGCAGCAGGTCGGCGCGATGGTAGAAGTCGTCGATGATTTTCTTCTGGCCGGTGTCTTGGCCGCCGCCTCCCAGAATAAGGTCCACCTGGTCGGGCCAGTCGTCGCCTTGATTGTACTGGTGGACGACCGGTTCGTAACCGTACAGTTCCAGCCGGCGGCGGATAGTCAGCACGTTGCCGGAATCGCCGTAGATGTTCATGTCTTTGGGATACAGGGACACCACATCGATTGTTCTGGCCATGTCACGTTCTCCTTGTCGATGTCTTCCCGCTAAGGGGAAGTCTTATTCCTCACCATGTACTCCCGCAGGCGGGAGGTGGCGCGCGGGCGCTAGAGGATAGTTACTTGCCCACGCCAGCGTCCCGTACTTCGGTGATGCGGCCCAGTACGGCGCGGGTTTTGAGCATGGCGGTGTAGGTGCAGTAGATGTGCTTGCGTGTGCCGGGATTGGCGTTGACGAATGCGGTGACGGCCTGTTCGAGGTCGGTGTTCGTATCGGCGACTGGCACTTGGTCATACCCCAAGCGCAGTGCCATGTCCCAGGCGCGCACGCCGGAGACCATGGCGACGCCGGACGCGCGCAAAGAGGTGAAGTCCACGTCCCATAGCCAGCTCATGTCGCGGCCGTCGGCATATTCGTCGTTGATGGCGATCATGGTGTCCGCGTTGGCCGGGTCGAAGCTGGCGAGCGAGAGGCGGAAGCCCATCGGGTTCTTGACCAGCAGCAGTTCGACCGGGGAACCGTTGACGTCGATGACCTCGCCACGGCCGAAAGCCGGCGTGACGCGGGAAACGGCGGCGATGAGCTCGTCGGCGGACACGGCGCAGGCGTTGGCTGCGGCGGTGGCCTTGGATGCGGCGGCATTGTCTTGCATCACCGCACGTACCACGGCGAGCGCGGCGGCCGCGTTGTACAAGTTGTAGACGCCTTCAAGTTTGACGTCGGTGGCGTAGTCCTGGCCGTCCATCTGGAAGGTGGCCTTGTGGTCGCCCACGGCGGTAAGTGTCACGTCAGCGGGGAGTTCTGCCGTGCCTGCGGCAGCTTCCCTCTCCGAGGGGAGCTGTCCGCGAAGCGGACTGAGGGGAGTACTGACTGAAGGGAGCGGCCCGGCCACACCGTCCACCGACACGGTCGTGGCCATATCGTCATCGGACGGGAAATAGTGGCGCAAATCGTCGGCGAGGCCGAAGTATCGCACTGTGGTGCCAGCCGGGGCCTTTGCGGCGAGCGCGGCGATACGCGGGTCCTCGCGGTTCAGTACCACAGTGCCGGTAGTCGCCGCAGCCACATGGCTGAGCAGTTTGGCCGTGGTGTCGATTTCACCGAATCGGTCAAGCTGATCGCGCATCACGTTGAGCAATAGGGCATAACGGGGCTTAACCTGCTTGACGAAGTGGACGGCGTACGCCTCATCGAGCTCAAGTACGGCGATGTCCGCGTCCAATTTGCCGCCGAGCGTGACTTCGGTAAGCAGTGCGGAAACCACGCCGCGCACGAAGTTCGAGCCGGTCGGATTGGTGAACACCTTCAATCCCAGATCGGAGAGCATCGAGGCGACCATGCGGGTGGTGGTGGTCTTGCCGTTCGTGCCGGACACCAATACCACGCCAAGCGGCAACTGCCCGAGCGTACGGGTCAGGAAGCCAGGGTCAATCTTTTCTACGACTTTGCCGGGCAAAGCCGAACCGCCATGTTTGGTGACGCGGGATGCAAACCGCACGAAGCGGCCTGCGGCCACGGTGGCGAACGCATACCACGGTTTGCGGGCCTGTGCCACGGACGATTGGTCTTGCGAAACATCGCGTGAAACGTTGTTTGCCATCCTCACACCCCCTGATTGCTGTTGTAGTCCTGCGGCATGTCCTTGAATTTGGACGTGGCACCGAGGAAGGCGAGGTGGAAGGTTTCGGTCGGGCCGTTACGGTGCTTGGCCATGATGATGTCGGCCTCGCCGGGGCGGTCTTCCTTGTCATAGAAGTCCGGGCGGTGGACCAGGAACACCACGTCGGCGTCCTGTTCGATTGAGCCGGATTCACGCAAATCGGAGAGCTGCGGCTTCTTGTCGTTACGCATTTCCGGGCCACGGTTCAGCTGGGACAAGGCCACAACCGGCACTTCGAGTTCCTTGGCCAAGAGCTTCAGGGCACGGGAGAATTCGGATACCTCTTGCTGGCGGGATTCCACGGCCTTGCCCGAGGTCATGAGCTGCAGGTAGTCGATGACCACGAGCTTCAGATCGTTGGTCTGCTTCAGGCGACGGCATTTCGCGCGGATCTCCATGAGGCTCATGTTCGGGCTGTCGTCAATGAACAGCGGCGCGTTCTGCATCTTGGTCCAGAACTGGTTCAGGGTGTTCCAGCGTTCGGGGGTGATGTCGTCGGCCCGGCGCAGGGCGGCCATCGGAATATTGGTTTCGGCGGAAATGATGCGCTGGGCGAGTTCCACCTTGCTCATCTCCAAGCTGAAGACCACGGAAGTCATGTTGTGGTGCAACGCGGCCGCGCGGGCGAAGTCGATGCCGAGTGTGGACTTACCCATGGCCGGACGTCCTGCGACGACGACCATCTGTCCGGGCTGCAGGCCCTGGGTCACGTCGTCGATGTCGCGGAATCCGGTCGGCACGCCCTTGTTGACGAGACCCTGCTGCAGTTTGTCCAGCTGGTCGAGCGCGTCGTGGACCACCGGGCCGATGGCGGCATAGTCCTGACGCACCTTGCCCATCGACATCTCGTAGATCTCGGACTGGGCGAGGTTAACCACGTCCTCGGCCTGCGACCCCTCGGCGGAATAACCGAGCTGGGCGATTTTGGTGCCGGCGGCGATCACATTGCGCAAAATGGCCCGCTGATGGACGATTTCCGCGTAGTACATGGCATTGGCGGCGGTCGGTACGGATGCGACGAGGCTGTGCAGATAGTCCGCGCCGCCGACCTTGTCGAGGTTGCCATCCGCCAACAGCTGGTTGGCCACGAGCACCACGTCCACCGGCTGACTGGCGGAAAACAGATCGATGATCGCGTTATAGATCGTCTGATGCTTGGGCTGGTAGAAATCGGTGACGTCAATGGTCTGCGAGACCTCGCCGATGGCATCCTTACTCATCAGCATGCCGCCGAGCACGGCCATTTCCGCGTCGTCATCATGCGGGGGCACACGGTCGAAAATCGGGTCGCCGGCCGCCGCCGACGTCTGTGCGCCGCCCCGGCCCGCGCGGTCGCCACGATCGCCACGATCCGAGCCACCGCCGAACCCATTCTGATACGAGTGTTCACTTCCTTCTGCCATAGCCCTCAAGTATAGGAGGTGGCGTGGCGAGCGGAAGATATCGCACGACTACGTTCATTAGGTCGATTCCTCACTCATTAGGTCACTGTGCTTGGTAACACCACAAACCATGCGCTTGGAATGGCGGCATTCTGAGGCGCTCGATCAATATCTCTCAAAGTCCACCGACCTAATGAATGCACAATCGACCTAATGAACGCATGAAAGTGCAAGTCGTGCCGAATCATCGCGCACCAATTTCATCGTTGGTTCACCTTGCGGTCAGCGCGGCGACACGCTGAAGCGTCAAATGTGGATAGAAAAAATAGTTATCCACATTTTGGGGATAAGTCTGGGGATAATCCACTCATTTATCCACATATTGGGGATAACTTGGTGGACAAGCTGAGGATAACTTTGTACGGCTGCACTAGGTGCTTGCGCAACGTAGCTAAGCATGATATGCGTGTGAGCGTGCATAGCAACTCCACCAGCATTCATCGCCAAATCATTGCGTTGGCGCTACCGACTTTTGGGCAGCTCATCGCAGAACCGACTTTTATCCTTATTGACACCGCCATCGTCGGTCACATTGGCGATGCCGCTTTGGCCGGACTGTCCATCGGATCGACCATCATCCTCACGGCAGTCGGACTATGCATATTCCTGGCCTACTCGACCACTGCGCAGGTGGCGCACCTGCTGGGAGCTGGTCGTCGTCGCGAGGGACTGCAGGCAGGCATTGACGGCCTGTGGCTGGCCTTGAGTATCGGCACCGTGCTGGGATTGGGATTGTTCGCGGCTGCCGAGCCATTATGCCGGGCACTGGGCGGTCAGGGCGAAGTATTGGAACAAGCCGTGACCTATACGCGCGCAATCGTGCTGGGCGCGCCAGGCATGCTGATGGTATATGCGGCGAACGGCATTTTCCGAGGTTTGCAGAAGGTTCGTATCACGCTGATCGCTGCGGTGGGCGGCGCGGTGGCGAACACGGTGCTTGATGTGTTGTTCGTTATTGTGCTGAATTGGGGCATTGCCGGCTCCGGAGTGGCGACGCTGGTGGCTCAGTGGTTCATGGGGCTGTTCCTGGTAATCCCCGCCATTCTGTGGTCCCGGGCGGATGGTGCGAGTCTGCGGCCTCGTTTGGCCGGTATTGCGGCAGCCGGGGGCGACGGACTGCCATTGTTCATTCGCACATTGGCGATTCGTGCGGCCATGGTGACTACGGTCGCCTGTGCCGCGCGCATGGGTACTGCCGTGTTGGCCGGGTTTCAGGCTGTGAACTCCTCTTGGAATTTTGCGATGAACATGCTGGATTCCGTGGGCATCGCCGGCCAGACGCTGGTGGCCACAACGCTGGGCGCTGGCAGCGTGCAGCAGGCGCGGCGGCTGACACGGGCGACCGGGCGTGCGGGACTGGTCACCGGCGTGGTAATCGGCACGGCTTTTGCGGTAGTCGGCCTGTTCGCCGGGCACTTCTTCTCCCCTACGCCACATATTCAGACGCTGATTGCCATTGGCATGGTGACGATGGGCATCTTCTTCCCGCTGCAAGGCTGGATGATGGCAATCGACGGCATTCTTATCGGCGCGCGCGACTACCGCTATCTGGCCGTCACATGCACGCTGACCGCCGTGGTGTATGTGACGCTCATACTCATACTGGCCAATATGGTGACGCCGGCGCTGACGAGCGACCTGATGCGTACCGCCGTACTCTGGGCCGCGTTCAACGTGGTGCTCATGGGCGGGCGCGGCCTGTCCAACGGACTGCGCATGCGTTCGGACGCATGGATGAAGTAGGTATCGGCCGCGCAAAGCGCTGGGCGATTCCGTTTACATCGCGGCGCGGGCGGCGGAATACATGCCGCGCACGATTTGTTCGCGCCACTTGGACCAGCCGTATTGCTTGGTGATGGTCTCACCGGCGGTGGCACCGAGCGAGGAGCCGTCGGCCCGGGTCAGGTCGAACAGCATATCCAACAGCATCTTGTCGTGGTGCAAACGGTCGGCCAACTCCTCCGCCACGGCCGGATCATAAGGGTCCTTACCCGTGGCAAATTCGGATAGCGTCAAATGCTCACGCACCAGCACGGTGGCCCAGTCGACGATGTCCGGCGCGTAGCCCATACGCTTGAGAATCACCGGCACATGGCGGGCACCCTCGGCGGCGTGATCGGCCACGAACGCGCGCTTGCCGATGTCATGGGTAATACCAGCCAACAGCAACGCCTTGAAATGATCGTCATCGTACCGTCCACCGGACGGCGTCTCGCGCCCCAGACGCGACGTGACCTCCACCATATGCCGATCGATGGTGTATCGGTGGGCGGCCGAGGCGGACGGACGGTTGCGGACGCCGAGCCATTCCGGCATCCATCGACCCGGAATGTCCACGAAGTCGATGCTCTCCCACACTTCCATAAGATTCGGCCCGCATGCAAGCAGACGAATAAACAGCTCGCGCGATTCGTCATCCCACTGGTTGTCGTGAATCGGGCAGTGCTTCAGATTAACCAAGGTAGACGGGTTGATGGGCAAACCGAATTCGCCAGCCGCCACGGCCATACGCAACGCCAGCTTGGCATCCTTGGCAGGCTCGGCACCGGGTGCCAACACCAATTCGCCTTCGTGCTTGGCCACGCCGGGAGCCACCACGTCGAATTGCGGGGCTTCACGCTTGCCGCCAGAGCGCTGAGAGAACATCTGGAAGAACGCGAATCGCGGCTTTTCGTGGGTCAGCGAATGTCCAGCGCGGGATGCGGTGGAATCAAGCGAGAAGGAGATGCGCCGGCCGATACGGGCAAGCAGTGTCTGCAAATCGTCGATCGAGTAGGCGGCACGCTCGTTTTCGGGCCAAGTCGGATCGGCGAGGCCAAGCATGACAGCTACTTTGGCCTGATAGGGCGTCAGCATCAGGTTGGTGTCCTTGCCGGCCACCAGATGGATGCAGTCACGTACGTCGAGCAGACGTTCCACGGCTTCGTCGTAGATGCCGTGCGGGCGGTCGGCCAGCCATGAGGCGGCGAGCGCGGAGACGAGCACCGCATCGCGCAAACCCCCACGGGCCTCCTTGATGTCGGGCTGATTGACGTATTGGAGCCGGCCGAATTCGTCGAGTCGGGCTTTGGCGGAGTCGAGCAGTTCTGGCAGGCGCTTGCGGGCGGCCTTGCGCCAGCGTTCGAGGATGGATGTGGCGGTGGTGGTGATCAGAGCGGTGTCGCCGGCGATGGGCTTCACGTCCAGCCAGCCCATGGCGGCGGGAAGGTCATGGTCGGTGACTTCCTCGCATTGGGCGCGCGTGCGGATGGAGTGGTCGAGGTCCAGACCGCTGTCCCATAGCGGGTACCAGAGTTTGTTGGCCAACTCGTTGAGCTGCTGGTCGTTCAACGTGCGAGGCTCGTAGATGATGACCAGGTCGAGGTCGGAGCTGGGGCCCAGTTGTCCACGTGCCAGCGAGCCTACCGCGGCGAAGCCGATGCCGGAGTCGGGCACAGGGAAAGAGACATCCTTGCAGGCCGCATTCCACAGCTCCGTGAGGCATTGCATGGCCAGTTCCGTGCGAGCTTTGCGCTTGGTCGCACCATTCCGGTAGACGCCGTCGTCATCCGGCTGGCTCATATCCATGAATCGTTGTTTCAAGCCATCGACTGCTGAAGTCATTGCTTCATCTTTCATTGCCAAAAAGGTCCCCGCACGGCGTCAATTCGCGGCGAGCGGGGACCTTTCCTATGCAGTCCATCCCCTTCTAGGCATGGACGTCTGTGTTATCAGATCGCGGCGGAACCGGTCTCACCGGTACGCACGCGGGCCACGGAGTCCAGCGGAGCGACCCACACCTTGCCGTCACCGATGGTGCCGGTGCCGGCGGACTTGATGATCACACCGACCAGCGTCTCGGCATCCGCGTCATCGGACAGCACTTCAACGCGAATCTTCGGAATCAGGTCCACGGTGTACTCAGCGCCACGGTAGACCTCGGTGTGGCCGCGCTGGCGGCCGTAGCCGTTGGCCTCGGACACGGTCAGACCGTGCACGCCGGCGGCCGCGAGGGCCTCCTTGACATCGTCGAGCTTATGAGGCTGAATGATAGCGGTGATCAGCTTCATTTCACTTCACCTCCTTGAGAACGGAGCTGGCAGTACCAGCAAAATCGTAAGCACGTTCGCCCTGGTCGGCAAGGTCGATGCCGCCGACTTCCTGGGCCTCGGTGACGCGCCAACCAATGGTCTTCTCCAGAGCGAAGGCGATGATCGCGGTGATCACCGCGGAGTAGAGGATGGCGACGAGAGCGATGACCAGCTGGACGACGAGCTGACGCCAGTCGCCACCAGCCAGCAGACCGGTGCCTTCGCCGAAGAAGCCAACGAGAATGGTGCCGGTGAAACCACCCACGCCATGTACGCCGACGACGTCGAGGGAGTCATCGTAACCGAACTTGAACTTGAGACCGCAAGCCAGGCAGGTCAGAACACCCGCGATGGCACCCATCACGATGGCCCACAGCGGGGAAACCACATCGGCGGCCGGGGTGATGGCGACCAGGCCGGCGACCATACCCGAAGCGGCACCCATTGCGGTGTAGTGGCCGGAGCGAATCTTCTCGGTGAAGCCCCACGAAAGCATTGCGGCGGCGGTAGCAG
>OBYE01000093.1_pt1 | contig 25409 bp, 27 predicted proteins | sample 1476731 | NCBI WGS metagenome assembly OBYE01 (sample SAMEA2580194, study PRJEB22360) | human gut metagenome | biome: human gut; feature: human-associated habitat; material: faeces | place: Denmark | collected 2008/2010 | reverse complement strand
TTGTTGCCGATGTTTTCTATTATTTACTATTAATTAAAAATAATAAATATATGAATAAGTGCTTGTATACGTATACACGTAAAAAACGCAAATACGCGTATATATATATATGAGCAAAAAAAACAAAACATCGGCAACACAACCCCGATGAAGCCAGATTTTATATAGGCTGAGGCCTGTTGCCGATTATTTATTGAGAACGAGGTGAGAACGATAGAAAAAGATATCGAACGTTGGTTAGGAAATCAACTCAAAAAACTGGGATGCATATATATGAAATTCGTGTCACCTGGAAATGACGGTGTACCGGATCGGATTGTAATACTCCCCGGAGGCAGTGTTATCTTTATCGAGTTGAAGTCCACACAAGGAAAGTTAATGGCTAATCAACGAGTACAGATTTCAAGGTTGCGTAAACAAGGTGCCATAGTATTTGTCCTAACTGGTAAGCTAGACGCTAAGTTATTTTTAGACGATATAGAAAGGGTAATTCATGGACTTTCATCCACACGAGTACCAAGAGATTGCTATTCAGCGGATAATTGACCATTCGCACTATGGCCTCTTATTAGACATGGGCTTAGGGAAGACAATCTCTACGTTAATTGCGATAGAGAAGCTTATGTATGACTACTTTGACATTAAAAAAGTATTACTCATCGCACCTAAGAAAGTAGCAGAATCTACCTGGGCGCAAGAAACACAAAAGTGGAGTGCTACAAGATGCCTGACAGTGGCCAAAGTATTGGGTTCTGAAAAAGAACGTATACACGCCCTCGATAGTGAGTCTGACATTTATGTGATGAATCGTGAGAACGTGCAATGGCTATATGACTACTATTTCGGTAAACCGAAAAAGAAGTTCCCTTTTGACATGTTAGTGATCGATGAAAGTTCTTCTTTTAAGAACCCACAGGCTAAGCGGTTTAAGGCTATGCGTAAAATGAGACCTCTCTTTAAACGCATCGTGATTTTAACCGGTACGCCAGCACCGAATACCTTAATGGATATTTGGGCGCAGATGTATTTACTAGATGGCGGTGACCGATTAGGAAAAACGCTTACCGAGTTCCGATGTCGTTACTTTACACCGGACAAAACAAACGGGCACGTCGTGTATAGCTACCGATTACAACCAGGTGGCGATAAGGCGATATTTGGTAAAATCCAAGACGTTTGTATGAGCTTAAAAGCTAAGGACTATCTCAAACTACCTGAGCGCATTGAAAACGTAATTACTGTAGAAATGAGTCCTAAAGAATGGGCGCTGTACAAGGAAATGGAACGTGAGCATGTACTTAGTATCGTAGACGATGACGACATAAGCGCCTTAAATGCAGCCGCACTCGCCGGTAAATTGTTACAACTGGCAAATGGGTCCATTTATAACGATGAGGGTGAAATCGTAGTCGTCCATAACGAGAAGATTGAACGATTGAAAGAATTGGTAGAAACGAATGAGGGGAAACCTATATTAGTGTTCTACAACTTCAAACATGATCTTCAAGCAATTAAAGATGCTTTCCCTAAAGCCGTCGAATTAAAGACTGATGACGATGTGGCCAACTGGAATAAAGGCGACATTCAAATGCTACTTGCCCATCCCGCATCAGCAGGGTACGGCTTAAACCTACAAGCCGGCGGCAATATCATCGTATGGTATGGGCTAACGTGGAGCCTTGAACAGTATCAACAAGCGAACGCACGACTTCATAGACAAGGACAAACACAGCCTGTGATTATCCACCACCTAGTAACAAAAGGTACGATGGACGAGCAAGTCATGAAAGCGTTAGAACGCAAAGAAGCAGGGCAAGATGCCCTCTTAGAAGCTATTAAATATCGTAAGGAATTGTATAAGGAGTGAGACTATGCAAAAGAAATGTAGACGATGCGGAGATAAGTTTACTGTATCCACTCATGAGGACTACTGCCCTGAGTGCGAAAAAGTAATGACACCGCCTGAAGCAGGTTATAGTAAAGAGATTACTTGTGAAGCCTGTGGAGAAACATTTATCCACAGAAAAGACAGGCCTACTGGTCGTTGGCCTAAATATTGTCCAGAGTGCCTTCCTAAATACTCTAAGGTGCCTAAGATGAAGGAAGAGGAAGACGACAAGAAGTCAAAACTAAAACAGACACTGCAAAAAGAACTCGACGCAGTACAGAAAGAAGACATGGTTAATCATCCGCCACATTACACACAAGGTAAGATTGAGGTTATCGATTTTATCGAAGACCAACAATTCCCGTACCACTTGGGTAATGTTATTAAGTACATCTCACGTGCAGGTCGCAAGGGCGATAAGCTGGAGGACCTAAAAAAAGCGCAGTGGTATCTAGCAAGATATATCGAACTGATTGGCAGTGACGATGCTGCAGTATAGGTGAGCCTATGAATAGATCATGTACTGGGAGTAAGCACCCTGGAGTTAGAAAGCTACAACGATTACTTAATAGCCGTAGGCGGATGAAAGATATCGAGGCGCACTTACAGCGACTAGAAGCCGAGGCACAAGAGGAGCGGTCTAATACTCCAGAGCAGCAACTAAATCTAAAAACAGCGCAGAACGATTTGGCAGAAGAATTCCGCACCTTATCTAAGGAGCGATACGAACTATGGACGCTTATCTGTAAGATTCCTAATGACGTCGAACGCACATTCCTGGAGAACAGATACTACTTTGGGATGAGTATGAAAGAAGTCATTGAAAGCATGCGCTACAGTGAAGCACGAATATATGCAATCCAAAGGAACGCTGTTAAAAGCTTTTGTCAAGTTTTTTCTAAAAATAAATAAAGACGATATGCAATTAGAGGTGGGTTCTATGATAATCTACAAGCGTGGTAAGGGGGATAACCAGGGAAAGTCCTCCGGAGCCATAAGCTGTAGGGTACGTTCATAGTTCCTCCACAAGCTATAAGCAGAAGGAATCATTGAGGACTACGACACAACCACGTAGTCCTTTTTGGTTACTTCATCAGATTTTATCGATATAGCATTAGATGAGAATGAATGATAAAAGGTACTCCCTAGCGATAAATCCAGCGGTGGTCGGCTCTGCGCGATATTTGTCTCTGTGTAGGAGAATTTTAACGGTTGAAAGTCGATTGTCAAAGGACAGAAAGGAGAAGTCATGGCGACAAGTGAAAAACCACGTGTGAAATTTAATAACGCAGGCGATTTGCTAGTGTCTAGCGCGCAATTATGCGACCTTCTTCGAGTAACTCCTGAGATTATTTCGAGACACCACAAATCGGGCATGCCTAAAGCTGCAACGGGTTGGTGGAACCTCCGTGAAGTTCTCGTATATCTTGGCCAAGCCAAGGGGGATAAATCTAAAGACCAATCAGCGGCCACACGAAAGCTAATTGCTGAAGCTGACTATAAAGAGTCTCGAGCTGCTCGTGAGAAGAAATTACTCGACGTGTTAAACGGTGAGTACGTATCCCGTGCAGACGTAGCGAAAGAATGGTCTGCTCGTATCTTAGAGTTAAAGTCCTCACTCATAAAACTTGGTAAACGAGTAGGGAGTGAGTTCACTGATCCAGAAGAACGAGCGACGGTGGAAAGGGTGGTGAGCGAAGTTGCCGAAGACTACCTCGAAAGTTACTCGCGCAAAGGCGAGTACACGCCGGAAGTCAAAACCGGTAAAAGCAGAGCCAAGAGTTAATTGGTTCCAGGAAGAGCTCGATGCTTTTAAACCACCGGAACGATACACCGTATCAGAATGGGCTGACAATTTCAGGGTATTAACAAATATATCCGCAGAGCCAGGTAGGTGGAGAACAAATCGAACGCCATATCTAAAAGAGCCTATGGACAAATTCACAGACCCTATGATTGAACAGATTATACTGTGCTTTGGAGCTCAAATCGGTAAGACTGAAGCAGAGCTCAACATGATAGGGTATGCGTTAGACCAAACACAATCACCAGTTATGATGGTGTACCCAACAGACACTATTGCTAAATTTGCTAGCGATAAGAGAGTGCAACCGATGCTTAAATCGGTTAAATCTATTAGTGATAATTTTGACGAGAATAGTAAACTGCTTGAATTGGATTTTAACAACGGTAATTATATGGTACTGGTCGGGGCGAACTCACCAAGTAGTTTATCAAGCCGGTCAATCAAGTATCTATTCTTTGACGAAATAGACAAATACCCCGCCTTTTCAGGTAAGGAAGCAGATCCAATAAAACTTGCAAAGGAACGTACTAAAACGTTCGTGGATAAGAAAATAGTAATGGTATCTACGCCTACCGTTGAGTCGGGTAATATTTGGCAGGCGCTCATGAATGCAAATGAGCGCAGGCAGTATTACGTGCCATGTCCACATTGCGGAGTGTCGCAGACCCTCAAGTTCAAGCAGATAAAATGGCCAGACGAACACAACGATAGTGCGGACATGATACGTGATACAGCGTATTACGAATGTGAACATTGCGGCGGACACATCCACGATAAGCACAAAATGGAAATGTTAAGACATGGAACATGGGAAGCGGTAAATGCATCGCAAAGCAAAGTCCGCTCAATTTCGTATCACTTATCGTCGATATATTCGCCGTGGGTCACGTTCGGAGACGTTGCGTACGAGTTTAAGACTTCCAAAGGTACACCTGCCTCGTTAATGAACTTCATTAATTCATGGCTAGCGGAACCTTGGCGGAGTGCTAAAACTAAGAGTACACAAAATATGCAATTTACGGAATCTACGTATCCGTGCGGTATCGTGCCAGATAAGGCAGTATTACTTATTGCATCCGTAGACGTACAGCTTGACCACTTCTGGTGGGAAGTAAGGGCGTATGCTCCCGGTGTTAAGTCTTACCTAATTGATTATGGACAGGCAAGCACTTGGGACGATTTAGAGGAAATCATTATTCATCGAGAGTATCCATCGGAGTATGGAGAACCTCGTCAAATAATGAAAGCAGGCATTGACTCCGGCTTTAGAACAGACGAAGTATATCAGTTCTGTTCGAGGTTCCCGGAAGTATGTATCCCTCTTAAAGGCTCGTCAAACCATACTACGATGACAGCGCCATACACAATGACATCATTGGAGAAAGGCGTTGTTGGTGGATTAAAGCTATACGTATTGAATACAGATTATTGGAAAGACTTCATCTTCGCAAGGATGGTAAGACCGATAAACGAAGATGGCACGATCCATTTATACAAAGATTGTCCGCAGGAGTACTCAGACCATCTAAGGTCAGAGGAAAAGCAGGAACACAGAAATGTAAAAACAGGGGCAGTAACAGTCCAGTGGAAACCACTCACTAGTCATCCTGTTAACCATTTACTTGATACATGTACTTACAACGCAGCAGTAGCTGATATTGCAGGCGTTAAATATTTAATGGAGTCAGAGCCTTATGAGGAATCCGAAGAGGTCCAAACATACGAGGACTACAGCGGAGGCATAGGGAATACTGGCCATTGGTTTAGATAGGAGGTGAACCATGAGCGATGTAAATGAACAACTTGAACGAGTGCGCCAAGTCATCGAGGATATCGAAACTAAGGGATATTCCGAGTTACAGATTGGTGGTAAACGATTCAAGACGATTGACTTACCAGTACTTTACGCACGAGAACAAACCTTGATGCAACGAGTACACGAAGAGTCCAACGGATATCAAGCTGACGCATTCGTGACATGGGGTGGACGATGAACATTATTGATAAAGTAATCAGTTGGGTTAGTCCACAACGTGCGTACGAGCGCCAAGCTTACCGCGATGCGTTACGTCAATATGATGCGGCATCTATGGATAGGCTAAACAGTGATTGGCAACCAGCGTATGGAACAGCGGAACAACTTGCAACAGGTTCACGTGATATCATACGTGGTCGGGCAAGAGCTGCCGAAATGAACAGTGACTTAGCAGAAGCTGCAGTAATTGCACTGCTACGAAATGTAATCGGTGCGGGGATTGTTCCACAAGCTAAAGTGCGAAACCGCAATGGTAAATTAAACAACGATCTTAATAAGAAAATCGAGAAAGCATGGGCCAAATGGGCTGAACCTGAAAACGCTGACATTAGGGGCATTTCTAATTTCTATGAACTACAAGAAATGGCGCTAAGACGTATGGTGTACGACGGCGAGATTTTAGTTAATAAGACTTCACAAGGCTCGTACTTACCATTATCCATTCAGTTGATAGAGGCTGAGAACATTGGCGCAGTAAGCATCACAAACGGCAAGAATAATATCATCAACGGTGTAGAAGTTACCGAACACGGTAGGCCAGTAGCGTACCACATAAGTCAAACAGACCCAATGGGGCTACGTTCTTTTGATACGGTTCGGTTAACAACAGACCAAGCCTTTTTGTTATTCAAGCCTAAGCGTCCATCTCAGATTAGGGGCATAAGCTTATTGGCGTTAGTATTGCGTAGGATTCACGATATCGACGAGTACATGGATGCTGATTTAATTGCTGCACGAGTTGCAGCGTGCTTCAGTGTTTTTGTAACCTCTCAAAATTCTGCAAGACAAACGTCCATGCTACCAAGAGATAGCAAAGGCAGACCTAATATCACAATGGCACCAGGCATGGTTAGACACCTAAGCCCAGGTGAGTCCATCGAGTTTGCAGACCCTAAGCGTAACGCTGGTACTGCAAGCGAATATTCAGCAACTCAGACTAGACGCGTAGCGTCCGGTCTTGGTATGAGCGCTGACATCGTAGCGCGTAATATATCTGGGAATTTCTCAGCTGCAAGGCAAAACTTGTTGGAAGACCAAAAGACATTCCGTCAAGTGCAGAAATTTGTAATCACACACTTCTGTATGCCGATTTGGAAAGCCTTTATTGACGCCCTTTACTTAGCAGGTGAATTACCTTCTGACTACTTAGCGAACAAGGACAAATACCAAGAGGTAGCTTGGCTTGCTCCAGGGTGGTCATGGATTGACCCTGTTAAGGAAGTTAACGCTAATAAAGAGGCTATTAAATCTGGTCTTACAACTTTAGAGGATGTGTGCGCATCATCTGGACGTGATTGGGAAGAAGTTCTTGAACAACGGAAACTCGAACAAGACAGAGCCAAGGAGCTCGGGGTGTTACTAGATTATTCCAGTGAGTTGCAACCGCTAACGATGGGCGATGATGACACTACACAGGAAGGAGCTGATGGCTAGTAATGAGTGAACATCAAAAGCGTAGTGTTCTTGGCAACTACTGTCGAGAAACTACTATTGACCACGTCGATACCGATAGTCGGACAGTAGAATTATCATTCTCATCCGAAACGCCATATGGCCGTTGGTTCGGCGATGAAATCCTTTGCCACGATGAAGAGTGCATCAACCTTGAGCGCTTTAACAATGGCTTGGGTACGGTATTGTTTAACCATGATCGTGATGCGGTCGTAGGTCATGTCGAGAAGGTATGGCTAGAAGATAACCGCGGTAAAGCGTTAGCACGCTTTGACACAGATGAACAATCCGAAACAATATTCCAAAAGGTACAGTCCGGTACGCTACAAGGTGTAAGCGTAGGCTATGCAATCTACCGATATGAGGTATTGGAAGATGAGGATACCAAATCTACTAACGGTCGATTTAATGGTCCGGCTTATGTAGTAACGGATTGGGAACCTTTAGAAATCAGTATTGTATCTGTTCCGGCTGACCCTACTGTTGGCGTGGGACGTAGTGCTGAAGAAATTCATACAAGTATTGACACACAGGAGGATAACACACGTATGGATCAAGAAAAAACTTTAGAAGTTCAAGAAGTAAAATCTACACCAGTAGAAACTGGTATCACACAAGCAGACCTTCAAAAGGCTATGGAGCAAGAGCGTAAACGTACTTCCGAAATTACTGCATTGTTCCGTGACTTCGATGTAGAAGGTGCTGACGAAGCAATTGTAATGGGCGTATCTGTTGACGAAGCTCGTGCAATGGTAATGGACCAATTACGCGCACGTAATAAAGGCGTATCTGTAACAATGGGCGAAGCTGAAAGCGATAAGTTCCGTGCAGCTGCACAAGACGCAGTATTGATGGCAGCAGGTATCCCTGTAGCAGATGCCGCACCAGGTGCACAAGAATTACGTGGTCACTCTATGGTTGAGTTGGCCCGTGAAGCACTTCAACGCGAAGGCTTGCAAGCTAACTTCGGCGATAACATGGAATTGGCTCGTCAAGCTATTAATTCTACATCCACATTCCCTGCTATCATGGCAAACTTGGCTAACAAATCCGTAATGGTAGGCTTTAACGAAGCTGAAACTACTTACCAAATTTGGGCAGGTAAAGGCTCTAACCGTGATTTCAAAGAAGCTGCACGCGTAGCATTGTCTGAAGCGGGTAACCTTGAATTAGTTCCAGAAGGTGGCCAATTCCAACAAGACTTCTTAGGCGAAGCATCTGCTCGTACTAAAGTAGCTACTTATGGTAAATTGTTCAGCTTAACTCGTCAAGCAATCATCAATGATGACTTAGGTTTGTTCTCCAAAATCGCTACTAAATACGGTTCTGCTGCTAAACGTTTGGTAAACAAAATGGTGTATGCGCAATTAACTGGTAACGTTAAAATGCAAGACGGCGTAGCATTGTTTGACAACAAGCACGGTAACGTTGCAGGTACAGGTGAAGCATTATCTGTTAAAGCAATCGCAAAAGCAATTACTGCTATGCGCCGCCAAAAAGGTATTACTGGTGATGCTACTCTTAACATCACACCTAAATACTTGGTAGTTCCTCCAGAACTTGAAATGACTGCATACCAAATCGTTAACTCTACTGCTGCAGTAGACGGTGTAAACTCCGGTGTAGTTAACCCTTACAAAGGTCGCTTCGTAGTTGTAGCAGATGCTGAATTAACTGATCCAGATGCATGGTACTTAGTAGCTGACGCATCTCAACATGACACTATTGAAGTAACTTACTTGAATGGCGTTGAAACTCCACGTCTTGAAACTCGCCAAGGCTTCGATGTAGACGGTATCGAATACAAAGTAGCATTCGACTGTGGCGTAAGTGCTCTTGACTTCCGTGGTGTATTCAAAAACGCAGGTAAATAATTAGGGGGTAAATACATATGGCAAAATTCGTATACGAAACAGACCGCATCAATTATGTGGCAACAGCAGATGTAAAAGCCGGTGACATTGTAGAAGCCGGTGCACTTCACGGTGTAGCAGTAACAGATATTAAGAAAGATGAAATGGGTGCGTTAAAAGTAACTGGCGTATTCAAAGTAGATGCTAATAAATCTGATACATACGCTGTAGGTGACGCAGTAAACTTCGCTTCTGGTAAAGCTGCTAAAACTGGTGGTAAACCATTGGGTATCGCAGTAGAACCTAAGACTGCAACTCAAGATACTGTTACAGTAATGTTGAAAAACTAATTATTGTATTTTTAATGAAATGCGGTCCACACGGGCCGCATTCACTCTACGAGGTATAACATATGCTGACCTATGATGAAAGCGCCTTACTCGATGTATTTGGCGAAAAAATAACATATGAAGGTAAGCAGATTAAGGCTAGTGTAGAAATCGGCGAGTACGACGGTAAAGGTTCTGGGTTCGTAACTGGCCTTGCTGATAAAGCTAAGGTATGGGTTCGGACTAAAGATGTGCCACTACCTAAGACCAAAGATGTAATCTACATCAATGGTAAGAAGTGGTATGTGGATCATATCTCCGATAGCGACGCTAAAATGCACTGTCTTGAAATTGTGGCCAACGTTAGGACGGTAAGACCATGAGTAACTCACCTCTTACCATCGTTGACACTGCTACACCGTATCTTGAATTTATAGCTAAGACTAAACCAGATTGGACAAGGAAGGCTATGAAGTCAGTCGGTTGGATGATGCAGAAGGAAATCAAGGCCGGGATTAAATCCGGCTCACCTGGTGGCCACAAATATGCTAACTTCATGCCACCTACGATGAGGGCTCAATTTGAGGCAGCGTTTGGCGCTAAAGTAAGGCGTGCCTATCAAGATGGCGGTAAGGCGTATAAGGAAGGGTGGGGACTAAAATCCAGAGCTCAACTTATAGCCGGTGGCGTAAAGGAAACCACTGTTGGATACACTCCACTCGGTAAGATGTTCCGAGCAGTTGGGTACCAATACGACGCCAGGTCGCAATCAGTAAAAGTAGGGTGGTTATCATCGTCTGCTAAACGATTAGGTGAACAGATTGAACGTGGTTATACGAAACAAATCACAGAGCCAATGCGTAGGACATTATTTGCCGGTGGCTTTCAACTTGCTAAAGGTAAAACATCATTTAGGATTAAACCTCGTAAAACGTTTGGTCCGATGAAAACAGCCTTACAGCCTAAGTTGGTACCTTACCTAGAGTCTAAAATCGGTGAATATGCACTAGGCAAAAGCACTCAGTTCGCATCTAGTAGACGAGCATATAAAGTGAGGTAGCAATGCAAACTATTCCACTAGCAGTCATTGCTAACAGATGGGCGGAAGCGGTTAAGGATAATCAGAAGATTACCGACTACTGCATGAAACACTTCGGAAAGGACTTAAGTATTTACATCGGCTATGATGACGCCGGCGCACCTCTTGAAGAGGATTGTCCGTGCGTGATCATCATGATGGATAACAAGTCCGAGGGCTTGGCGAGTTCTTACTCTTACACACTCCAACTTGTATGGGGGATAGTAAGAGCTGATGCAGAACGTGAAGGACGTGTAGTGAAATACACAGGAGCGTTCGAGTGTGACGAACTTGGCCAATTGCTCATCGAATGTATCATGGCAGTTAACCCTAACTATCCTGTCATTAACATTGACTATGAAACAGACAATATCTCGTGGCGTCCGGTATATCCGGGTAAAGCCACACTCACTATAGAAATACCGCATGTAATTGGCGGTAATGTTGAATATTAGGAGGATAAACATGGCAGTAGCTAAACGTGCACAAGGTGCGCAATCTTCTCTTACAATGGCCTTTGAAACTGACTTCGGTACTACACCATCTACCGGTGGCGTGGTAATGCCTATTATCAGTTCTTCTTTAAAGGCTAGCCAAAACTTGAATGACTCCTCTGTTATTCGAGGTACACGTAATCCTGCGGCACCTAGTCGCGGTAACATCGATACATCTGGTAGCATTGTTCCACCAGTTGATGTATTGGGCTTTGGCTATTGGTTAAAGCTAGGCTTTGGTGCTCCAACTACAACAGCACAAGGATCTGCTAAGAAACACGTATTTAAAATTGGCCCAGATATGCCATCTGCTACCTTTGAACAAGGCTATAAGGACATTAGTACTTACCAACAATTCAGTGGCGTACGCATGAATAAAATGTCTTTAAACTTCGGTGGTGACTCTGAATTAACTGCATCTATCGATGTAATGGGATGTAAAGAAACTATGGCGGCGGTACCCTTCGATACTGCACCTAAGTCTATTGTATTCACTCCATTCGAAAACCTCGAAGCCACCATAAAAGAAGGTGGCGTTACGGTAGCGAATGTATTGTCCATGAGCCTTGATATCGACTTTGGCTTGGACGGTGACTCTTATGCTATCGGTGGTAAAGGCTTCCGCACTTACATCGATACAGGTATTATCGGCGTATCCGGTACTATTAAAGCCTTCTTCCAAAACATGGACCTATTAAATAAAGCCGTAAATGGTACTGAATCTAGCTTAGAATTAACACTTACTAAAGGAACCAATTCCTTAGTCATTAAGTTACCGGAATTGATTTACGAACGTAACTCTCCTGGTATCGATGGTCCTAAAGGCGTTAATATTGAACTTCCATTCAAAGCCTATTATGGCGATGATGCCGGTCAATCTGCAGTAGTATTTGAATTGGTTAACAGCCAAACATCTTACTAATCTAACTCATTAGGAGGTAACTATGAATATTCAAGGTAAAGAATTAAAACCAAGAGCCCTTACATGGACTGAACGTGATGCATTAATCAAAGCCGGCCTAGACTTCGTGTATTGTCCAGTAGATGTTGATGATCAAGTAGCATCTATTGTCCGTAGTCGTGATATTATGCGATTCATCTTAACAGATGTGTACGAACTTACCGACGAACAACTCAATACTGTAAGTGATAAGGACGCAATGAACTTCGCCGGTGAAGTCATTACATTAACTTACCAACTACAAGAAGAAACAGAAAAAAACTAGAAGAGGCGTGGAGGTGGATGTCCTCGGATAGGCCGAAGTACTGCAAGGGATGTAAGGAATTACAGACCGCTACAAAGCAGTCCTTCGACTGCTCCGAGTGTGATTTTAACCCACCACGCCTATTATTCGGCTCAAAACAGGCTTTGCGTTTGTATAACCTATCACGCAGTCAAAGGAATTACCACTCAGGCGGACTAGCCGGGTTTGATTATCCGGCTATACGTACGGTGGCTGAGATTAATAACATTAATCTAAATCCGATGTTATTTAGTCTTATGTGGATATTGGAGGGATTAGAAATGGAGGCGATGAATAAGGATGTCGAATAACGTAGTAGATATCGTAGTGCAACTGACCGATAAGAATGCAAAAGCCGGTTTAGAGAAAATCGCCGCTACCTCTAAGGGAACAGTTGCAGAGCTTTCAAAATTAAAGAATGAAATGTTTGCCATTGGTGCGAGTGCCGGTCTTGCCGGTCTAGGTTCTAAACTCGCTAAAGAGGCACTAGCTTGGAACTTATCAGTAAAGAAGATGCAATCCTTAACGGGTGCGACCGCTGAACAGGCTAGTACATTCCTCTCCGTTGCAAACTATATGGGTGTAGCTACTGACGTTAGTACTGTAGCGTTCGCTAAATTTGCGAAGGCTGTATCTAACGCACAAGATAAAATGCAAGTTGCATCCGCAGAAGGAAAACTAGCTACTGATATGTTCAGCCGGCTAGGTGTTAGCATTGATCAGATTGAGGGTAAGAATACCCTCGAAGTGTTTAAAATCATTCAAGACCGATTAAGGAACATGAAGGACGGTGCTGAAAAGACACGGGTCGAAATGGAACTATTCGGTAAAACCGGATACCAACTTCACGGAATGCTGAATATGTCAGCAGATGCCATGAAGCAAGTCGAGGACCGTGCAAGAGCAATGGGGCTCATCATTGATGATGAAGCTGCTAAAAAGTCCGCTGCCTTTAATCGTCAGTTGAAAGATATGGAACAGACCGGCAAGAGATTGGCCATTATGATTGGTCAAGAACTCTTACCGGTGGTTATGGAATATGCACAAGGTGCAATCGATTTAACGAAGTCTTATAGTAATCTAGCCACAGAACAAAAGGAAGCTATCTCAGGCCTTATTAAATTCGGCTTAGAAGCTAGTATAGCAATCACAGGAATTCAATCCATTACAAGTGCATTGAAGTTCATGCGATTGGCTACAATAGCAGCCGCCGGACCTTGGCTTGCATTAGCAACCGCTATCGGCTTAGCCGGTAAGGCGCTATTAGATTATCGCTATAAGGAACAGACCAAAGGTACAGACCTAGGTGTTGACGTTAACGGTCTTAGAGCCCATAAGAACTTAAATGCACCTGGTACTAACTCGGCTTACATGGCTAACCATGATGGGCGGTACTGGGTTGAGGATAGTTCACTCTTTGGACTTATCAAGAACGATCGCTTGGCAACAAAAGAAGAAGGCGCTCAAATCGATGCTGCTATAAAGGCTAAGGAAGCGGCGGACGCTGCGAAGAAGAAAGCCGAAGAGGAGCAAGAGAAACTTCAAAAAGAAATCGACGATGCTAAGAATGGTCTTACCAATAACGACGTACTTAATAAGTTAAGTGGTGGCCTCGAGGATGGAGCCAAGGCACAAGAGAAGGCGGCAAAAGAACAAGCACAAGCGGCAGAAAAAATGTCGCAAGCAGCTGACCGATTAACCGACCTCATTAAATCCTTAACGCTTCAATCCTTAGAGATTGACGGTAGTCAATATGAAATTGATAAGGCGCAAGCTAGAAATCAATTCGACTCTAACACTAAAAATATACTCAGCATCCTACAAAGTGCTGCCGGAATAAGTAGCTCAGGTAGTGCCTCTGGAGTACTTGATGCGGCCAATGCGCAACTTGGTAAAGCTTACGTATTAGGTGCAGATGGTGATTGGGCTACAGACTGCGGTAAGTTATTCGCTGATAGTGTAAAAGCTACGTTTGGTAAAGACGTACCTAGATACGTTCCATCTATTATGGATGCAGCGGCAGAAGCCGGAGCATGGCACCCAGAGGGTGACGGATATGTTCCTAAAGCCGGTGACGGTGTAGTCGTGCTTGGAGATAACCATATCGTTATTGCTGATGGTAATGGCGGATATACAGGCGCTAATTCTAGTACAGGGGTAGTAGCTAAACAGTCCATCACAGGCGACTTCGGAGCGATTACAGGCTATGTAGATACATCTAAACTTGCCGGTATATCTGGAGGTAGTACTTATTCACAAGCTAATGCGCAAGCATTGGCAAGTTCTAACCTAGTAGCGGAAGCTAAGGCTAAGAATGAAGAGGTATATCAAAAGAAACTCGAAGAAGCTGACCGTAATCAAAAAATCCGTGTACGTAAGATGAACGAGGAAATATCGAAACTAGACCTTGAACGCACAGGTGATCGCTTGCAATTACTCAAGACGGAAGCCGAAGCCCAAAAGGCTCAAATTGACGATAACGTTCGTGAGTACACAAAAGCAGTAGGCGATAAGACATTAGCTGAAAAACGAGCTAATGCTGAGAAGTTAAAGATTACTGCTGATACGGAACAGAAAATCAGAGAGTTAGCATATACCCAACTCAACGAGGACTCTGAACGTCAATCTAACTTAGTAAGGCTTGGACGGATATCTCAATCGGATGCAGACCAAGTACTTAATGAACAGTTGCGAGCATACATCGAATTCGCTCAACGAGAACTTAATGAAGCTCAGCTAAGCGCTACTCAACGCTTACAAGTGGAAAAGAACCTCGTTGAAGCTCAACAAAAGCTATGGGAAATGGCCGGACGTAACTTGCGTACTAGCCTAGCTGAAGGTGCTAGACAGTATAGTTTAGAGGTAGTGAACTATGGCGACCTAGCTAAGTCTACCTTTGATAGTACGATGAGCAGTATTAACTCCTCATTTACTAGTCATCTAGAAAACATTGCAACTGGTGCTGAGTCATTCGGTAAGGGGCTTAAAAATATCTTTAAAGATATTACGAATAGCATTATTAAAATGCTTGTTAACCTATCCTTCCAACAGTATGTACAACCTAAGCTACAAAGCCTATTCGGTGGAGTGGTAAGCGGTATCGGTGCTATTGGCGCCGGTCGTGGCGGTGTATCTTCGTTTGCAAGTGGCGGTTCTTTCAGTTCCGCATTTACAGGCAATAGCTTTGGTAAGTTCGCAAGCGGTGGTATTGCCCCTGCAGGTATGACATTGGTTGGTGAGAATGGTCCAGAGCTCTTACAGTTTAACTCTTCTCATCGCATTTACAATGCAAGCCAAACACGTAAGATGATTGGCGGCGAAGGAGCTAATAAAGTAACGGTTAACATCATCAATCAATCTGGCCAACAACTGGATAGCCAACAACAAGAAACTAAGTTCGATGGCGAACAAATGATAGTTGATGTAGTAGTATCTAGTCTTATGACAAACAAAGGAGGTATGCGTGATGCCATTAAGGCAGCCGCAGTATAGGGTATGTTAGAATTTCCGAATATTCGATGGCCGATATACCCCATCGATGAAAATACACCGGATGTGACTCGTAAGGTTCAGGTAGAAAACATGACGATGTTAACCCATCGTAAGACTACGAAAGCGTTACGATCGTATTCAGTAAATTACAAGATACCGACTTCGGAATATATCAAGCTAAGGAATTTCTTTGACCAGGTCAATACTGCAGAGATATTCCTTTGGACACATCCGGAGACACGGGCGAAAGTAAGAGTTCGGTTCGCTGACCAACTACACTTCTCAGCTAGTGATTACGGTATTTGGAACGGATCTGTTCAATTCCAGGAGGCTTAAATGTTAACGCTATCAACTGCATCTATCATCGAAAAAAATAAGATATCCTCCACTGGAGCATGGGTAATGGCTATTGAGCTTCATCATCCGGAAGGGAATATCCTCCTCGTGAATAATACCGAGGATTTAACCTTAGCCGGTAAGAAGTATACTGCCTTCCCATTTAAGCTAGAGGATATTAACGAGGACACTAAGCAGATGCCTAACGTTAAACTCTCTGTAGCGAATGTAACCGGTACTATCCAACGGTTGGTAGAAAAGAATAAAGGCCTCACAGATTGTGAGGTCAATATTCGAATATTTAATACTAACTTACCGGACATTATTGAACTAGAAGAAACGTTCATCATTAATGCATCCCAATCTAAAGCAGACTGGGTAGTGTTCACATTAGGCACAGACTTCTCATTCTCACGCAGGTTCCCACCTGTTCGAGTGATGAAAGACTATTGTCCTTTTAAATTTAAGTCTGTAGAGTGCGGATACAAAGGGTACGCACAATCATGTAACAAAACTCTAAAACGCTGTCGTGAGTTAAATAACAGCGTTAGATTTGGTGGAGAACCAACAATACCACAAGGGGGCTTATATGCGTCTAACTCTAAATAACCTAGTAGGGACTCCATGGAAAGAGTTGCCTTGTTGGGAGCTTGTGGTAGAGGTGTACAAGAGAGCCGGTATTCAGCTTGAGCCATACGCAACATATTGGCCAAATATGAACTCTCCCTGGCACGAAGTCAAGGAGCCGGAAGTAGGGGACATAATTGTCATGAACCTTTACGGTAATAATGCTGATCATATCGCAGTATATGTAGGCGAAGGTAAGATGATACATTCTACCGAATATGCGGGTGTGTGTATCGTACCAATGGACAGATTAAGAAAACGTATATTAGGAGTGTACAGGCACAAGGAGGCTCAAAATGATTAGATTAGTAATTGCTCGAAACCCATTCGACCTTACCACTAGACAAGAGACCCTTGTGCCTTTTGTTGAAGGTAAAAAGCTTAACCAATATTTCACTGAACCAGGTGAATGGGTGTACTCCATAAATGGTGAGTTAGTAGATAGTGCCGCATCACCTACAGACGAAGCCTATGTAGTGGTATTACCTAAACTTGAAAAGCAGGCATTCGCTATCTTGTTATCTATTGGTTTATCGATAGCGACTGCCGGTATAGCCTCTGGTGCTATCTTCGGCATTACTAGCGTATTAGGTCGTACGTTAGCAGCAATGGCCATCGGTATGATTGGTAATGCGATCATATCTAAAATAGCTACACCTAAGACCGATAGCTCTAACACTGAGCAGTCCGCTACGTATGGGTGGCAAGGGGCACAGACCGTAATTGGCCAAGGCCATCCGCTAGCGATTACTTATGGCAAGTGTAAAAGCGCGGGTATGCTTATATCTCGCCATGTAACGAGCGACGGTGAAAAACAATATCTTAACCTATTATACTGCGCCGGAGAGGGCCCTATTGACGCTATAACGGACGTAAAATTAAATGGTAGCCCTATTGGTAACTATAAGGAAGTTCAGCTCGACGTAAGACTCGGCACAAATAACCAAGAGATTATCCCTAACTTCAATGATAACTACGCTGACCAACCATTGACCTATGAGCTTACCAATGACTGGTCAATTCATCAAACGCAAGGTAACTTATCTACTGCGTTAGAGGTTACTATTTCACTTCCTAATGGCTTGTATTATTCAAACGACCAGGGCGGACTGAGTGAAACCTCAGTCACCATTGAAGGTGGCTATCGTAAAGTAGGCTCTGCAGAGTGGATACCATTACCGATTAGTAACAATGGTGGCCAAAGTGCAATGCTTGAAAAGACAGATAATCGTTGGTTTAAGCGGAACAGTCATTCAAGAACATCTATCGATAATAGCCAATATACTGGCGTTATCAAGGATAGCTCAAATAAAGCTATCTATCGTGTGTTCCGGTTCGATGTAAAGGAACCAGGACAATATGAAGTCCGTATGCGATGTGCACATAAGGACGGTAACTCTAACCGCCATGTGAACAAAGTGTATTGGTCTCAGTTAACTCAGATTGTCTATGACGATTTCATCCATCCAGGGAAGGTGCTTATCGGTATTAAAGCCTTAGCTACTGACCAATTAAATGGTAATGATCCAAACGTAACCTGGATACAAGAACGTAAAACAGTATGGGTATTTAATACCTACACCGGAGCGTATGAGTCTAAACCGGCTAATAACCCGGCATGGGCTTGTTACGATATCTTACATCATTGCCGTAAGATTGGCGATGAGTATGTAGTTAAAGGTGCTCCTCGTGAACGCTTCGTATATGACGCATTTAAGGCTTGGGCTGATAAGTGCGATGAAAAGCATATTACATTTAACTACATTTACGACAATGCTAGCCAAGTGTGGGATGCACTTAAATACGCTGAGAACGTAGGTAGAGGTAAGGTAATACCTCTAGGTACTCGGTTCAGTTGTATTTACGATTATGCTGCTACACCTACTCAGTTATTTACTGTAGGCAATATCAAGATGGACTCATTCATGGAAGAGTTCCAGGCTACATCATCTAGGGCAAATGCTATCGAGGTATCATTCCTTAACAAGGCGAAAGACTACGAGCGTGATGTACTTCCTGTATTCAGTGAAGAGTATGACGTTACTACATCCCTAGCTAGTCCGGCGCAAGTCGAACTCATGGGATGTGTGGATGTAGACCAAGCCTACAATTACGCTAAACACTACCTAAGAGCGAATAAGTACGAAGTGCGTACTTGTACCTTCGAGGCGTTCACAGACGCCATAGCGTGTACGATAGGGGACGTAATCCTATTACAGCATGATGTGACAGACTGGGGACAAGGTGGTCGTGTAGAGTCTGCGGTTGGTAATAAAGTAATCCTTGATAGAGAGGTTACTTTTGAGCAAGGTAAGACCTATCGCCTTATGGTACGCAATGCTAAAACGGATGCATTAGAGTCTTACAACGTAACTGGTGTATCCGGCAGAACTTTAACGCTTGCTAGTAATGCAGTCATTCAGACCGACGATTTATACACCTATGGTGAGGCAACCAAGGAAGCTAAGCCATTTAGGGTATTATCCATTAGCAAGTCCAACTCTGAAATGACACGTAAGATATCCTGTATTGAATACTACCCTGAGTTGTACGCCGGTGATGATGGATCAGTACCAATTATCGACTACACAACGAAGTCTGACGTAATTAAGGTTATTAACTTAGTTTTAATTGCTGACGTCAAGACATTAAAAGACGGTACTGTGCTCTGTGATATCAATGGTACATGGCAACTACCTAGGGATAAAGTGGCCAAAAACATCATCGTCTATTACAAGCCTGTAACTGCTAAGGAGTGGCAACAGTTCAAAGTATTAGACGGTAGTGCTACTAGCGTGACTATTCCAAGTGTAGCAACTGACGTCAACTACGATGTTAAGATTGTATGCACAAATAATACTGGTGCTGCGTATGAGGGTGTGGAGCGTGCGGTGTATGTGAGTGGCAAGGAAACACCACCGGCTACACCTAAGGGCTTTAAGGTAACACAGGACGCAGTAAATAGTAGCGTACTTCACTTATCATGGGAACCTAATACAGAGGCTGACCTACATGGGTACACGCTATATGACGGCAATGGTGTAGTCCTTATTAAGCATATAGGAGGTACATCCTACTCGTACTTCATTCCTAATACTGGTAATTACCAATTCAAGCTATCTGCTATTGATACATCTGGTAATGAAAGTGGTAAGGCTGAGGCTCGTATCACGGCAACTGTATCCGCTGAGAGTGTGGCTACACCTAAAGCACCGGCTCGAGGTGAGGTGAAAATCGGTAAGACGATCACTGCTGCATGGGACCCAGTAGAGAACACCTACATCGATTACTACGAAGTTCGACTAGATAGTAATGTAGGGCAGTCAAATAATCTGCTAGCCAAGACTACAGATATTCGCTCTGAGATTAAGTTATCCGCTCGTAGAGGAGCTGTATTCATTTACGCACACAATCCTGTTAAGGGTTATGGTCCGGCGCTAAGACTAGACTATAACGCAGTAGTGCCTAAAGCTCCGACGAACGTCAAAGTAAAAGGCAATATTACAGGCGTGAGCGTGGTCTTTGACAGTATCCCAGATACTTGTATAGGCGCTAACATTTACATCGGCACAGAGAAGTATTTCGTCAATACAAACGTAAATATGATACCGCATGACCCAGGTGTATTTGATGTAAAAGTGGCTTACGTTGATGTGTTTGGTGAGGGTACGTACTCCAGTATTATTGGCAGTTCTGTACCGGCTAGTATTGACCCTTCGTTAATTAACGCTGAAGCGTTAGGCTTGGCGGATATCGACAGACGTATTAATGAGCTAGATAAATCTAGTAACCAATACGCTAAGGCCGTACAAGCCATGAGTCATGCACCTCAACTTATGCGTGATCCAATCTTTAAATCTGAGTTAGAACTTAGTTTGTATTTAAAAGATGGCCAACAAGTTACGCAAAAGTTCGGCAGTGCTAACGCAATCTATGATGATGTTGTCACAGGTGGTCGTATGGTAGGACTCATACCTGGCGATACTAAGTACTCCAGTATTGGCTACGGTGGGTTTAAGATTAAACCTAAACAACAATCCTTATTCGGGAAGCTGAATAATACATACATTGTTCGCATGGTTGCTAAGGTGAAACCATCAATGACGATTCATTTAAACAACAATGATATTGGTAATGGTGGCACAACCGGATGGATAACAGATAATAAGGGTACTGACAAGCCGGAAGAATATATTTTCTACTGGAAGTACGGTAAGGAGTGGCTAGGTACTGATAAGTACAATCGTGAATGTGGTTACGTATACTTTAAGGATAAAGCCGAGAAAAGTACAAATCCTAACTTCATAGCATGGATTTATAAAATTGAAGTATTTGCAGTCGATGAATACGACAATAGCCTAGATGATGTTAGGAGCTCAATTACTCAACTAGCCGGTAGTATTGACTCTAAGGTAACCAACGCTACAAGTGGTATGGCTACACGCATTACTCAGCTAGATAATGCGATTAAGTCACAGGTTATTACCGGTGATAAGGTCATGAGTGCCATTACTCAATACACAGGCGGAACTAGGATTGACGGCAGACTATTACATGTAACCGGTGACGCTCTGTTTGACAATAACATCATTACCAATAAGATGTTAGCTGCCAAAACAATATCTGCGGATAAGCTAAACGTTAACTCCCTAAGTGCTATCTCAGCTAACCTTGGTGAAGTAACTGGCGGTAAGATTATCGGCGGTACGATCCAAAATAAAACCGGAACATTCAAAGTTGACGCTAATGGTAATATCACGGGGGCTAATATTACAGGCTCACGTATTGACGCTCAGTCAATTATGCAAGCAGGTTTCAAGATTCGAAACATTGATGTACAAATCTACAAAGTACGTCATGGTGACTGGTGTCCACTGCTAGAAGGCTTTACAGAGTCTCAATGTACGTTTATTCCTGTGGGATATAAAATGACTGAAGGTTATATTGACGTAACAGGTGGTACTAGAGAGGGGCGAGAAAAATGGGATATTGCTAATGGGCGAAGAATTGATGATTGCACAATATATTTCCAGTCTAATATATCGAGCGGATATCACGATACTAAGCCAACCATTGGACTAAATGGTCGCAGGGCTGTTTGCCAATCGATATGGTATAGTTATTTCAGCAATCGAGATGATGACGGCTATCATCAACATATCTCCTTTGGGGAGCTATACGTTCTCGTCATTGGTAAAAAGTAGTGTTACAAACCATAGATTAGACGATAAATAAAAGGGGGCTATATGGTCGAACAAGATTTAACACTCCACGCTGGACAAGACTTTTCTATCAGTTATGTTGTACCGCCAGATAGCGATATGACGTTAAGTCAATATAAAGGCGCTTGTAAAATTCGCAAGCGCCCGTATGACAATATGATATTAGAGTTACATTCTGTGGTAGAGTCAAAACAGGTAAGGTTTTTTATTTCTGGCCAAGAGTCAGCAGAGAAGAAAATAAAGGGTGGCGATTATATCTACGACGCATTCCTTTATAACGATGAACACTGGCTGAAGATTGGTCAAGGTACGATTACGATCGTGCCGGATATTTCAATGCATGATTAAGGAGGGTAAAACATGGCAGATAACACTCTTACACTAAAACTTGATGCAGATACAGCTATGCCACTTATCGAGAAAATCGGTAAAGATATTGTATTGCCTATTGTTAGTGAAGCAGGTAAAAGTGCATATGCAATCGCAGTCGCTCATGGATTCCAAGGGACTGAACAAGAATGGTTAAATAGCTTACGTGGTCCTAAAGGTGACCCAGGTGATAAAGGGGACCCATTTAAATTTAGCGACTTTACACCAGAACAACTTAACGCAATTAAAGGTAAGAAAGGTGATAAAGGGGACCCTGGTAGCGTTGAACAGTCAGCACAATTCTTAAAAGAACACGGCATATGGCTCCAAGATACAAATGTAGATACCGTACTAAAAAAAGTTATTGAGCTATCCAACTGTTACAATAATTTCGTGCCTAGAAATTTGGAATTTGTACAGCCTGCCGCTGGGGCCACTTACATTGACTTTACAGGAGAGCCTCATTTCAAGCTGTCCATTAACGGCGGCGAAAAACGAGAGTTCCAATCTGATAATATGCGAGTTTCGATTGATAGTACTATGCAAGGTACTATCACAGTCAACTACTACGACCTAACCGATAATATCATAGGCACTCATGTTATTAATTTAGTAGTCAACAATGAGGAATACAATTGGGGTTCATTAGTCGAAACTAAAGAAATTTCTAAGGGTGAAACAAAAGCAACTCTACAAAAGTACGAAAACGGTGCAAAAATCATTGTTACAAAATTTGATACTAGCGTGTATGAGCTTGAAATTAATAATGTATACTCAAATATGATAAATAATAATGGCTTGCGTAATATAAAAACAATCGAACTCGATTTAACAAAACTGCCTATTGTTAGCAATAAGGGGTATTGGATCGCATCTGGCGATATATTCCGTGTATTCAATGATCAAGACTACGTTATGTTGAAAGTCAAAAAAGGACAAATTGTTACCTCTGGTATGGGGTTTGGCCCATCATCTTATGGAACTGCTGAATATCTTAACAGCGGCACCAATGTCAAAACAACTGACGTAAAATTGCAAATTAATGACTCTAACGTAGTAACTATTGGAAATCGAGAGAGAGCTAGATATTCATTCACTACAAATAGAATTGAGAAAATTGGTTAGCACAATGTAAGTTAGCACAATGTAAGGGGGTGCATATCTCATTTGGACTTGGCAGTTTGAGTTGAACGACTTGCTTACGACATTAACTATCGTAGGCATCGTAGCAGGTGCAGGATATCGGCTTCTGATAGTTCCTCTATTAGACCGTCTGGAAGCACAACGAATACAGGATAATATATCCTTCACGAGTAAGTGGGATACACTCTTTGATACTCTTAATGAGTTAAAAGAGGATATGAAACTCTCACGTGCTGAACGTGTAAAATCGGAGGCTACCTTCATGATGTTAACCACGAAGCTAGAATCCATGGAAAAGCGAATTAATGAGTTAAGGGAGGAACTACATGATCATACCACCTCAGCTCATGGACAGCGCTAAGAAAGTATTTAAATCTGTGAGGGTGGCCAACATCCACCCTACAGGTGTATTAGCGACGAGGGCATTAGTCCTCGTCATGCTAGTACCTATATTGTTAGTAGTCATCGAATATGTAATGGCGTTCGCCGCCGGGTATGTATCCGATGAAACAGGGAAATTAATTAGCACAGGTATTAATATTATTGACCATATCTTTATCCCAAGTGTACTAACTGCCCTTGTTGGGTTCTTAGCACTTTGGATAGATAAGGACGGGAATGGTGTACCTGATAAGCTGGAAGGGAGTAACAATGAAAGTATGTATCAATCCGGGTCACGACGTGAACCTTGACAGTGGTGCAGTTAACCCTCGTACTGGACGTCGTGAATGTGACGTCGCACTCGAAGCAGGTGAACTTCTCCAAACATACCTAAATCAAGCCGGATGTCAAACCGTGCTTGTACAAGACGATGACCTTGGTTACGTCTGCCATGTATCTGATGATTTTGATGCGGATATCTTTGTATCATTACATTGTAACGCATTCAATACTCAGGCACGTGGTACTGAAACACTGTATAAGTCTTTTAATGGTCAACGATTGGCCAATGATATTCAAAGCCAAATCATCCGCAGCATTAACACTGTAGATCGTGGTGTTAAGAAACGTGATGACCTTTGGGTACTCAACGGAACTAACGCAGTGGCCGTACTAGTAGAAATGGCGTTTATCGACAATGACGATGATTTGGAAATGCTTAACAACGACCTTGATACAATTGTACGTGCTATCGCTAGGGGGATAACAGACTTCGCAGGAGGTATGTAATGTATGAAAAAATCAACTCTACAGTTACTGGCTATCCTAAGCTTTATTATATTATCGGTGCTATTGTGCTCCTCTCCATCTTTTGCCTCTGGTACATCTTCCACGAACCAACAGGAAGCAACAATCACGATTCCCTTAACACAGTGGAACGAATTGAAAAGCAACAACGAGAAAGCATTAAGCTTAATCGAGACATCCAGTCTTCCATTGACCGAGGCACAGTCCTTAGTCATGAAGCAAAGGGAAGAATTGAACGAAGCACACAATACAATATCGACATTGGAAACAGAATTAATGAAAGCCAAAATGCTATCCATGAAGCAAGAAGTTACCTTGTCCGAAATGCAGAACTCATTGACCGAATTGAAAGGGCAAATAGAGAACGACAAGAGAACAATCAAACGACTACGGATGCAGCGCAACCTATCCCAGGTGATAGGGGCGGGAGCGATAATCGGAATATCGATTCGACGATGAAATAGAGGTGATCCAATTATCTCCATAGCGTGTAATGGTGGATACGCGCAACTATCAACTATTAGTTGTCAGTTGAGTAGTAAAGCAATTGTTTGTAGTTAAAAAGTAAAGAGCCTACCAACCTAGATTAAATCTAAGTTGGTAGGCTCTATTTTTGTTTGTAAAAATCATAATAAATACTTGACTTTATACACGGTATAGGGTATAATATAATCATAAGGAAGGAGGTGAAGCCGTTGAAGAAGTTAAGGAAGATAATAAAAAAGTGGCTACCGCTAATAACAGCACTTATCCAACTAGCAATCGCGATAAAACAGTTATTAAATCAGTAACCACAGGGGCTCGAAAGAGCCCCAATCTTCCTAACTATTATACCAATGGCAGGCATATGAT
>OBYE01000070.1_pt1 | contig 34004 bp, 35 predicted proteins | sample 1476731 | NCBI WGS metagenome assembly OBYE01 (sample SAMEA2580194, study PRJEB22360) | human gut metagenome | biome: human gut; feature: human-associated habitat; material: faeces | place: Denmark | collected 2008/2010 | reverse complement strand
TCAACGACGAGTCCAACAAAACGGCACCAGCCCCAACACGAAACACCGACTTGACGAAATACAAACGTGGAGGAAGCCGATGACATGTCCGTCAAGGCTTCCTATGAGATCACCCCGGAGCAGGCGGCGGGCGACGACCCGTGGGAGGCCGTCTTCTACGTGAGGATGCAGGAGGGCACCAACTACAGCCAAGACCACATGCTCGGCGTGGTCGAGACCAAGGACGGCAACGCCGTCAAGGGCAGCTACTCCGGCGCTGTGGACGGGGTGCCGGTCCTGCCGATGTACGCCACCGCGTCCGAGTCCGTCTCCGTCATGGACGCGCAGGGCGGATACCGCAGCGCCGCGCGTCCGGGCGACACGCTCGAATACGGACTGTCCTCGAACGTCAAGAACGTCAAGGTCTACGACGGCTTCAAGGCGCGGTTCACGGCCTGCGCGGACCCGTGGCTCACCGGGTTCAGGCTGCCCGAGTACGAGACCGACGAGTGGGACATGACCGCGCTCGACAAGTCCAAGGCCGTGGAGAACGGCTGCGCCGCCGGAAGCACCCCGCTGCTGTTCGACCACAAGGGCAAGGCGACCTACACGGAGATGTCCCTGAGCCTCTACTGGACCGCCAAGGTCTCCAACTTCGCCAACGCCTCCCGCACCATCTCCAGCCCGGCGAGAATCGAGACGAGCACCCCGGCGTCGCACGGTTTGAAGGCCGATAAGGCCGTCAGCGAATGGTCGTCCGACCCCGCGCCCGTCGAATCCCGCCTCGGAACGGAGGGCATGCTGACCTCCGCGTCCGAGAGCATCACCCGCGCCGAGGCCGGCGCGGACGGATTGCGGTACGAGTGGAACATCTACAACAACCTGACCGGCCTCGCGGGCGAGGTGAGAACCGTCATCAAGCTGCCGAGCAACGACGACTCGAAGCTCGCCAACGGTGGCAAGGGGCCGGACGGCACTTGGAACGGCTACGACCGTGGCGGCTCCAAGTTCACCGACTACATGCTCGCGGGGGAGCCGCGGCTTGACGACGCCGACACCATCACCTCGCAGGGCGAGCAGGCCGCCGCTTGGCTGGGCGGCGGGGACTGGGACACCGGCGACCGGCTCGCCAAGGCGTTCGACGCCCGTTTCGCGGCCACGTTCGCCAACGGCGGCGGCGACCAGAGCAAGGTGGGTCTGGCCGACCTCGTTCCGCTGAGCCGCGAGATCGCCTCCCGTGGCGAGGACGTCTCGCTGGCGATGATGGTCCGCAACATCGCGGTGCATGCCAAAGCGGGCGAGGACGTGTCCGGCGACGTCGCCGTGCTGTCCTATTGGATACCGGAGCTGCCCGGCATGAAACCGGACGACATGCTGGAGGACTGGCGCGGGCACGCCGACGAGACCCGCGAGTACATCAGGTTCCTTCAGGACCTCGGGTTGCAGGCCGAGGGCAGCGTCGAGACGCTTGACGCCGCCGACATGGACTGACCTCTTCCACAAAAGAAAAACCACCGTTTTGCAACGGTGGTTTTTGTCGCTCAGCTCGCCTTGGCGAAGCCGCTCGTCGACGCGGCGATGACGCTGATGGCGCTGGACGCGTGGTATTCGCGCATGGCGGGCACCGAGCCGGATTCGCCGGTGATGTCGTTCTTCAACACGTATTTCAACGATGATTTCATGGCGGAACGTTTCCAGACGATGTCTCTGGATCCAGGCAAGGCCGGCCGCCTGTGACGCCTGGGACGGCCGCGGTGGGTGTTAGGAAACCGTTAACAATCCGTCCGTGGGCGTATGGGTTCCGTTAGATTCGGAGCATGACTTCGCTCAGGGCTATATCATCAAGATGCTTATTGGAAATAGGTCCGGCCGCGCCCGCGAACGCGGCGGCGGCCGGACCGTGCATCTGATGATTGGAGAAGAGCAACATGCCTTGGTGGGTTGATGCCGCCTATGTCGTGGGCGTAGTGGCGCTGTTCATCGTCTTCGACCTGATCGCGAAGGCGGTGGATCGTTTATGATGGCTGTTTTCTGCGCCATCGGCGTCGTATTGGGAATCGCCGGTGTGGTGTATATGGGGGTCGCCCTGTGCCGCCCGGAGCGGTTCTGAGGGCCGGGGAAGAGTCTTAAGGTTCCGAAATGGTATATCTCTATGCTTTTATGGCGTTCGGTTTGATCGCCTTGATCCTGGCGGCCATATACCGGCCGTTGGGCGATTACATGTATCGCGTGTACACGACCGATAAGGATCTGTTCTTCGAAAAGTGGATCTATCGCATCATCGGCGTGGATTTCTCGAAAGGACAGTCCTGGAAGGCGTATTTCCGCGGAGTGCTTGGCTTCTCCGTGATGAGCCTGCTGGTCCTGTACCTGCTGCAGCGCGTGCAGTCCTGGCTGCCGTTCTCGCTGGGCTTCGACAACGTGCCGGCTCCGCTGGCGTTCAACACGGCCGCATCCTTCGTGACGAACACGAACTGGCAGTCCTATTCGCCTGACCAGACATTGGGCTATTCCGTCCAGATCGCAGGCCTGTGCGTGCAGAACTTCGTTTCCGCCGCGGTCGGCATCGCCGTATCCATCGCCCTGGTGCGCGGCTTCATGCTGCGCCGCTCCGATACGATCGGCAATTTCTGGGTGGACCTCATCCGCGGCACGTTCCGTATCCTCATGCCCCTGGCCATCGTGATGGGCACCATCCTCATCGCGTTGGGCGTCGCACAGAATTTCTCGGGCTTCACCACCGTCGCCACCGTGGCTGGCGGCGAACAGACCATCATGGGCGGCCCGGTGGCCTCCCAGGAGGCCATCAAGGAACTGGGCGCCAACGGCGGCGGCTTCTTCAACGCCAATTCGTCCCATCCGTACGAGAACCCGAACATGTGGACCAACCTCATCGAGATCCTGCTGATGTTGGCCATCCCCGTCGCGCTGACCCGCACGTTCGGCCGCATGATCGGCAACATCCGTCAGGGCTATGCGCTGCTCGGCACCATGGTCGTCCTGTTCGGCATCTCCTTCTTCGCCGTCGTGAGCTTCGAATCCTTCGTGGACGATCCGCTCACCTCCCTCACCGGAGGCTCCATGGAAGGCAAGGAGGACCGCTTCGGCATCGTCTGGTCCGCGCTGTTCGGCACCACGTCCACAAGCACGTCCACCGGCGCGGTCAACTCCATGCATGATTCCTACACCGCGCTCGGCGGTATGATGTACATGTTCAACATGATGCTGGGCGAAGTCTCCCCGGGCGGCGTCGGCGCAGGCCTGTATGGCATCCTCGTCATGGCCGTCGTGGCCGTGTTCATCGCAGGCCTCATGGTCGGCCGCACGCCGGAATACCTCGGCAAGAAGATCGGCCCGCGCGAGATGAAGATGGCCTCGCTGTACTTCCTCGTCATGCCGGTCACCGTGGTGCTGTTCGTGGCTCTGAGCTTCGCCATCCCGGGCATCCGCGAAGACACGTTCGCGGCCCTGAACAACAGCGGAAACCATGGTCTGTCCGAAGTGGTCTACGCGTTCGTGTCCGGCGCCAACAACAACGGCTCCGCATTCGCGGGCCTGTCCGCCGACACCCCGTGGCTCGACACGATGATCGGCCTGGCCATGCTCATCGGACGGTTCCTGCCGATCATGCTGGTGCTAAGCCTGGCCGGCTCGCTGGCCAAGCAGGATGTCGTGCCGGAGACCGCCGGCACGATGAAGACCGACAACAAGCTGTTCGTTGGCCTGCTCGTTTTCGTCATTTTCATTATTTCCGCGCTGACGTTCTTCCCGACGCTTGCTCTGGGACCGTTGGCAGAAGGTTTGGTGGCATAACATGTCTTCCGCGACCGCAAACGACGTCATCAACGACGTGCGTACCAGCAACAACGCATCGTTGCCGGCGATGCTGGGCAAGAGTCTGCCGGCGGCGTTCAGGAAATTCAGTCCCGCCAAGATGCGGCACAACCCCGTCATGTTCGTGGTATGGGTGGGCGCCGCATTCCTGACGCTCCTCGGAGTGTTCCAGCTGTTCATTCCGGAACTGTGCGCGGGCGAGCCGGTGTATTTCACCTGGATCATCGCCGTGTGCCTGTGGGCCACGGTGCTGTTCGCGAACCTCGCCGAAGCCGTCGCCGAAGGGCGCGGCAAGGCCCAGGCCGACGCGCTGCGCAAGACCCGCACCACCACGCCGGCCCACCTGGTCCGCGGATACGATGAAAAAGGCGATCCCGACGCACGCTCGTTGTCCGTCGCCATCATCGAAGTCCCGTCCTCCGACCTCAAACTCGGCGACGTGGTCGTCGTCGAAGCCGGACAGCTCATCCCCGGCGACGGCGACATCATCTCCGGCATCGCCTCCGTGGATGAATCCGCCATCACCGGCGAATCCGCCCCGGTCATCCGCGAATCCGGCGGCGACCGCTCCGCGGTGACCGGCGGCACCCGCGTGCTGTCCGACCGCATCGTCGTGCGCATCACCCAGAAGCCGGGCGAATCCTTCGTCGACAAGATGATCGCGCTGGTCGAAGGCGCGAACCGTCAGAAGACCCCGAACGAAATCGCCCTCGACGTGCTGCTGAGCTCGCTGACCATCATCTTCCTGATCGTCGTGATGTGCCTCAACCCGCAGGCCGGCGCGGTCGGCACCTCCGTCAGCCTCACCGTGCTGGTGGCGCTGCTCGTCTGCCTGATCCCGACGACCATCGGCGCGCTGCTGAGCGCCATCGGCATCGCCGGCATGGACCGTCTGGTCCAGCGCAACGTGCTCGCCACGTCGGGCCGCGCCATCGAAGCGGCCGGCGACGTGACCGCGCTGCTGCTCGACAAGACCGGCACCATCACGTACGGCAACCGTCAGGCATCCGAATTCCACACGCTGCCGGGCATCGACCATGACGACATGGTCCGCGCCGCGGCGCTGAGCTCCCTGGCCGACTCTACGCCGGAAGGCCAGTCGATCATCGCCCTGGCCGAACGCGAAGGCCATCACTTCGACATGATGCCGGGGGCGGAAGCGGTGGAATTCACCGCCGAGACCCGCATGTCCGGCCTGGACCTGCCCAACGGCGACCGCATCCGCAAGGGCGCCACCTCCGCGGTGGAAGCCTGGATCGAACGCGAAGGCGGCGTCATGAGCATCGAAGTGCGCGACGCTCTGCACGACCGTGTCGACACCATCTCCGCGCAAGGCGGCACCCCGCTGGTCGTGGCCGAACAGCTGTCCACCGGCGAAGTCAAGGTGCTGGGCGTCGTCCAGCTCAAGGATGTCGTCAAGGAAGGCCTGCGCGAACGCTTCGCCGACCTGCGCAAGATGGGCATCCGCACCGTCATGGTCACCGGCGACAACCCGCTGACCGCGAAGGCCATCGCAGAAGAGGCCGGCGTCGGCGATTTCATCGCCGAAGCCAAGCCGGAAGACAAGCTCGCCTACATCAAGGCCGAACAGGCCAAGGGACAGCTGGTCGCCATGACCGGCGACGGCACGAACGACGCCCCCGCCCTGGCCCAGTCCGATGTCGGCGTCGCCATGAACTCCGGCACCGCCGCGGCGAAGGAAGCCGGCAACATGGTCGACCTCGACTCCGACCCGACCAAGCTGATCGACATCGTCCGCATCGGCAAGCAGCTGCTCATCACCCGCGGCGCGCTGACCACCTTCTCCATCGCCAACGACATCGCGAAGTACTTCGCGATCATCCCGGCCATGTTCATGGACAAGTTCCCCGGTCTTGCCACGCTGAACATCATGGGACTGCACAGTCCGTTGTCCGCGGTGCTGTCCGCCATTATCTTCAACGCCATCATCATCGTGATCCTGATCCCGCTGGCCCTCAAGGGCGTGCGGTACCGCGCCGAGTCCAGCGACAAGATCCTGTCCAGGAACCTGTCCGTGTACGGTCTGGGCGGCGTGGTCGCCCCGTTCGTCGGCATCTGGATCATCGACCTGTTCGTGCGTCTGATTCCGGGATTCTAAGGAAATTAGGTAAGGGAAACGATTATGAAATCTGCATTGTCGTTGAATCTGCGCAGCTACTGGGCCGGACTGAAGGCCGTGCTGGTCTGCACGCTCGCCGTGATCGTATACACGGCGTTGATGACCGGCATCGGCGCTCTGGGATTCCCCGAGCAGGCCAACGGCTCGATGATCACGAACTCCGAAGGTCAGATCGTCGGATCGTCCCTGATCGGACAGTCCTTCTCCGATGCCGACGGCGAAGCCATCGACAAGTATTTCCAGCCCCGTCCGTCCGCAGCCGGCGACGGATACGACGCGGCGGCGTCCAGCGGTGCCAACAAGGGACATTCCGATGAGGAATATCTCAAGACCATCGAAGAGCGCCGCGACGCCATCGCCGAACGCGAAGGCGTGGACGTGAAGCAGGTCCCCGCCGACGCGGCGACCGCCTCCTCCTCCGGACTGGACCCGCACATCAGTCCCGAATATGCGGCCATCCAGGTCGAGCGTGTGGCCGAAGCCCGTGGCATGGACGTCGAAGATGTCGAACGGCTCGTCAAGGAGCACACCACCGGCCGTGGTCTGGGCTTCATCGGAGAGCCTGTGGTCAACGTCGTCACCCTGAACCTGGCGTTGGACGACATGGAGTGAATCCGACTCTGAGGCGCATCGGATACGGTGCGCCTCGGATGTCATCAGGCCAAAAACTGGGATAATCCGTAGATGAAGGACATCCCGGACGGATGCGGCACCGCCGTGCGCGGCGGTGCCGCATCCGTCCGGCTTGAGGCCACGGAACGTATGGCATGCGGCGGAACTTCGAAATGGAGGGAATATGGCGGTGACGAAGCGGGGTGCGCTGAGGGTTCTGCTCGGTGCGGCGCCCGGCGTGGGCAAAACATATGCGATGCTGTCCGAAGGCAGACGGCTGGTCGAGGAGGGCAAGGACGTCGTCATCGCCCTGTTGGAGACCCATGGCCGCAAAGCCACGCAGAACGCCGCCAAAGGCCTGGAGACGGTGCCTCGGCGCTGTATGAAATACCGTGGCATGTGGTTCAATGAAATGGATCTGTTCGCCGTCATCGCGCGCCGCCCGCAGGTCGCCCTCGTCGACGAGCTGGCCCATACGAACATTCCCGGATGCACGCACGAAAAACGCTGGCAGGACGTGGTCGACCTGCTGGACGCCGGCATCGACGTCATCACCACCATCAACGTGCAGCATATCGAATCGCTGAACGACGTCGTGCGGTCCATCACGAACAGCGAACAGCGTGAAACCGTTCCCGACAAGATGCTGCGTTCCGCCGACAGCGTCGAACTGATCGATCTGCCCCCGAAGAACCTGCGCGAACGTCTTTCCGCCGGCCTCATCTATTCGGCGGACCGCGTGGACGCCGCATTGAGCAACTATTTCCGTGTGGGAAACCTGACCGCATTGCGCGAGCTGGCGTTGCTCTGGCTGGCGGGCAACGTCGACGAAGCGTTGCAGGAATACCGCAACGAACACCACATCAACGCGAAATGGGAGGCCCGCGAACGCGTCGTCGTCGCGCTGTCGGGCGGTCCTGAAGGCGAACAGCTCCTGCGGCGCGGCGCAAGGGTCGCCAGGGCGTCCGGCGGCGGCGATCTGATCGCAGTGCACGTCACGGCCGAGGACGGGCTGCACGGATCCAGCCCGGGGCTGCTGGTGCAGCAGCGCGCACTCGTCGAAAAACTGGGCGGCACATACCATCAGATCGTCGGCGAAGACATCTCCGACGCACTGATCTCCTTCGCCCGCGCCAACAACGCGACACAGATCATCGTGGGCGTCTCTCGACGCCCGCCCCTCGCCCGGTGGCTGGGCCGGCCGTCGTCGGCGAACGGCATCATCGCGAATTCGGGCGACATCGACGTGCACGTCGTCACCCACACGTTCGCGGCGAAAGGCATGCGCCTGCCGCGCATGAAACGCACCATGACGATGCGCCGGCGCATCGCAGGCTGCATATTCTCATTGCTGTCGGTGCCGCTTCTGGGCTGGCTGCTCATGCAATACAGCGGCGTGGATGCATTGTCCCGCGATTCCCTGTTCTTCCAGCTGCTCGTCGTCATCGCCGCGCTGACCGGCGGCGTCTCGTCGGCCACTTTGTGCGCGTTGCTGAGCGGTCTGGTGCTCGACTACGTCTACATCCAGCCGGTGGGCTCACTGCATATGCTCAGGGCGCAGGACGTGATGACCATCGTGCTGTACATCCTCATAGGCATCATCGTGTCCTGCGTCGTCGACCGGGCCGACGAGAAGGCGCGGCAGGCCCAACGTGCGACCGCGGAATCGGAAGTGCTCGCCAGCGTGTCCGACGCTGTGCTGCGCAGCTCCAATCCGTTGCAGGCGATTCTCGACCGCACCCGCGAGGCGTTCGGCTTCACCTGCGTGCGCCTCACCCATGACGGCGTCGATGTCGCGGTCAGCGGCGTATGCCCCACCGGGGAGGAGCCGGACGTCATCGACCTTGACGCGGTCATCACGCCGCCGTCCGACGGCGCCGATCAGAACGACGAATCCCATGACGGGCAGACCTCCGCCTCACGTGATGCCGCATCCTCCGGAACGCCGCGGAAAACAGAGCCGATTCGCCTTGAACTGTACGGCAGTGAAATCGACGCGGCCGACCAGCGGTTGCTGCAGGCCATCGTCTCCCAGGTGCAGACCGTGCTGGAACACGACGTGCTGCAGCGCAAGGCCGACGAAGTCAAGCCGCTGGCCGCCGCGGAGAAGCTGCGCACGGCCCTGTTCTGATCGCCTCCCCACCCGGGCCACCCATGCCCTGCCCCGTCCACTGGCCTCTGCCACGGCTGCGGTGTCCGGCCTGAAACAGGTCGGCGACGCCCTTGGCCCCGAAGGCCGGCGCGAACTGCTCGACGTCGCCGACGTCGGCCTGCACGATCTGACACGACTGGTCACCGACCTGCTCGACGTGTCCCGTCTGCACGAACGTGCGATGCCGATATCGCTGGTGGCGGCCGACGTCGCGGAAGCCGTGATGCAGACGCTGGACGAGCTGCATGCCGGTCCGAATGCCATCAACCTCGACCTGCCCGTGGACCTGCCGCTGGCGGTCGCCGACCCGCCGCTGCTGCGTCGTGCGATACACAATGTGCTCGCCAACGCGCAACGCTACAATCCGCCGTACCATCGCATCCGCATCGCGGTCTCCACATTCCGTTCCGTCGTGCAGATCCGCGTCGTGGACTACGGCCCGGGCGTGCCCGACGACCGCAAGGACGAGCTGTTCGCGCCGTTCCACCGTCTGGGCGACACGGACAACACCACGGGCCTTGGCTTGGGAATGGCGCTGTCGAAAGGCTTCATCGAATCGATGGGCGGCGCCATCGACGCGGAGGACACTCCGGGCGGCGGCCTGACCATGGTGATCACGCTGCGCACGGCGGACGAGCGCTATGCGATCGGGGAACCGTTGTCCGAAGAGGACGCGCGCGCCTGCGCCACCGCATTGGACTCGGACATGTGGGACGTGACCGCCGCCGTCAGCGGCGTGATGCTGCCCCTGAGCGTGGACGAATCACGTGACGGCGAATTGGGGCGTTTCGCCGACGCCGAATCCGATACCGCGGTCGCTGGTGACATGGCCGCTGCGGACGAGCATACCGACGTTGCCGATGTGACGGCTGCTGAGAAGGGAGAATAGACGCATGAAAATCCTGATTGCCGATGATGACCCGCAGTTCCTGAAGGCGTTGCGCATCACGCTACGCTCGCAGGGCTACGAGATCGTGACCGCATCGGATGGCGTGCAGTGCATTTCGGCGGCGGTGGAGCATCATCCCGATCTGATGGTGTTGGATCTGGGCATGCCGAAAATGGACGGCATGGGCGTGATCCAGGGCGTGCGCGGCTGGACGGACGCGCCCATCCTGGTGGTGTCGGGGCGTACCGATGCACGCGAGAAGGTCGCGGCCTTGGATGCCGGTGCCGACGATTATGTGACCAAGCCGGTGTCGATCGACGAGCTGCTGGCGCGTATCCGTGCGCTGGCCCGCCGTATCCCGCAGAAGACGGAGACGCCGATGGTTTCGTTCGGGAACGTGACCGTTGACCTGTCCGCGCATGCCGTGTTCCGCGTGTACCACGGGCGGAAGGTGCGTGTGCGCCTGACGCCGACGGAGTGGAAGGTTCTGGAGATCCTGGTGCGCAACGCCGGACGGCTCGTGACCCGTAAGGATCTGCTGGCCGGCATTTGGGGCGCGGAGCATGTGAACGACTCCGGCTATCTGCGGTTGTATGTCTCGCAGCTGCGCAAGAAGATAGAGGACGACCCGTCGCGTCCGAAGTATCTGAAGACGGAGCAGGGCATGGGATACCGCCTGGACCTGCCGTCTGCGGGCGGCGGCGAATAGAGGCCGGGGACGGGTGAAGGCGGGTGGAGGCTGGGCGGGCGGCGTCTGTCCGCCCAGCCTCGCGTTATGCGTCGTATGGGAGGAATCATCGAGGGGCTGGGTGGCCGGTTTTGCCCGCTTTGTTTGCCGGTCCCGCCCGCTTCAATCGGGGAGACCGCTGGGCACGATGCGTCGAAATGGCTTTCAGGCTGCGAGATTCTGCGCGAGCTGACGGATCTTGTTCGGCTGGTGGCCGCTCCATGATGCGTTCGGGGAGATGACGACAGGAATCTGCTTGAATCCCGCGTCCTTGATCTGTTCGAAGGTGGACGGGTTCTGCGTCAGGTCGACTGCGACATATCGCACGCCCAAACGGGTGAGCTCCTGTTCGGTGGCTTCGCACTGTGGATTGCTGGGATTCGTGAAGACCGTGACCGTCATCGGGCATCCTCCTTAAAGCGCGTAGTCGATATGCGGTAATCCGCCTTTCGACGGAGCCCGCATGGCGCGGGCTCCACCGTGGGCTGTCCGGCAGGCCGTTCGCACAGTCCATGCCGAAAGGTCTGCCGGACCGTCTGTGCGCGTCAGCGCCTTCCGGCAGGAGTCAACCGATATGAATAAAGGACTGAAGAAAGGTCTGGGCGCTCTGGCCGCCGTCGCATCGCTGCTCGCCCTCGGCCCGCTGGCCGCAGCCAACGCCGCGCAACCGACGCGGACACGCATCGACGCCTTCGCCAACGACGGCACCATCGCCGTCGAATCGGCGGACGGCAGGACCGACATCTCGAAGCACACCATCAATGCCTACCTGCTCGCGCCGTACACCTCCGCGGTGGCGACCGGAGACACCCTGAACGAGTACGCCGTGTCCACCGGCACCGGCTACGCCGACAAGGTGACCGCAGCCGTCAAGGCCGCGTTCCCCGACGCCGACAAGGGTGCGGACGGCTGGCAGGTGGCTCTGGGCGACGCCACCACGACACTGGACGAGGCCAACCCGATGGATTGGGTCGCCCGCAACCTGCTTGACTCGGACGCCTCCCCTTGGGCGGGCGGACTGCGCGACTTCGTGACCAAGCTGACCGCATCGCTGAAGGAGAACAACGCCTTCCCCGCCGGCGCCAAGACGCTGACCCCGACCGCAGGCGCACCCGCCAAGCAGACCGCAGACGGCCTGACTCCGGGCATCTACCTGATTCTCGACACCGCCATCGGCTCCGAATCGGCCGCCCCGTCGCTGACAGGCACCACGTTCGGCACCGTGACCAAGTACAGCTTCGCCAAGGATGGACAGGCCCAGCCGGCCACCGGCGACCTCGGCAAGGTCGAGTACAAGGTGCTGCCGTATGAGACCGCCAAGACCATCGAGTCCGTCAAGGGCTCCGCGACCGCCGAGGTCGCGGACGACAGGGCCAGCGCCAAGGCGAACATCGGCGACGTCATCGACTACCGCGTGCAGGTCGGCCCGATCTGGACCACCGGCTACGACGCCGGACGCACCCTCAAGGCCAGCGACAGCCTGAACGCCGGACAGACGTTCGACATCTCCAGCGTGAAGGCGTACACCTACGACGCCCCGGCGAACGGCGGCGCTCTGGACGAGGCCACCAAGCAGGCCCTCGTCCCCGCCAAGGCCGACAAGGACGGCAACCGCACCGTCTGGACGCTCGACGACAGGGGCACCAAGGCCGACTACTCCGTGACCGCCACCAAGGGCGGCGACGGCACCACGGTCGCCTTCGGCTTCTACAACGAGAACAGCCTGCTCGACGCCGACGCCGCGAAGTTCGAGGGCAAGGTCGTGGTGCTCGAATACTCCGCCGAGCTCAACAGGAACGCCGTCATCGGCGGCACCGGCAACGAGAACGCCGTCACTTGGACCATCGGCAGCAACCCGCAGGACCCGGCCAGCACCGACGAGAGGACCGACAGGACCCATGTCTACACGTCCTCCGTCCGCATCGCCAAGATCGACAACGCCACCAAGGCCGCCATCGACGGTGCCGAGTTCGGCGTCACGGGCAAGGACGGCAAGGCCGTCAGGTTCACGAAGCTGGACGACGGCACCTACGCCGTGGCCGACTCCGCCGACAAGTCCGCGCTCGACCGCATCACCGTCAACAGCAAGACGCTGAACGGCGGTGCGACCACCATCAGGGGCCTGTACGGCGGGGACTACACTTTCACCGAGGCCAAGGCCCCGAAGGGCTACATCGGTCTGCTGCTGCCTTCCTTCAAGGTGAGCGCCACCCTTGACGAGGGGAACGGCAACGCCGCGAAGATGGCCGTCACCGATCTGGGCGCGTCCCGCCTCGTGTCCTTCGATGCCAAGGCCGACGCCAACGCGGGCCGCGTCACCGTCGCCAACGCGAAGAGCCTCAAGGACCTGCCGAAGACGGGTGCCGCGGGCATCGCGCTGATGTCCTCGGTCGCCACAGTCCTCATGGCATGCGGAGCGGCCCTGATTCTGTCGCGCAAGCGCCGCGCGTAAAACGACCTCCGGGGCACAGACTTCCTTCGGAAGCCAAGGCCACGGTTCCGGGTTCCCCGGCCGTGGCCTTTTCCATCGCTCGCTTGGAAGGCGGATTATGAAACGTGACATCTCCGAATGGTTCGGCGTCGTCCTCCTGCTGCTCGGCGGGCTGACGCTCAGCGCACCATTCGTCCTGCAAGCCATCGACTCCGCCGGGCAGACCGCGAGCGCCGAGGCCGCGGCCCTGCCCACACCGGACGGCAGGCGGATGATCGAGGAGGCCAAGGCGTACAACGAGGGCCTTTCGGCAAGGCCGCAGTCGGTGCTTGGAGAGGCCGGGGACACCTTCTCGGGGACCTCGTACAGCGGGGGAGACAAGGAGTACCGTGGGCTGCTCGACGCGGACGGCGGGGGCACAATGGGGGCGGTCCGCTATCCGAGGCTGCGTCAGCCCGGGGGGCGGCCCGTTCCCCGAGCCTGCACATCAGCCTGCCGGTGCGCCACGGCACGGACGCCGCCACGCTGGAAAGGTCGGCGGGGCACCTCTACGGGACGTCGCTGCCGGTGGGAGGCGAATCCACGCACACGGTCGTCGCGGCCCACCGGGGTCTGGCGGACAGGCTGATGTTCACGAACCTTGGGCTCGCCAAGAAAGGCGACCTGTTCGAGATCGACGTGCAGGGGGAGCGGCTGCGTTACAAGGTGACGGACATCAGGGTCACCGGGCCGGACGACGTGAGGCCGCTCGCCATCGAGAAGGGGCGGGACCTCGTGACCCTCTACACCTGCACGCCATACGGGGTGAACACACAGAGGCTCCTCGTCACCGGCGAGCGCACGGATGCGCCTTCGGGCGGCGACCCCGGTCCGGTGGAGCGGCTGCCCGACTGGCTGGTGCCGCTGGTGCCGTTGGTGCCGCTGTGGGGTTTGCTGGGAATGTCGGTCGGCAGGACCATCAGGGGACCAAGGAGACGACCGGGGCGACATGCAAGGAAGAGGTAAAATGCGCTTTGCCGCGAGCTGTTGTTAGACTGCTGCCATTATGGCAGACACAAGCATGGATACATCCACCACTTTTGCGGATAATCTCAAGTTACCCATCCACCGCTGGTATCGGTATACCGCCGGTTATTCGGGGCAGTGGGCCGAGGACGTGATTCGCCAAGACTACGAGCGCAAGGGCAAACCAAAGGGATACAAAGTGTTGGACCCCTTTGCCGGCAGCGGCACCACTATGCTCGCAGCCGATCAGATCGGCGTGGCATCCTTGGGTTTTGAATCGCACCCCTTGGTCAACAGGATTGACGCCGCCAAGCTCTCTTGGAACACGGATGTCTTGGCCTTCGCCGCCAAGGGGCAGGAAATCGCAGACCTTGCGATGTCCATAGACGAACCCCTCTACGAGTACCCACCCCTTGTGGAGAAATGCTACAGCCCGGAGAACTTGCTGGAAATTGACCACTTGCGGAAGGCTCTGGAACGAACCAAGGAGGATTCGCCCGAGTACTTGCTCGCTTGGGTGGCCTTCGTTTGCATCCTACGCAGCGTATCCCATGCTGGTACCGCAACGTGGCAGTATGTGTTGCCGAGTAGAACCAAGGCGAAGGTGTCCGACACCCTTAAGGCGTACCTGCGCCAAATTGACCTGATGGCCGACGACATGATCTTCATGCAGAATAGTGGGGCCCTGAAGCTCTCCCAAGTGGCCGTGCAGGATTCCCGCGAGCGCTACAGCGGTTTGGATGGTGAGGTGAATTTGGTGCTCACCTCGCCACCTTATGCCAACAATTACGATTATGCGGACGCCACAAGGCTTGAGCTGAGCGTGCTGGGCGACATCAGGGGTTGGGGTGACCTGCAAAGTCTTGTCCGTGGCAATCTTGTCCGCTCATGCTCCCAAGCGGTCTCCAAGGAGAAACCGCATACCTATGAGTTCATTGAGGACCCCTTGCTCGCGCCAATCCACGATGAAATTCTGGATGTGTGCAAGCGCATGGAAGCCGAGCGTGAAAATCATGGTGGCAAGAAGAACTACCACACCATGATCGTGCTGTACTTCCTCGACCTTGCCAAGGTTTTCGTCAACCTTCGCGCCTATTGTAAACCGGGTTCCCGCGTGTGTTTCGTCATAGGGGACTCTGCCCCTTATGGGGTTTATGTGCCCGTAGATGACTGGCTCGGTCGTTTGGCCCAAGCGGCAGGCTTTGGCGACTACACCTTCGAGAAGACTCGGGACCGCAACATCAAATGGAAAAACCGCAAGCACAGGGTGCCCTTGAAGGAGGGGTACCTCTGGATGGAGGGCTGAGATGGCTACATCGCCAACGCATCGTTTTGGGCAGATCATAGGCGATCTTCTGGAAATCGCCACAGTGGAGAAGGTCAGGCCGGTCGTCAGCAAACATGGCATGTATCTCGACTCCATTCATCCCCGCCCGGCTCGCGGCAATAGGAGAAAGATTCATGTCGAGGACGCTCTGGGCAACTTTCATGACCTTGACCTCGTGGTGGAGGAAGGCGGCAGCGAAGAGGTGCTTGGCAAGCCGCGAGCGTTTATAGAAGTCGCTTGGCGTCGATACACCAAGCACTCGAAGAACAAGGCTCAGGAGATATCCTCGGCTGTACTGGCCTGCGCCAAGAGATTTGCAGACGATGCACCCTTTATGGGTACGGTGCTCGCTGGCGACTTCACTCAGAACTCCCTAGATCAGTTGACCTCGCAGGGGTTTGTGGTTGTGCATTTTCCCTTGGAAGCCATCGTTGATGCCTTCGCGGTCGCCGGCATTGACGCTTATTGGGAGGAGGATACACCCGACGCTCAGGTGAAGGAACAGGTGCGCCGCTATGACGCGCTGTCCAAGGAAAGTATCAACGCCATCAAGGAACGGCTTTTCGATCTGCAAGCCGACGCCTTCGACACCTTTACGCATGTGCTCGATGCTTCCCTCGACCGTCGTGTCAAGGAGGTTCGCGTTCTGACCCTCTGGGGCATCTCGCAAGCCTTCACCGACCTCGCGGGTGCTCGCGCTTATATAGAATCAGTGAATGAGCGAAGCGCCGGCGAAGCCGGTTTCCTGCGCTATGAGGTTGAAATCGAATACACCAATGGCTCCAAGACGCGCATGACGTTTGCCGACAAGTATGAAGCACTGCGCAAGCTGGCGCTTATGGAGGACTGACGGAGCATTTCTACAGAGCGCTCGAAGGTGCTGGCTATGCGCTGGACTGCAATATCGTCAACCAACTAGTCACCGGCCTGTCCTATGGAAGGCAGGCCGGTGACTTGTTGCCTTCTTGGCTTCTGGAGGAGTTGAAGGCGGGCACGCGCGTCGATTATGGCGTGGGTGTCTGTGAGGCTTTCATGCAGCGCACGCACGAACCGAAGTCGCAGGCATTGTCCTACGCGAGAGGAGTCTTCGCAATTCTCGGGTCAGGGGCAGGGGAACGGCCTTCTCTAGAGATCGCCTATGAGAGCCATCTGGCATCATACGCGGCGCTTTTGGGCTGCCTGTCCCACAGGAGCATCGCTGCGCACCCCGAAGAGGAGACCTCAAAGTTTATTCATCTTCTGCAAAAGGGCTGTACCTCTTTCGATCTTAGACGTCTCACACATCTCTCAGGCAATGATTCACCAGACGGGATGGCTGCTGCGGCTTGGAACACGGCGTGGGATATGACTCTATTGAGCCACTGCGTCAACAATGGCCTCACACTGGTCACACACGACAGAGCCTTGGCCGAATATGCGGAGCTTTTCACGCCGTCATTGGTACTTGACACGACAAAGAAGGCACCCCGCATAAAGCCGGGTCTTGTCAAAGCTCTGGAGCAGGAGTTGCAGGTCGCGCAACATTATGACGCCAATCTTCCTTATGCCGGGGGGCTGCGCCGACTCTAAGCCGCTGTAGCACCCGCACAGGCTAAGGCATGACAAGCCATATCGAGGAGCCGCCGTTGCGCGACAGACTGACCCTGACCGTGCCCGAAGCCGGGGCGCTCTCCGGCATACCCGCGAGGGTGGTGAGGGCCGCCGTGCTCAACGGTGACATGCCCGCCTGCTACGCGGGCTCCACGACCATGCGCATCCGCCGCACCGATCTGGACGAGTGGGTGGCGAACCTGCCGGTTGACCCGCCGACGCCGAAGTGACTGGGGGATAGGCGATACACAAAAGGGACCGACCCGTTGACCTACGGGTCGGTCCTTTATATAAGGACTAATCGGTCAGCCTCAGCGCACCGGTCGCGCCCTCGCTGGCCTTCAGCAAAGCCTCGGTGTCCGCGTGCAGGTACACATTGTCCATCGCGCCGTCGCTGTGGCCCATCAGCGCGAGCCGGGCGCTCTCCGGCACGCCGGCGTTGGCGAAGAGCGTGTCCGCCGTGTGCCTCGCGGAGTCCGGGACCCGCTGCAACTGGTGGTCGATCACCAAGGCGCGTCTGCCGTTCAGCGTCGTCAGCTCGTCCATCGTCAGTCCGAGCCGTTCGCCCTGCCTCAGTCCGGTGGCGAAGGCGAGCAGCCAGTTGAGACGCCACATCGGGTCGGGCTCCGCCTTTATCAGCTCCGCCGCCTGCGCGGGGGACAGGACCTTCATCGGCCTGCGCCTGCCCGACACCGGGCGGACCATCTTGGCCGGGTTCCTCCGTATGAGGTTTTCGTCACGCGCGGCCTCAAGCGCGTTCTTCAGGACGGACCAAGTGATCGTGGCCGTCTTCGGGCTGTAGCACTTCAGGCCGTCCTGAATGTCGGCCATATCCTTGTGGCCCAGCGAGTTGATGCGCCTCGCGCCGGCTATCTTGTTCAGCCGCACGATGGCGTTCTCGTAGCTTCGCCTGCTGTTCGGACGCAGGTTGGCCTCGGCCCGCTCGTGGTACCAAGTCTCCAGCCAGTCCATGAGGCGCGGCGACGGCGAGTTCGGCGTGAAGCCCTTGCGCACGTATGCGTCCAGCTTCATCCTGAGCCTCGCGTTCGCCACCGCCTTGGTCTTGCCTTGGGCCGTGAGCCGCCGCCTGCGCCCGGTGGCCCTGTCGGGCTCTATGTCTATCGCGGCGTGCCAGATTCCATCGGCGCTCTTGTATGTCGAGCCGCCGCCACCCATTGCCATCGTTGGTCTCCCGTCGTGTGAAATGCGTAGCCAAATGCGTAGCCACAACGGGCCACCCAGAGGCATCCACAGTGACCTGTGCGAAATGAAGACCGTTGGAATTAAGCCGTTTCTAAGATTCCCGAATAGTTAGCCGATAATGTACGTTATGTCAGATTTATGATCTTCGGGACAATTGACGTTCCGCTTTTGCACTTTTATCCGGCGAAAGTCCCATAATCACGTCTTGAAATAGGACTTTCGCCGGATAAAGATATCTTCGTGCAGATTTTGGCTGTGCTTTTCAGGTAGATGGCGATGAGGATGAGCCGGAGGTCGGCGAGGAAGGCCTCGTCGAGCCTGTCGTACTCGTGCGCGCGGTCCATGAGCGGGCGCGCGCCCATGAACGCGTTCGATGACTTCTCATGCATCATCATCACCAGCAAGCAGACGGTCAACATGCCGGTCGTAGAGGTCAAGTTCGACAACGACGACAACGAGGTGCGGGGAGACACTTTGTTGGGGAACTGCCCATCACGTTCCAAACCGACAGCTCGGGATCATGGAACATCGAATTGGACGCGACGAAACTGACGCCGGATGCTCTTCCCCCTGTGGGAAGCGTCGATTACGTCAACGATATATTCTCGTCTCACAGACGCATGCGTCACGCCTCGGTATGCGTGGCGCCGCGGACCACACGGTCGACTTCGGTGAAATGCGCACGATGCGCCTGGATACCCATCAGCAACAGCTCCACAAAAACCAGCGCGATGACTATCGCCGCGCCGATCACCAAGTGGTCGGTGTAGAAATCGTGGAATGCGGGGGACAGTTCCTCACTCGCCATGAGATACACCATGAAGGGGATGCCCGCGAACAGCACGGACACCATCTGGGCCAGCACCACGTTCCAGCTGACGGGGTTCACCTCGGGGTGCCTCTCCCCCGTGCCGAACCGGCTTCTCACAATGCAGATGCCGCACACCGAGAGCATCCACACGACGGCGAACACCCACAACAACAGCGGAAGCAGATCATCCATACGCCAGCCTCCGGTTATGCCGCCTCGCGTGCGGCACGCTGGGCGGCAATCTTCCTGCGCATGCGCATGGCAGTAAGCTCGTCGATCGGCCGACCGGCGACACGTCCCGACCCTGCGGAGCCGACGTTCGCCGAGGACGACTGCAGATCGACGTAGTCCTCGGTCTCCAGCGCGTCATGAATCTGATGCCACAGCGAGCCGACGGACACGCCAAACACGGCCTTGCCGCTCTGCAGCAGTGCGATCATCTGGTCGCTGGTGGTGCATTCATGCACCTCTTCCCCATCGCACATGATGGTGACATGCTCAAGCTGGTCGACATCGCGCTGCATCAGGAACCCGATGGCCGTAGTGACGTTCTGCAGGTTCACGCCTGCATCCAGCAGCTTCTTGGACACCGCGAGAATCACCACGTCCTTGAAGGAGTACAGCCGCCTCGACCCCGATCCGTGAGATGGGGTGATCGATGGTTCGACGATCTGCTTGCGCGCCCAATAGTCCAGCTGACGGTACGTGATGCCGGCGACCTTGGAAGCCACCGTACCACGGTAGCCCCGTGTCGGGCGGCGGGCGCCTTCGTCGACGAACAGCTCCCCCTGCACGGCGTCGGACGCACCGAGATCGAGCCTCTGCTCCAGCGGCACGACCAGATGCAGCCCGGCCGTCTGGCTCCCTGTCTGCTCAGCCATCGCACTCCCCTGTCCTGTGCATGCGCCGAACCGGCACATGCACGATCACATGAATGTCGTACCGTCCCAGTCTAACGCGCACGGCTTCGCATCATCACGCGATAACGGCGGATTTGGTGAAGAAAACCAGACGGAACTTACCGATCATGATCTCGTCGCCGTTGCGCAGCTGCTGATGGTCCACCCGCTGGCGGTTCACATAGGTGCCGTTGAGGCTGCCGGAATCGTATACCGCGAATGTGTCGCCGACGCGGCGGAACACGGCATGGGAACGGGATACCGTCGAATCGTCCAGCAGGATGTCGGCGCGGGAGTCGCGCCCGACCGTCACCTCGTCCTCATCGAGCAGGTAGCGGGACCCGGAAACGGCGCCTCTGGTCGAGATGAGCAGTGCGGTGCCCGGTGCGAGCCGCGCGATGGTTTCGATGTCCTCCTGCGTGAGGGGACGGTCACCTGTAGTGGTGATGGGAATCTGGATGGCGGGCAGACCAATGATGGTCGTCTCGCCTGCACTTGGAATCGGATCTGTCATAAACGCTATTCTACAGCCCTTGCATACGTATTGTCGGTTGACTTGCGAATTTGGCTGATGGTAATCGAATCCGAGGACGTCACGCTCACCGTCGCGCCGTACTTCACCTTCAGACTCGAACCCACGCCACCCGCGATATTGACGGCGTTCTGAAGGTTCTGGGGATCGCCGATGGCCAGGATCCGATACGGCGCGCGCAGCGCGACACCGTCGCATTCCAGGCCGTCGTCCGTGTCGCTGACATAGGTTTTCGTCACGACACGCACGCTGTTGATGGCCATCACCTCGGCGCCTGCGTTGCGCAGTTCCTCGATGAGTTTGTACATCGTCGCCGCGTCGATCTTCGTCTTCGACCCTTGGGAGATGCTGATCGACACGCCCTTGCCCGTCGCGGGCAAACGACCGGCGAGGATGCCGTTGGTCTCCTCGTTCTGCTTGGCGATGCGCTCCGCCTCCTGCGTCTTGTTCGCCGCGGCCTTGAGCGATCCCAGCTGATTGGTCAGCTCCGACTTGCGCTGCTCCAGGTTCTGCACCTGTGTGCCGGTCTCGCTGATCAGCCTGGTCAGCTCGTCCTCGCTCAGCGTCTCGTATGTGGCGTCGGCGTTGTTGATCTGGATCATGTACCCGTATCCCAGCAGCGCGCACATGATGAGGATGAGCACGCTCGTCATCAGGCGCATGCGCGCCGAGCCGTCCTTGACGGGGCGCTTCGGCTTCTTGCGCACCACGGGGAACGAGCCGGTCTCCATGCGATCGTTCTTCTTGTCCTGCGCATGCTGCTCGTGCAGCTGCGACAGCACGTCACGAGACGATTTGTGCGCCACCATGATTCATCACCCCCGGAAGATGAAGCGACGGATCGCCGACACGTTCGAGAAGATACGGATTCCCAGCACGACGATGACGGCCGTCTGCAGCTGGGATCCGACGCCCAGCTGATTGCCCAGGAACACCAGCAGCGTCGCGGTGACCACGTTCGAGATGAACGAGATGACGAACACCTTGTCGGAGAAGCTGCGCTCGAAGTACGCGCGGGCCGCTCCCAGTAGCGCGTCAAGCGCGGCGACCACCATGATGGGAAGATACGGCTGCAGAATGATGGGGATGTCCGGCTTGACGAACACGCCGAGCACCACGCCGATGATGAGACCTAGTACCGCTGCCATCTACTCGCTCCTCTTTGCATAGGACAATTCGCCGGAAGGCGCCGCTTCCAGTGTAATCGAACTCTCTTTATTCACCTGAGGGTATATGCCCGCCTGGGCGAACGAATCATACAGACTGCGCTGCGTGGACTTGCTGACCGCGGAGGCCAGCGTGTCGCGGTCCCCTATCGCCTGGATCGTGTACGGGCTGGTCACGGCGGTGACGCCGACGAGAATGTTCGATCCCGCCTTGCGCACCGATGTCTGCACGCCGAGCCGGTTGCCGTTGATGGCTATGCCCTCGGCGCCCGCCTGCCACAGCAGTCGCACCAGCAGCCGCAGGTCGGCGTCGGTGACCACGCGAATCTGCATGCCGCTGGACTCGCGTGGCGTCGATGCCCCGTCGGAGCCGGCGGCGATGGGGTCGGCCAGGGTCAGGCTGATGCCCGGCCCCTCCACGGCGACAAGCCCGTTGACCATCTCGTCGTTGACCAGCGTCGAATCCTCACCCGTGCCGCCCAGCTTCTTCGATCGTTCCGTGACCTGGTTGCGCAGATTGTTGACTTCGTTCATGAGCGTGTCGGCCTGGCCGCGCGTCTCGCGCAGCTCGCTGGCAAGGCTTTGCCTGACGACCTTGCGCGGGTCGGAATGTAGCCGTTCGATGAACAGCGACCCGTAGAAACCGACGGCGATGCACATGGCGAACACCAGAAACTTCGTCGCCCACGTCGACAGACGCGAGCGCGGACGCTGGTCGAGCCTCGAATCCGAGAACAGCGGATCCATGGGGCGGTTGGTGAGATCGTCGATGAGCTTGAGCGAATCGTCATGCAGCCGTCTGCGGCGGGCCGGCATGGTCTGCCCGCCTTCCGCGGGCCTGACATGCCGGGACTGCGACTGGGCCACGGAATCCGAAAACACCGCGCGACGTTTCACCGGCGCGTTCTCGGCCGGCACGGGAAACGACAGCGGCTTGATCGGATCAGCGTCCATCGGCACGTTTCTCTTTCACCAGCAGTGAAATGCCCTGCTTGCTGTAGATGCAACCGGCGAGCCAATACAGTCCGACGCCCCAGATGCCGGCGGCCAGCGCGGCGAGGTGCAGAAGCCCGACGAAGGGGTTCACCCAGATGTCGCAGAAAATCAGCGCGACGATGGAGACCATCAGCATGAAAGTGCCGGCCTTGCCGACGAAATGCACCGGCAGCGGGCCGTAATCGTATTGAGCAAGCCACAGCACGAGCAGCATCATCCATGCGTCCCTGGCCGCGATGATGATGATCATCCACCAGGGGATGATCCCGGCGACGCCCAATGCGAGGACGCTGCAGATGATCAGCAGGCGGTCGGCGATGGGATCGAGGATCTGCCCGATCTTGCTCACCTGATTGAAGGCGCGCGCGATGATGCCGTCGAGGCTGTCGGTGATGGCCGAAACGGCGAGGACGATCAGTGCGGGCACCATCCGGTGATCGGCGACCAGCCATGCGATAAAGGGGATGGACGCGATTCTCAGGACGCTGATGAGGTTCGGCACGGTGAAGTAGATGTCCCTCGGCTCGGGGCTGTACTCCTGGTTGAACTTCTGCTTGATCTTCTGGCGGTATCCGCCGTCGGCGTGCTGCTGTGTATCCATTGTCGAACACCGTTCGTCACATGCGGGAGGCCTGCAGCGCGGTCACGATGATGGCCCGGGCACCCACCTCGTACAGCTTGTCCATCAGCTGGTTGACCTTCGCCTTGGGCACCATCACGCGCACCGCATTCCACTGCTTGTCGTGCAGCGGGGATACGGTCGGGCTCTCGAATCCGGGGGTCACCGCGACGGCGGCCGCCACCTTGCCGACGGGGATGTCATAGTCCATCAGCACGTAGCGCTGCGCGGTCAGCACACCCTGCAGGCGGCGGCTGAGGATGGTGAGCCGCTCGTCCTCGGGGTCGAGGCGCGGGGAGCGGATGAGCACCGCTTCGGAGTGCATGATGGGGTCGGCGAAGATGCGCAGGCCGGCGTTGCGCAGCGTAGTGCCGGTGGACACCACGTCGGCGATGAGGTCGGCCACGCCCAGCTGCACCGAGGACTCCACGGCGCCGTCGAGGTGGATGGTCTCGGCCTCGATGCCGTGCGCCACCAGATAGTCGTGCACGAGCTTGTCGAAGGACGTGCCCACACGCTTGCCCTGGATGTCCTGCAGCGTATGGAAGTCGGAATCGTTCGGCGCGGCGAAGCGGAACGTGGACGCACCGAAGCCGAGCTCCATGTGCTCGCTGGCCTCGGTGCCGGAGTTCAGCAGCAGGTCATGGCCCGTGATGCCGACGTCGATGGTGCCGCGGCCGACATACACGGCGATGTCGAGCGGCCGCAGATAGAACAGCTCGATGTCGTTGTCCGGGTCCTCCACCACGAGCTGACGCGGATTGGAACGCAGACGATACCCCGCCTCGGACAGCATGTTCCAAGCGGGCTCCGACAACATGCCCTTGTTGGGCACTGCGATTCTGAGCATGGTGTTTCTCCCTCCAGACCGGCCGGTCTGTTTGTCACAGGTGCTTATAAACGTCCTCCAGGGTGATACCCTTGGCGATCATCATGACCTGGAGATGGTACAGCAGCTGGCTCATCTCTTCGGCCGTGCGGTCCGCGCCCTCGTATTCGGCCGCAATCCAGGTCTCCCCCGCCTCTTCGATGATCTTCTTGCCGATGAAGTGCGTGCCCTTGGCGAGCTCGTCCACGGTCAGGGAGCCTTCGGGCTTGGTGACGGCCTTCTCGGACAGTTCGGCGAATAGCGATTCAAACGTCTTCATGATATGTGTCCCTTGAGATTGTGCATGGTTGAGGCACTCGACGGCGTCGCCGCGATCGCGGTCCGGCATTGGTGTCGGAGCCGTCGCGTGCCATGTTCTGCGTTTCCGCCGTCAGTCGCGGTATGCGGCAGTGGCCTTGTCCCTGATCTGGTCGATGGCCAGGGCCGGGCTCTCAGCGCCGTACACGGCGGAGCCGGCGACCAGCACGTCGGCGCCGGCCTCGGCGACGATGTGGGCGGTCTTCGGGCTGACGCCGCCGTCGACCTGAATATGGGTGGACAGGCCCCGACGCGTGATCTCGTCACGCAGGCGACGAACCTTCGCCATCTGGTTGTCCAGGAACTTCTGTCCGCCGAAACCGGGTTCGACGGTCATGATCAGCACCATGTCGAACTCGTCGAGGATGTCGAAAATCGGTTCGACCGGCTCGGCGGGACGCACGGCAAAGCATGCCTTGCAGCCCATGTCACGCAGCTGGCGGGCCAGACGCACCGGCGCGTGGGTGGCGCCCATATGGAACGAGACGGAGGCGGCACCGAGCTTCGCGTATTCGGGGGCCCAACGGTCGGGGTCCTCGATCATCAGGTGCACGTCGACCGGCAGGTCGGTGACCTCGCAGATGCGCTTGACGATGGGCTCGCCAAGGGTGAGGTTCGGCACGAAGTGGTGGTCCATCACGTCAACATGCACGAGGTCGGCGTTGGCGATGGCCTTGAGGTCGCGTTCGAGGTTGCAGAAATCAGCGGAAAGGATGCTGGGTGCGATTTGTATGCTCATGGCTCTCATTCTATGGTGGAAGAACGACGAGACGGCTTGCGCCTACACGACGTTCTTGTTTGTGTGTTATGGTATTGCGGTTTTCTATGATCTTGTGCGATATCCTGATTCGGACGGATGCGGGCGCTCAGTCCTGATGGACCTCGCTCTCGGCGGTTTCGCCGGGAGTCTCGGGCTTCGCGGTCTTGGCCGTCTTGCCGGATTTCGCGGCGGCCCGCTCCTCCAGCTGGCGCTGACGTTCCATCTCGTCGGCCGTGACCGCGCGCAGTCTGGATGTCAGATCGCGTGTCTCACTGCCGAAGCGCCACAACACGACGAACAGGATGCACCCGGCAAGGAACACGATGATCGCGGTCCACACGTTGACTCGCAGGCCGAGGATGATCGTCGAATAGTTGATGCGGATGCTTTCGATCCAGGTGCGTCCAAGCCCATACCACATCATGTACATGGCGAACTGCTGTCCGGATTTGAGCACGTCGACGAGTTTGTGGCCGAGCCACACGATAATCGCGGCGCCGATCAGGTTCCAGATCATCTCGTACAGGAACGTGGGGTGGAACAGCGTGCCGGTCGGGCATGCCTGTCCGTTGTAGCAGATCTCACTTTTGCCGATGGCGTCCGCATCGTTGAGCTTGAGGCCCCATGGCAGCGTGGTCGGCATGCCGTACAGTTCCTGGTTGAACCAGTTGCCCAGTCGTCCGATGGCCTGCGCTACCATCAACGCCGGCGCGATGCAATCGGCCAGCAGGGCGAACGGATAACGCCGGTGGCGGCACCACAGGAACGCGGCCAAGGCCCCCACCCCGATGCCGCCGAAGATGGCCATGCCGCCTTCCCACACCTTGAGTATGTTGCTGAGGTTGCCGGTTGGCGGGAAGTAGATGTCGGGCGTCGTGATGCAGTGGTACAGACGGGCCCCGACCAGGCCGCAGGGCACTGCGACCAGCGTGGTGTCCAGCACCTGGTCGAAGGTGCCCCCGTTCTTCTTCCATCTGACGGTGAGGATCCACACGGCGAAGATGATTCCCGTCAGGATGCAGATCGCATACATGTGGATCGTCACCGGTCCGATGGAGAACTTGGAGAACCCCGGTGAGGGGATATACGCAAGATTCATGCAGTGCCTCGTTTGTCTAGACCGCTGTTACCGCCATCTACCCTACCCCATGGCCGGCGGATGCACGGTAAAGGCAGCCCGCCGGCGCGGGGGTGTGTCAGCGTGACTCGTTGTGGATGCCCTCGGACAGCGCCTCGACCTTGGCGGCCAGGTCGCGCAGTCCTTCCTTCGGCGCCTTCGCGGTGACGTTGTCGTCGTCAAGCAGGGTGTGCACCAGAGCAGAACCGACGATGACGCCGTCGGCGTAGGCACCGACATTCGCGCCCTGCTCCGGGGTGGATACGCCGATACCCACGCACACGTTTCTCGCCCCGGCGTTGCGGGCACGCTCGACAAGCGTTTCGGGCGATGCGCTGATGGTGTCGCGCTCGCCGGTGACGCCCATACGGGATGCCGCGTAGACGAAGCCGCGTGCGTTGCGGGCGACCAGTTCGAGACGTTCGGAGGCCGAATCCGGGGAGACCAGGAAGATGCGGTCGAGTCCGTGACGATCCGAAGCCTCGATCCACTCGCCAGCCTCATCGGGGATGAGGTCGGGGGTAATCAGGCCGGCACCGCCGGCGTTCTCGAAATCGCAGGCGAACCGTTCGACGCCGTAATGGTAGATCAGGTTCCAGTAACTCATGATGAGTGGCACGCCGCCGGCGTTGGCCACCGTCTCGACCGCCTTGAACACGCCGTTGATGCTTTCCCCGTTGTTCAGGGCGATCTGGCTGGCCGCCTGGATGACGGGGCCGTCCATCACCGGGTCGGAGTACGGCAGGCCGATCTCGACCGCGTCGGCGCCGTGCTCGACCATGGTCCTGAGCGCGTCGAGTGAGATGTCGGGGTTCGGGAAGCCATACGGCAGGTATCCGATGAAGGCCGGCTTGTTCTCGGCCTTGAGCCGGTCGAACATGGCTTCCGTCGCACTGGGCTTGTGACTGATGCCGAGCGGCTGTCCGGACGGCGTGGTTGCTGCATTCGTCATAATCAAAAAACTCCTTCTGCTTCACGGGCCGGTTCAGGCGACGGTGTCGCCCTGCGCGCCGGTGACATCGAGCGCCGCGGCCTGCTCGTCGGTCAGGTATCCGAACCATTTGCCCGCGGTGGCCATGTCCTTGTCGCCGCGGCCGGAGATGTTGACGATCATCACGGCCTTGTCGTATCCCTTGGCCTTCAGATCAACGGCGGCCTTGAAGGCGCCAGCGACGGCATGCGAGCTCTCGATGGCGGGGATGATGCCCTCGGTCTGGCTCAGGTCGCGGAAGGCGTTCATAGCCTCCTCGTCGGTGGCCCAGGAGTAGTTCACGCGCCCGATCTCCTTGAGCCAAGCGTGCTCGGGGCCGACGGAAGCGTAATCGAGACCGGCCGAAATCGAATACGTGTCGAGAGTCTGTCCTTCATCGGTCTCCAACAGGTAGCTCTTGGCACCCTGGAACATGCCGAGCTGTCCGGTGCCCGGTGCGAAACGGATCGCATGATGGCCCGAGGCCGGCCCGTTGCCGCCCGCCTCATAGCCGTACAGGTTCACGCGCTCGTCGTCGAGGAACGCGTTCATCACGCCGATGGCGTTGGATCCGCCGCCGACGCACGCGCACACCGCGTCCGGGTGGTCGATGCCGTACCAGTCCTGAAGTTGCTGCTTGGCCTCCTCGCCGATGATCTTCTGGAAGTCGCGAACCATGGCCGGGAACGGGTGCGGTCCGGCGACCGTGCCGAGCAGGTAGTGCGTGTCGGCGACGTTGGTCACCCAATCGCGCAGCGCCTCGTTGATTGCATCCTTGAGAATCTTGTCACCCAGTGTCACTTCGACGACCTCGGCGCCCAGCATGCACATGCGGGCCACGTTGAGGGCCTGGCGTCGGGCGTCGATCTGCCCCATGTACACGCGGCACTTGAGCCCTAGCATCGCGCACACGGTGGCGGTGGCCACGCCGTGCTGTCCGGCACCGGTCTCGGCGATCACGCGGGTCTTGCCCATGCGCTTGACGAGCAACGCCTGGCCGAGCGCGTTGTTGATCTTGTGCGCGCCGGTGTGGTTGAGGTCCTCGCGCTTCAAGAAGATGCGGGCGTCGAGTCCGGTCCTGTCCTTGACCAGCGCGGCGAATCGCGGGGCTTCCGTCAGCGGGCTCGGGCGGCCGACGTACCGCTGCTGCAGCGTCATGAATTCCTTACGGAACTCGGGGTCGGCCTTGGCCTGATCATAGACGCGCTCCAGCTCGTCCAGAGCGGTGATCAGTGCCTCCGGCACGTATCGCCCGCCGAACTGTCCCCAATATGGTCCCTGATGCTCGCTCAACGGGGTCGATTCGGATGCTTTCACTCTCTGACCTGCCTTTACTAGTCGTTGTACGGCGGCCACATGGTCGTCGGCGGTGGCCACGCCTTCGCCCACCAGCACGGCATCCGCGCCGGCGCGACCGTAATCCTCGACCTCGACCGAACCGAACACGCCCGACTCTGCGACGCGGATCACGTCATCGGGCAGTCCTTCGGCGAGTTCGGCGTATTTGTTCACGTCAACCTTCAGGTTCTTGAGATTGCGCGCGTTGATGCCGATGATCCGGGCGCCGGCCGCGACCGCGCGGCGGATCTCCTCGGTGGTGTGCGTTTCGACGAGCACGGCCATGCCGAGCTCGTGAGCGAGTTCAAGCAGGTGCGCGAGCTTGTCGTCGTCCAGCGCGGCGACGATGAGCAGCACTAGGTCGGCGCCGTGGGCACGCGCCTCGTAGATCTGGTAGTCGGTGACGATGAAGTCCTTGCGCAGCAGCGGAATGTGAACCGCCGAGCGGACCTTGTCGAAATCGTCCAGCGAGCCGAGGAACCGCCGGCCTTCGGTGAGCACGGAAATCGCGCTCGCACCGCCGCGCTCGTATTCGCGGGCCAGGGCCGCCGGGTCGGGGATATCGCTCAAATGCCCCTTGGATGGGGAGGCGCGCTTGATTTCGGCGATCACGGGGATGCCGTCCGGACGCTTGAGCCATCGCGTCGCGTCGATAGGTGCCGGCGCGGCCAGAGCGGCCCGCCTCACATCCTCAAGAGACACGACACATTCGCGGGAACGCTGGTCTTCCAACGCCCCGGCAACCAATTCGTCCAAAACCGACATAATGCTCCCTTATAGATCGTTCGGTCAGTCGCCACTGTAATTCATGGCAGACGACAACCGCGCGTTCCGTCCTACATTCTGGGCGTGGCCGCGGGCCGGAGCGGGCCGGGATCGTGGCCCGGCAACGAAGGCGGCCGCCGCGGAGGAATCCGCGACGGCCGCGCATGCACGCTCATCCGTGCAGGGAGAGACCCCGCGTCACTTGCGGCGCTTCTTCTCCCTGATGTTGACGGAGATCTGGATCGGAGTGCCTTCGAAGCCGAACTCCTCGCGCAGGGAGCGCTCAAGGAACCGGCGGTAGCCGTGCTCCAGGAATCCGGTGGCGAAGATCACGAAGCGCGGCGGACGCGTGGACGCCTGCGTGGCGAACAGGATACGTGGCTGCTTGCCTCCGCGCAGCGGATGCGGGTGCGCGGCCTGAATCTGACCGAGGAAGGCGTTGAGACGCCCGGTGGGAATGCGCTTGTCCCAGGATTCCAGTGCGTTGCGCATCGCGTCGGCGAGGCGGTTCGTGTGCCATCCGGTCTTCGCGGACAGGTTGACGCGTTGCGCCCACGTCACGCGGTTGAACTCGGTCTTCCACAGGCGCTCCAGCCGCTGCCGGCCGAAATCGTCCATCAGGTCCCACTTGTTGAACACCAGCACCACTGCGCGGCCGGCGTCGACCGCCTGGCTCATCACCTTCAGATCCTGGTCGGAGATGGGCTGGGACGAGTCGAACAGGACCAGCGCAAGCTCGGAGCGCTCGATTGCGGCCTGCGTGCGCAGGGACGAGTAGTAGTCGGCACCGGACACCTTGTGCAGTCGACGCTTGATGCCGGCGGTGTCGATGAACAGCCAGTCCTCGCCGTCGATGTCGATGGTCTCGTCGACCGGGTCGCGGGTCGTGCCGGCGAGGTCGTTGACCACGGCGCGCTGTTCGCCGGCGAGCTGGTTGAGCAGCGACGACTTGCCCACGTTCGGGCGGCCGACGAGCGCGACACGCCGCAGATGCGTAGGCGTGAGGAAGCCCGAGGTCTTGTCCGCCTTGCGCAGCGAATCCAGCGCGGCGTCAAGCAGGTCGCCGACTCCCCTGCCATGCATGGCCGAGATCCCGTAAGGCTCGCCCATGCCAAGCTTCCAGAACTCGGCGGTCAGGTATTCGCTGGCCCCGTCGTCGACCTTGTTCACCGCGAGCGTGACCGGCTTGCCGCTGGCCCGCAGCATCTTGACGATGCGCTCGTCGGTGTCCGTCAGCCCCACGTGGCCGTCCACGACGAGGATGACCGCGTCAGACAGCTGCACGGCGATCTGCGCCTGCGAGGCGATGGCGGATTCGATGCCTTCGACGTCGGCCTCCCAGCCGCCGGTGTCGACGAGCTTGAATTCGGTGCCGGACCATTCCGCGTCGTAGCTGACACGGTCCCGGGTCACTCCGGGCGTGTCTTCGACGACCGCGGCGCGACGGCCGAGGATGCGGTTGACGAGCGTCGACTTGCCCACGTTCGGGCGGCCGACCACGGCGAGCACTCCGACGGCCTTGGGAGCCGGCGACTCGTCTTCGATCCCGTACCGGGAACCGGCGATGATCTGCTCGTCGCCCTCATCCAGTTCGTAATCGCTCAGATTGGCGGCATACTGCTCGTACTCCTGCACTTCGACCGCGTCCGCGACCAGCGTGATCAGCACATCCAGCGTCTGCTGGAAATCCATATCGGAGTTGTCGACGGTGGTCACGCCGTCCGCCGCGGTCAGGAAGCTGGTGACCTTGGAATCGGCGCGGTCGCGGGCGGCCACGTCCTCGCCCCCCACGCCGGCGCCGGCGACGGCCTGCCCCGTGCGGCGCGCCTGACGCACCTCTTCCCGGGCGGTCAGCAGCACACGCACCTCGGCATCGGGAGCCACGACCGTGGTGATGTCACGGCCCTCCGCGACAATGCCGCGGCCCAGCGAGAAGGAGTCGGCCGCGGACTCGCGCGCAATGTAGGCGCGCTGCGCGGCGATGAGCACGTGGCGCACCGGGATGACGTTCGACACCTTCGACACGTGCGAGGAGACCTCGGAGGAGCGGATGGCCTCACTGATGTCCTCGCCGTCGGCGGTGATGCTCGGATGGTCCGGGTCGACGCCGATGTCGAAGTGGTCGCCGGTGAAGAATTCGGCGACTGCTTCGGTGATCTGCTGCTCATCCACCTGATCGCCGTCGAGGTCGATGCCCTGATGCAGGCACCACCAGGCGCATGCGCGGTACATGGCGCCGGTATCGAGGTAGGCGAAGCCGAAATGGCGGGCCAGCGCCTTCGAAGTGGAGGACTTTCCGACGCCCGCAGGGCCGTCGATGGCGACTCGTATCACAGCCCGACCTCCTTCTGCAGGGAACGGACCTCGACCTGGGACAGCACACGATAGGTACCGGACTTAAGGTCACCGAGCTTGATCGGCCCGATCTGGGTGCGCACCAGACGGCGGACCGGGTATCCGATGGCGCCGAAGATGCGGCGGACGATACGGTTCTTGCCGGAGTGGAGCACCACCTTGACGATGGTCTGGTCGCGGTTGGCGTCGATGATGGCGCAATGGTCCAGCTTGACCAGGCCGTCATCCAGCTGGACGCCCTGGGTCACCAGGCGCCGGCAGACGTTGCCGCCGATCTTGCCATCAATCGTGGCGATGTAGGTCTTCTCCACTTCGTACTTCGGGTGCATGACGTGCTGGCTCAGCTCGCCGTCGTTGGTCATGAGGATCAGGCCCTCGGAATCGTAGTCGAGGCGGCCCATGTGAAACACGCGCTCGTACTTGTCCCCGATGATGTCGGCCAGCGTGTAGCGGCCTTTCGGGTCGTCCATGGCGCTGAGCACCTTCTTGGGCTTGTTGAGCGCCAACGTGACATGGTTCGGGTTGAGGTGGACGCGCGAGCCGTCCACACGGATGTGCTGCTTCTTCGGATCGACGCGGGTGCCAAGTTCGGTCACCAGCTCCCCGTCGACCTCGACACGCCCATCGGTGATCATCTGCTCGCACTTGCGGCGTGATCCGAAGCCCGCTTGCGCGAGGATCTTCTGCAGGCGGATTCCTTCGTTGTTGTTGTCGTCATGCGCTTTGAGTGCGCGCGAATATGCGTTTGGCATCGTTCTCCCAACGTGGCCGGACATTGACAATGAATCTGCGCTCCCGGACGAACTCACAGGGAAAACACAGCCAATACATTGTATCGTATCGTCCCCCCCGTTGGTAAACTTGCAACGTTCGGCGGGTCGCAAAGCCCGCAACATCAGAAAAAAGGACACTACAACATCATGACTGAAGAACAGAACACCGAGCCAAGCGCTTATCCGATCGGGGCGCGCGTGTGCGCGGAGCTTGCAGGCAGCTTCCTCGTCTGCTTCGCCATCTATATGATCTGCACGTTCGGCACTTCGATCTACGGGCTTGACCTGGCGTACATCGTCGTGGGCACCGCGTTGGCGTACGCGGTCGTCACCGCGATGCTCGGGCGTGTCTCCGGAGGCCAGTTCAATCCCGCCATCACCGTGGCGGCGATACTCACCGGCAAGACCAAGGTAGTCGCCGGCATCCTGTACGTCATCGTGCAGGTGGTCGGAGCGATCGCGGCGGCCGGCACGGTCAGGTGGATCCTGCCGACCTCGCAGACCGTCACCATGAAGACGTGGCTGACGCCCGCCGTCAACGGCTATGGCACCGGTTCCGTATCGAGCGCCACCACCAGCAGCGTATCGGTGAGCTTCGGCATCTCCATGGCCATCGTCGTCGAGGTGATCGCCGCGATCATCATCATCGCGGTCGCGATGCGTCACACCGATGCGAACGGCAAGCCGAATGCGACGTACGCTCCGGTGATCGGCGCCGCATACGGCCTCGGCGTGGCCATGACCTATACGGTCACCGGTGCCGCGCTGAACCCGGCCCGCGCCACCGGCATCGCGCTGTTCGGGCAGAATCAGGGTCTTTCAACGCAGCCGCTGCAGCAGCTGTGGATCTTCTGGCTGGCGCCGGTCCTGGCCGCGGCGATCGTGGCGCTGGTCATGATCATCGCTGATATGGCGTCGAAACGCAAGCCGAAGACGCCTGCGGATGCGCCCATCGACGAGGCGGCGGACGCTGAGGCGGATGCACATGACATCGCCGTGGACGCGGCGGTCAATGCGGCGCCCACGGTTCCGTCAACGAATCCAGAACAGTGACGGTGCGAAATACAACAGAAGCAGTCCCAGTCCCAAACCGATGCCGATAATGGCGTCGAACAGGACTGACCGGACTTTCCAAGGGCTCTTCTCGCGCATGATGATGCGCAGCAGGGCCGTGACGATGGCCGTGACGGCGATGATCACCGTCGCGGCCATCGTATATCCGAGGAAGGCGACGACCAGGGCGACGATGACGACGCCGAGCACGCACCACTCGAATGCCGGCTTGCCCTCGTGGACTTCGGACACGTATGGATGATGCTGATTCATGGAGCTTCCTCGGGGATTGGTTATCGTGATGGATCGGCCGCGAACCCTTGACGGTCGGCGGCCGATCCGTGAATCGGTGACCGGGCGGAGGATCAGTGGAAGAAATGACGGGTGCCGGTCAGGTACATCGTCACACCGGCCTTCTTGGCCGCCTCGATGACCTCCTCGTCACGGATGGATCCGCCGGGCTGCACGATGGCCTTTACACCGGCGTTCATCAGCGTCTCGGCACCATCTGCGAACGGGAAGAACGCGTCGGACGCGGCGACCGAACCGGTGGCGCGATCGGCGCCGTCGGCCAGCGTGTTGGCGCGATCGACGGCCAGATGGCAGGAGTCCACGCGGTTGACCTGGCCCATACCGATGCCGACCGTAGCCTGGTCGTGCGCGAGCAGGATGGCGTTGGACTTGACGCAGCGGATGGCGCGCCAGGCGAACACGAGGTCCTTGAGCGTGGCCTCATCGGCGGGTTCGCCGGCCACGAGCTTCCATGCGTCCGGAT
>OBYE01000060.1_pt1 | contig 39560 bp, 28 predicted proteins | sample 1476731 | NCBI WGS metagenome assembly OBYE01 (sample SAMEA2580194, study PRJEB22360) | human gut metagenome | biome: human gut; feature: human-associated habitat; material: faeces | place: Denmark | collected 2008/2010 | reverse complement strand
GTGAAGTATCCTGATTTGGTTGTTGTGGGTGCTGGGTTGTTTGGTCTGACGGTGGCGCAGCAGGCGGTGGAGCATGCGGGTGCCCGTGTGCATATCATCGACGTGCGCGACCACATCGGCGGCAACGCCTACTCGTATATGGATGAGGAGACCGGCGCGGAGATCCACAAGTATGGCGCGCACCTGTTCCACACGTCGAACAGGCGTGTGTGGGATTACGTGAACCGTTTCACCTCGTTCACCGACTACGTGCATCGCGTGTATGCCACGCATGACGGGGAGGTGTATCCGCTGCCGATCAACCTGGGCACGATCAATCAGTTCTTCCACGCGCGTTACACGCCGGCCGAGGCGCAGAAGCTTATCGCCGAGCAGGCGGGCGAGCTGGCCGGCACCGATCCGCGGAACCTCAACGACAAGGGCATCCAGCTCATCGGCCGTCCCCTGTACGAGGCGTTCATCAAGAACTACACGGGCAAGCAGTGGCAGACCGATCCTGCCGAGCTGCCCGCGTCGATCGTCAAGCGTCTGCCGGTGCGGTTCAACTACGACAACCGCTATTTCAAGGACACGTGGGAGGGTCTGCCCGCGGACGGCTACACCAAGTGGATGGAACGCATGATCGACGATCCGCGCATCACGGTTTCGCTGGGCGTGGATTTCTTCGACGAATCCCAGCCGTACAACAAGAAGGCCCTGCGGGCCGCGGGCGTGCCGGTGGTGTACACGGGTCCGGTGGACCGTTACTTCGGTTACGAGCTTGGCGACCTGAAGTGGAGGACGGTGGACTTCAAGGAGGTCCGTTACGATGAGGGCGACCATTTCGGTTGCCCGGTGATGAACTTCTCGGACGCGGACGTGCCGTACACGAGGGCGATCGAGTTCAAGAACTTCAATCCGGAGCGCCGGGACCGGCAGAACCCGGACAAGACGGTGGTGTGGGAGGAGTACAGCCGTTTCGCCGAGCGTGGCGACGAGCCGTATTATCCGATCAACACCGATGCGGACAAGGCCCTGTACGCGCGGTACGAGGCCAAGGCCGCGGCCGAGCCGAAGACCGTGTTCGGCGGGCGACTCGGCACGTACAAGTACTACGACATGCACCAGGTGATCGACACCGCCCTGACCGCCTACGAGGAGCAGGTCGCCCCGCTGCTCACCAAATAACCGATATCGTGAATGGACTGTGTCGCACGATTCTCGTGCGGCACAGCAATACCGCTCCAGCCGAAAAGCGGACGGTGTTGGCAAAGTCGTAGAAGCCTTCTTGGCCGGGTTGTCGGTGTGGTATACACTGCAAGCATGACGAGTGATGTGAAGATGAGCGGACAGAATTCCCGCGTGAAACGTGAGCCGACGTTGGCGTTTGTGATTCCTTGCTATAACGAGGAAGCGGCATTGCATGTGACGGCTGGTGCGTTGAAGACGAAGATTCGTCAGCTCGAGGACTCCCATGCCATTGCCGAGGATAGCATCATCATTTTTGTTGATGATGGTTCCTCTGACGAGACATGGAACGTGATCGAGGGTCTGCACAGAGATGATCCCGTTGTATTCCACGGCGTTAAGCTCGCCCACAATAGGGGACATCAGAATGCCCTGTTCGCCGGCCTGATGCGGGCGCTTAGTCTGGATGTCGATGCCGCGGTCTCCATGGATGCAGACCTGCAGGATGATCCCGATGCCGTAGACGCTATGGTCCAGGAATATATGCAAGGGGCGGAAATCGTTTATGGTGTGCGAGACAACCGTGAAACGGATACCGCGTTCAAGCGTGGCACGGCCCATGCGTTTTATGCTCTGATGAAGTGGCTTGGAACGGAAACCGTGCCGGATCATGCCGATTACCGGTTGATGAGCCGTACGGCGTTGCAGGCCCTGTCGCAGTACAAGGAATCGAATCTGTTCCTACGGGGATTGGTCCCTTCGCTTGGATTCAAGACGGCCAAGGTGTACTACAAAAGAGGAACGCGAGTTGCCGGAGAGTCCAAATATCCGCTAAGGAAGATGGTTGCTTTTGCGGTGGAGGGTGTGACCTCTTTCTCGACGAAGCCGTTGACGATGATTACCGGATTGGGTTTGTTCTCGGTGTTTGTTGGAATCGCAATGCTGGTCTATACTCTCGTCTCTGTTTTTTCAGGGCATGCTGTAGCCGGCTGGGGATCGATGATGTGTTCTATGTGGATTTTAGGTGGTTTCATTTTGCTTGCGCTTGGAATTACTGGTGAATATATTGCGAAAATATACTTGGAGGTCAAGGCTCGTCCTCGGTATATCGTTGAAACAACGCTGTAATGAAGTGAATATTCCGGGTGTATAGGGGATATTGTTGTAATGGTTAGGCAAAGAAAAGCGCATAAGGAGCAATCGTTTTTCGGCTGCGTGCTTCCGCGGTGGCTTGTTGAGATTGCCCTAGGGCTGCAAGTTGCCATCGTGTTGTTGTTGCTTGCGTTGTCGATTTGCTTCACTGTGACGTTTAAAAGAGCCAGTCCGCAGCTCGGCAGTATTACGGAACAGGTCGATTATCATTTTGGTGCACCTTCGATAGCGTTTCTTCTGGGTTCGATTCTGCTATGCGGTTTAATTGTCGTGCTTGCGGTTGTGGTCTCCAAGTTACCCAAACGATGGGCTTTGATCGCGCTCTTGGCGTATGTGATGCTGATGCAGATCATCTGGCTCACATCACTGAATCTGGTGTCATATACGTATCAGGATTCGCGAAGTCTGATGGATGCCGCCGATATCCTGCTCAAGGGAGACCTCGGGCAGTTTAGTGAAAGCTATTGCGCGAGGGGTGCCACGCAGGCGGAATGTGTCGGTCGAAGCATTCCCAGCGCCTATTCGTATTTTAGCTATTATCCGTTCCAAAGTGGACCGATGCTGTGGTATCTCATAGTGTTTGCGCTGTTTGGAACAGACAATATCCTTGCTTTTCAGATCGTAAGCGCAGTCTCTATCACCGCACTGGTTGCGGTCTTGTGGCGTTTGGGAAGCTTGCTGGGCTTGGATGAACGAGGGCATGGGGCTTTCGTTGTTCTAGTGTCAATGTGCGTGCCCCTGCTGATGTTTTCAGCCTTCGTGTACCCCAACGCCGTTGGTTTCTTTATCGCGATATGCGGTGCTTGGGTGATTGCGGAAGGGCTTCGTCTGCAGAAGGTCTGGCTTAGTGCGTTGACGATTGTTGTCGGATTCCTCATCTGTGGAATCGGCACCATCTTCAAGACAACATATCAGATAGTGGTGCTGGCGGTGCTCGTGGCGGTTGTTTTTGCGGTATGGAACAGCCGCCGCATATGGCAGCTGCCGGTTTCCGTGGTCTCCGCTCTGGTGATGTATGCTTCTTCCAAGCTGCCAACTGTCTGGTTGCAGGCTCGGACCGGAGAGAATTTCGGCAAGGGGTTGCCGATGCTTTCATGGATTGCCCTCGGACTGGGGAGCCCGGATACTAGGCCGCCTGGATGGTGGAGCAGATTCTCTTTGGATGCGTTTTATCAAACAGGTAACAACTATGCCCTTCAGACGCAGATTTCAAAGGATTTCATCAGAGAGAGGGTGATGGGATTTATGGAATCTCCGAAGGAAGGATTGCGCTTTTTCTTGGGGAAACTCGCGTCGGAGTGGTCGGAGCCCTCATTTATGACGTCTTTGTATTCGGAGATAGGTGATTCCGCTCGGCATTTTTCCGGACTGGGTTCGTTCCTTCTGATAGGACGAGGGTCGGAAATCCTGCTCAGGTACGAGAATGTTTTCCAAACGGTTGTGTATCTTCTGGCGTTGGTGGGATTGATCGGCCTTATCCATTCCATGATGAGGGAAAAGGCGATTGGCGATCATGCGTCCCAGATTTATGCAAGAGTTTTAGTATGCGCTTCCTTTATCGGCGGCTTCCTTTGTTACCTGTTCTGGGAAGCGAAAGGGATTTACACCCTGCCGTTCTTCATATTGCTGCTTCCGGTCGCGGCCTATGGTATTCAAAGTCTCATTTGCTTCGGCAATACCATTAGGGGCAGGTTCTCATAATTGTGGATATGTTTTCTGCGGGGTATTCTCTTCATTGCGTTTACCTGTGCTTGCAGACATGTTCGCTACTGTGATTGGTTTATGGCGTATGCAACGTATTAGATTTTTTGATATTGCCAAAGGTATTGCAATATTGGCTGTGATACTGGGGCATAGCGCGATTGAAGCCAATCTTTGTATTCCCCATAGGGCCGCACAGGTTGCTATCTCGTTTTGTTTTTCTTTTCATATGCCGCTTTTCTTTATACTTGCCGGTTATTTTATGCATCCAGAACGTGCGTTCCGTTGGGCGAAGGAATCAAGACAATTATTGTGCACATATGCGGTAACCACGTTATGTGTTCTTGTTGGTGTAACCTGCATGGCGACCCTCCATCATGAGAGTCGCGCACTTGCCTTGCAGACGTGGGGGATGACTGCATTATACGGCAACGGTGACGTGTCTAACCTGACACTTTGGCCAGTTGGGTTCCGTATTGGCGCAATCTGGTTTTTGCTGGCCATGTTTTGGGCTCGGCTTTTGCTGCATATTTTTGCCAAGCTTCCCCATACCGTGTTCTGGGTAGCTGCATGCTTTGTTTTTGGATATATTTCATCCCGATATGTGTGCTTGCCTTGGAGTGTGCAATCGGGGATGTGTGCGGTTGCGTTTCTATATCTTGGTTATCTTGCGAAGAAATATGACGTGCTTGGTCGCGTGAAACGCATTCCTTATATTTGGGTTGCTGCTCTTCTGATCTGGATAATCGACGTTGTTTCTTTCGGCGGCATGAGTATGGCCATGAATGATTATGGGTCGCACCCTGTTCTGGCTGTGGTTGGCAGTATGGCTGGTACGCTATGCGTCATCGGTATTTCTCAGTTGCTGGATCACATGTTTCTCGGGGGGGGGCTCAGTAAGCTTGGCCAAGCAAGTCTAGCTATTCTGTGCGTGCATCTTGTCGAAGATGATGTATTGCCGTGGCAGATGTATCTTGGCTTCTTACGCGCGGCTTTCCCCCATATGCCACTAGTCCTATTGAGCTTTATCGTACGTTTGCCAATCGATCTTGTCGGTGCTGCGTTGCTGTATCGCGTTCCGGTGATCAATGAGTGGTTCTATCCTCAGCTGGTCAAGCAACGTCAGTTGCGACGGTCTAAGGCAATGAGCCAAGCTCGTGTCCCTTGTGGGGAGTAGCTCTTCTGTGTTTTTTTCATGTGAATTATGCACCCCTTATGATTGTCGGCGCTTCTGGATAGAAGAGAACGAAGACCGGCGCTGGTAGGATATCGTGGTAAGTGTAGAGCGGCATGGGAGTTGCGCCTGTGCTCTTGCAAACGTGTACGCAGTGTATTCGATGAAAGGAAATCGCGGTTATCATGACGAAGAAAACCGTTCGCGGGATTATCGCGACAGTTACGGCTTTCATATTGTTTGCCGCCCCCATTGCCGCAGCCGATGCGGAAGAACTAGCGACGGCATCGCAGTCCGGCTATACGGGCTGGGTGTATCAGAATGGTGAACGCTACTGGTTTGATTCCGGTACCATGGCGCGGTCGAAGGAAGTGTATGACCCGAATAGTGATGCGTGGTACTGGTTTGATGCTGATGGAACCATGGCTCACGATAAGGATGTCTATCTCTCTTCTGAGGACAAATGGGTCAGATATGACGGCGAAGGCCATATGATCAAAGGTGAGGATTACCGGTATGGCGGCTGGTACTACTTCGATCAGACGACTGGCGCGATGGCGAAAGGTATGAAGTACATCAATTCCAATGGAGGAAAATGGGTGTATTACGACTGGTCGACCGGCAGGATGGCGCATGGCGAGACCTTCGTGAATTACGATGGCGATCACACGGGCTGGTATTTGTTTGATTCATCCACGGGTGCCATGTATCACGGTGATACCTATGTCCGTTCAAACGGAGGGAAGTGGGTCCGCTATGATCGAGTGACCGGGAAAATGGTGAAGGGGCTGCATTATCAGGATGGCGCCTACTACTATTTCGATCAGAATACGGGCGCAATGGCACATGGAAGCGCATGGGTGCCTGAATGGAACTCGTATGCAACGTTTGATTCCGTGACCGGTCGATATGTCGGTAATACCGATTCGGGCACCGGCGGAAACGCCGGAGGACACAACATTCGTGGACAATACTGCAAGAAGAGCGAAGTCGGCCAGCAAAGAACGGATGCCGATGGGACGCCCATAATTTGCGAGTACCGTGCCGGGAACAAGGTGCCGCATTGGTACGCTAGATGATGCAACTTCCTTGAGGGGTGTGATGGCGTTGTAAGCGCTATCGCGCCCCTCATTGTCATGGCATCAGGCTCAACGCGCCATACGCGCAGACGACGAATGCCTTCTTGCCTGGATGCGGGTCTGCGACTGTGGTCGCTGCCGACCGTCGGCCATGCCGGGGGAGGGTATTTGCTTCACGGTCGCACGGTTCGTTAGCTTTTTGTTGTCCCGACACCGATGCCGCGCCGATGAGGGATGCTTCTTGGGTGGGGGAGGGCGACACGCCGAAGAGGGGTGGTGCGTCCGGGATTTTCCGCTGTTTCCGCAGGATGTTTCGATGTCTGGGCGGCGCGGTGTAAGATGATACTAAAGCGGTTTAGTTACCCACCGGTTCAACGACGAACAACAGCTGGCGGGTGCCAAGCCGTGGGGCACCGGCCAAACGCCCCGATCAATGAAGCTCGGCGCATCGGACGAGTCTCATCAAGGAAAGGAAGAACCCATGCACGTCACTAAGAAAATTCTCGGCATCACCTGCGCCGTAGCAGCGCTGGTAAGCGTCTCCGCCTGCGGCTCGTCGAGCGGAGGGACAACGGCGGACGGTAAGAAAGAAGTCTCCTTCCAGACCTGGAACCTCAAGAACGATACCTACACGCCGTATTTCAACGACCTTATCGCCGCGTTCGAGAAGGAGAACCCGGACGTCAAGATCAAGTGGATCGATCAGCCCGCCGACGGATACACCGACAAGATCAACGCCGACGCCGCAGCCGGCACCCTGCCCGACATCGTGGACATGAGCCCCAATGGTGCCTACAGCCTCGCCAAAGCGGGGGTGCTGATGAACCTGAGCACCGAGGCGCCCGACGCCGCCAAGCAGTTCACCAAGTCGTCATGGGATGCCGTAACCTTCAAAGGCGAGAACATCGAGAAAGGCGCCTACGCCTTCCCGTGGTACCTCAACTCCGGTGTGCAGTACTACAACAAGAAGGTCCTGACCCAGTGCGGCATCGACGCCTTGCCGCAGAACATGGACGAGTTCTTCGCCGCAGCCTCCACGCTCGGCAAGAACTGCGCCGGCACCACGATGGTGGCTTCCACCCCGACGATCGAATCGCTCGGCCAGTACGGCGCCAAACTCATGAACGGCGACCAGACCGCATTCACCTTCAACGACGCCAAGGGCGTTGAGCTTGTCCAGCATTACATCGACATGTACAACGAGAAGTCCCTGTCCGCCGATGCGCTCAACAACCTGTGGACCGGCGAAGGCGACGCCTTCAAGCAGGGGTCGGTCGCCTCGCTGGCGGGTTCGGCCTACTCGGTCTCCGACTTCGAGGAGAACGCCAAGGAACTCTACAAGAATCTCGGCATCACCGAGCGTCTGCTCGGCGAAGGCGGCAAGATGAACGTCGCCATGGAGACCCTCGTCGTCTCCAAGAACGCCAAGAACAAGGAAGAGGCCCTGAAGTTCGCCGAGTTCGTGACGAACAAGGAGAACCAGACCAAGTTCTGCAAGTCCTCGCACACCTTCCCGTCCGCCAAGGGAGCCGTCGAAGACCCGGCATTCTCCCCGACCGGCGACTCCATGCAGGATCAGGCCGTCAAGCTCGCCTCCAAGGCCGTGCTCGACGATGACTGGTTCGCCTCCCCGGCTCCGTTCTCCGAGAACGCGAAGAACAGCCTGCGCGAGCAGATCGCCCTTGCCATCCAGGGCAAGCAGTCCGCCCAGGAAGCCCTCGACAAGGTCGTCAAGATCGCCAATGAGGACTTGAACTCATGAGTGAATCCACCCCAACCGGATCCACGACCTCCGCGCGCGGCAGCTCCTCCAAAGCCGCCGCGCGCGGCGGTTCTCGCCGCCATGCCGGCGTGGACGTCGTGGATGAGGAGCACCGCATCCACGAAGGCACGGGCTTCGCCGCATGGTTGTTCGTGCTGCCCGCGCTCGCCGTGGCCCTGGTGTTCGTCATCGCGCCGTTCGTCAACACGGTGCGCCTGTCGTTCACCGACGCCACCTTCGCCCGCCCCGGCACGTTCGTCGGACTGGAGCAATACCGCAAGATGCTGGCCGATCCGGCCGTGCACACCGGCCTGCTCAACTCGTCGCTCTACGTGGTCTGCGTGGTGCCCTTCATGGTCATCCTGCCGCTGATTCTGGCCTCCCTGGTCTCGGGCAATTCCAAGATCCTCTCGTTCTTCCGGGCCTCCTTCTACCTGCCCGTGGTCGTTTCCACGGTCATCGTCGGGTTGGTGTGGACCAATATCCTGGCCCCGAAGGGAGTGGTCAATGCCGCGCTGAAGTCCGTCAACGCAATCAAGGAATATATCCCGTTCCTCACCGATCGCTGGCTATTGCTGTTCAGCGCGATGATGATCACCATCTGGACCGGCTTGGGCTATTACATGATCATCTACCTGGCGGCGCTGGCCAACATCGACCCCGGCCTCTATGAGGCCGCCGAGATCGACGGCGCCGGCGTGGTCCGCCGCTTCCTGCACGTCACCGTGCCGGGAGTGCGATCCACCATGGTGCTCATCATGCTGTTATCCAGCGCCGCGGCCTTCCGCGTGTTCAACGAAATATACGTGCTTACCGGCGGAACCGGCGGCGTGGGCGGCCAAGACGTCACGATGACCATGCTGGTCAAGAACTACGGCACCGGACTCAATGCCAAATACGGCTATGCCGGAGCGGTCAGCATGCTGATCTTCCTGATCGTCGGCAGCCTGATCGCCATCGAGTTCCTCATCGAAAGGAAGATGAGCAAGGATGCGTAAGACATCGAACAAAGTCGCGCAGTATGCGCTGCTGACCCTGTTCTTCCTCGTGCTGATCGGCCCGTTGTTCTGGCAGCTCACCCTGGCCTTCAAAGGCAAGGGAGACGACATCTACGCCGTCCCGCCCTACGTGTTTCCCCGGGATCCGACGTGGAGCAACTTCGTCGAGGCGTTCAACCGCATTCCCGTCCTGAGCTATTTCAAGAACTCGCTGATCGTGGCCGCCATCGCCGTGTGCGGCAACGTCGTGGGGTCCACCTGCGCCGGTTACGCGCTCTCGCGCCTGACCTTCAAAGGCAAGCGTCTGGTCGTGCTGCTGATCTTCAGCGCCATGTTGATCCCCGGCGAAACCCTGCTGATTTCCCAGTTCATCATCGTCAAGAACATGGGTCTGCAGAACACGCTGATCGGCGCGGCGCTGCCCGGCCTGTGCGGCGCGATGAACGTGCTGCTCATGATGAACGCCTTCGCCGGCATCCCCAACGAGCTCGAGGAATCCGCCAAGGTGGACGGCGCCAACGTGTGGCAACGATTCTGGAACATCTGCGTTCCCCAAGTCAAGGGAACGATGACCGTCGTGACGATCTTCGCTTTCGTCGGCGCATGGAACGACTTCCTGTGGCCGTTGATCATCCTGTCCGATGACAAGGTGTACACGCTGACCGTGGGGCTGAACCGGCTCAAGAACCAGTTCGTCTCCGATCCGCGCCTGATCGCCGCGGGCACGATCATCGCGCTCGTGCCGATCGTGATCTTCTTCCTGGTCTTCCAGCGCTACTTCTTCAAGGGCGTGGAGTCCGGTGGCATCAAAGGATGAAAGGATGATGCGCATGAGATTCGGCGTCAACTACACCCCATCCCACGGCTGGTTCCACTTCTGGCTCGACCCCGACTGGCCGAGCGTCGAGGAAGACCTGCGCCGCATCAGGAACCTGGGCATGGACCATGTGCGCATCTTCCCGGTGTGGCCCTACCTGCAACCCAACCGCACATGGGTCAACCGCAAAGCCATCGCCGACGTCCGCCACATGGTGCATATCGCCGGCGAGCAGGGGATGGACGCCTATGTGGACGTGTTCCAAGGGCATCTGTCCAGCTTCGATTTCCTGCCGTCATGGCTGGTTACCTGGCATCGCGGCAACATGTTCGAGGACGCTGATGCCGTCAAGGCGGAGAAAACGCTCGTCGCCGAACTGTACGGGGAGCTGGCCCAGGAGCCGGCGTTCCGGGGGCTCACCCTGGGCAACGAACTCAATCAGTTCTCCGACCGTCCGCATCCCGCCAAAATGGCGACCTCGTCCCGGCGCATCGACGCCTGGCTGGCCGATCTGCTGGCCGTCGTCGACCGCAGGAAGCACGTGGCGTTGCACAGCGAAAACGACGGCGTATGGTATCTCGACCATCATCCGTTCACGCCGGTGCAGGCCGCGAACCTGGGCGACATGACCACGATCCACTCGTGGGTGTTCAACGGCACCGCGCAAGGCTATGGCGCAATGAGCGAGGAATGCACCGCGCATGCGCTCTACTTGGCCGAGCTCTCCCGAGCCTTCGCCCGGAACCCCGACAGGCCCGTATGGCTGCAGGAGGTCGGCGCCCCGCAGAACGTGCTCGAAGCCGAGCAGACCCCGGAATTTTGCCGCGACACCATCGCCAAGGCAGCGCAATGCCCGAATCTGTGGGGCGTCACATGGTGGTGCTCGCATGACGTGGACTCGCGCATGAGTGATTTCCCGCCCTTCGAGCACGCTCTCGGCCTATTCGACGAACACGGCAACATCAAACCAATCGGACGCGCCTTCGCCGAGATGGCGGAGGAATATCGGGACAAGCCCGCAGCCGGAGGCAATGACGCCGCCGTCGTCATCGAAGTCGATGAGAACGGCAACCCGCTCAACCGTGGCGCCTGCGGTCCGGGCGGCTCGATCTTCGAACGGTGGATGCGGCTGCATGCCGAAGGCGCTCGGCCCACGCTCGTCACCTCGGCGACCGCCCGTGACGGCGAAGCGCTGCGGCGGCTCGGCGTCACGCGGCTTGAAACCGACGATGAGCCGCATGGGGCGAAATACTACACCGCCGTCTCCGACTCATCCTTCGCGGAGCTGGATGCGCGGTGAGCGCCGTGGCCGCCGCACGTCGGCGGCTCCGGCGAGTACCGTCATGGCCGTGGCGATAGTATGGTGGTAATCCGAACATCGTATCTAGAAGTTTCGTATTGAAAGGAACGCGAGGCATGGCAGACGCGCGTACTGATTCCGTGAAGTATCCTGATTTGGTTGTTGTGGGTGCTGGGTTGTTTGGTCTGACGGTGGCGCAGCAGGCGGTGGAGCATGCGGGTGCCCGTGTGCATATCATCGACGTGCGCGACCACATCGGCGGCAACGCCTACTCGTATATGGATGAGGAGACCGGCGCGGAGATCCACAAGTATGGCGCGCACCTGTTCCACACGTCGAACAGGCGTGTGTGGGATTACGTGAACCGTTTCACCTCGTTCACCGACTACGTGCATCGCGTGTATGCCACGCATGACGGGGAGGTGTATCCGCTGCCGATCAACCTGGGCACGATCAATCAGTTCTTCCACGCGCGTTACACGCCGGCCGAGGCGCAGAAGCTTATCGCCGAGCAGGCGGGCGAGCTGGCCGGCACCGATCCGCGGAACCTCAACGACAAGGGCATCCAGCTCATCGGCCGTCCCCTGTACGAGGCGTTCATCAAGAACTACACGGGCAAGCAGTGGCAGACCGATCCTGCCGAGCTGCCCGCGTCGATCGTCAAGCGTCTGCCGGTGCGGTTCAACTACGACAACCGCTATTTCAAGGACACGTGGGAGGGTCTGCCCGCGGACGGCTACACCAAGTGGATGGAACGCATGATCGACGATCCGCGCATCACGGTTTCGCTGGGCGTGGATTTCTTCGACGAATCCCAGCCGTACAACAAGAAGGCCCTGCGGGCCGCGGGCGTGCCGGTGGTGTACACGGGTCCGGTGGACCGTTACTTCGGTTACGAGCTTGGCGACCTGAAGTGGAGGACGGTGGACTTCAAGGAGGTCCGTTACGATGAGGGCGACCATTTCGGTTGCCCGGTGATGAACTTCTCGGACGCGGACGTGCCGTACACGAGGGCGATCGAGTTCAAGAACTTCAATCCGGAGCGCCGGGACCGGCAGAACCCGGACAAGACGGTGGTGTGGGAGGAGTACAGCCGTTTCGCCGAGCGTGGCGACGAGCCGTATTATCCGATCAACACCGATGCGGACAAGGCCCTGTACGCGCGGTACGAGGCCAAGGCCGCGGCCGAGCCGAAGACCGTGTTCGGCGGGCGACTCGGCACGTACAAGTACTACGACATGCACCAGGTGATCGACACCGCCCTGACCGCCTACGAGGAACAAGTCGCCCCGCTGCTGAAGAAGTAGACCAGCGTTTCGCCAGAGGATTAACGATTGAGCCTGAAACCGACTGAATATTGCTGAGGCAATAGCCGGTTTCGGGCTTCTGTGTTTTTAACGTTGCAAGTGGGGGGTGACGCTGCTCGAACATGGCTCGGCTTCCCCAGAATGAAAAACTGGCGGAAAGGCGTATAAAGTGGCGGTAGACTGGCGGAAAGGCGTATAAAGTGGCGGTAGACTGGCGGAAAGGCGTATAAAGTGGCGAATTCTGACGTTATTGAGTTGATTTCTTTTGCCGGCCTTTCCGAGTCGGATGTGAGGCTACTTCGAGAAGATAATTGTATTGAGGCGAAAAAGGCCAAAGACAAATTGCCAGACAGTCTATGGGTGACTACCATTGCGACCGGGATGAAGTCAAAGCAATGTTTCGCGATGGCAGTGACACTCCTCAGGATCTTCGTATCGTGGAAGATTTGGGTAGTGCCGCATTGGATTCAGGCACGATTGCCTCGTACCGTTCTTATTTTCAAAGGATTCGCCCGAACCATCCGTGGCGTAACCTCAATGACGAAGATTTTCTCGTGCGTCTGCAGGCGCTCGTTCGTTCTACCAAAGATAATCAGTTGCATCCAACTATTGCTGGATTGCTGATGTTTGGGCGCGAATATGATATCGTGCGGGAATTCGCAAATTATTTGACTGAATTGGTAAAGTGACACGTCGCGTCGATGACGGGGACAAATTTCCTGGGGTACTTAAGGCTCACCACGAGGAGTACAGTTGTCTGTAACGCACAATGTGGCGCGTAAGACGAGGGGCGCATCTCGCAAGTAGGGTGCGATGCAGTTGAAGGAGTGCATGTCATGACTGATCCGAATGTCAATCCGAACGGCCAGGTGCCAGGGCAGCAAGCTGACGCCAATCCGACTGAGCCGTTAAATGCGATGACAGCGGAAACGGGAACCGCCGCCAACAATGCTCCAACCCAAGCAATCGCAGCGGGCGAACAGCCCACTCAAGCGTTCACTCCTGTTAGGCAGCCTACGCAGGCGTTTACACCTGCCGAGCAGCCCACCCAGCCTTTTGCGCAGGCCAATCAGCCGGTACCGCCTACGCAGGCTTTGCCACCAGTGACTCCTGCTGCTGCGCCCGCGCCCGCACCGGCAGCACCTGCGCCTGCGCCCGCACCGGCAGCACCCAGTTCGCCCTATCCGGGGGCGGCTCCGGCAAGCGGATCGGTTCCTCCGGTCTATGGCAGCGGTAGTGCTCCGGTATATCCGGGCGGCGGGGCCGTGCCTCCGCAAACGCCCTATAACCCGTATATGCAAGGCGGCCAACCGAACGGCCAGCCGGGATGGTCTGGTTCTTACGGCAGTGTGCCGCCTGAAGCGAACCGGAAGTACAACGGCCTGGCTATTGCCGGTTTTATCTGCTCGTTCCTTGTCTCACTCCTCGGTCTGATCCTGAGCATCGTGGGCCTCGACCAGATTAAGAAACAGGGCGGCAAGGGAAAGGGCTTGGCCATCGCCGGCATCATCATCAGTGCGGCGGGCATGGTGATACAGGTAATACTGGTCATCGCGCTGATTGCCGGCGGGGCCTCGTATGCCATCAAGGCTATAGATGAGGCGAAAACCGATTCCTCCTATAGTCAGTCCTCTTCGGGCAACGGTGATAGCAGCGATAAGAGCAAAGCTCAAGATAATCTTGACGATGCGCTGGACGATACGTTGGGCGAAACCCATGACGATCTAGCCGACGGTGATTATGGGCTGTACGATTCGATTCAGGATTTCGTCGACTCTTCGGAATTCAAGGACTCTATTGAATCCAAAGCGGATACGTTTGCAGACACCGGCATCACCTTCAACTACCGTGTCGACGGTGACACCTTGGTGTACGAGTACGTGCTCGACGACAGCTATGCCTCGCTAGGCGATACCGTCGCTTCCTCACTGGATGCTATGGACAGCACCTATCAATCCACCGCGAATCTGCTGGGCTCGATGTGCAAGACCTCCAGCGGCAAGGCATCGTTGCGCGTCATCATGCACACGCAAAGCGGCCAGTCGCTGTACGACAAAACCTGGACCGAAAAGTAGCAATCCCAGCGAACGTGCGTTTTGGTCGATTGAAGGCCGGTCTGCTTGCTCCTTGGACGGATGCTTCTGCGGAAGGAACCGCCAAGGAGTAGGCTTAGCACCATGAGACTCGCACGTTTTTCTTTGAATGATTCGCCGCGCTACGCCTTCGTGCAGAAGGACGAAACGGACGGCAAGGATTATCTCGTCGAGCTGGACGGCCACCCGCTGGCCGGCGACCAGGTCAAGCCCACCGGCACTCGTTACCCGGTCGACGGCGACGGCATCCGCCTGCTCTCCCCGGTCATCCCCTCCAAGGTCTACGGCCTGGCCAAGAACTATGAGGCGCACGCCCAGTTCATGCACGAGGCCGGCCATTCCGAAATCGCCCACGCGCCGGAGGACATGGTGATCTTCACCAAGCCGTCCACCTCGGTGATCGGCCCTGACGATCCGATCGTGTACCCGGCCTGCTCCAAGGACATGAACTTCGAGCCGGAAGTGGCCGTGGTGATGGGACGCATCGCCAAGAACGTGACCGTCGAGAACGCGATGGATTACGTGCTCGGCTTCACCTGCGTGAACGACGTGACGTTGCGCGATCTGCAGGGCATCGACCCCACGTGGACGCGCGCCAAGGGCTTCGACACCTCCTGCCCGCTTGGCCCGTGGATCGTGATGCGTGACGACCTCGACTGGAGGGACGCCAGGATCTCGTTCACGCTGAACGGCGAGGATGTGCCGATGGCGTCCGGCACCACCGCGAACCTGATTCACGGCATTCCCGAGCAGATTGCCGCTATTTCGTCGTTCTCCACGCTGCTGCCGGGCGATGTGATCATGACCGGCACGCCGAACGCCTCCGGTCATCTTGATCCCGGCGACGAGGCCATCGTCCACGTCGAAGGCATAGGCGATCTGCGCAACGTGATCGTGCGCGCGTGACGCGGCTTCGCGCGTGACGTCGCCGCCCATGCGGCGTCGCCGTCACCTCCCCGAAATCCAAAACTTGAGTCACATGCACTCAAGTTTTGGGAATAGAATGGGTTCCAGGTCGGTTGACCATATCAGACAACGACAAGTTGCGGTCTGCCGCAACGCTCGCAGGACTTTCGAAGCCTGCGAGCCGCACTGCGCGGACCGCATGATATGGAGGAATACGATATGGAACAGAAGTTCACCACCATGGCCCAGGAGGCCGTCGGCGACGCCATCCAGAGTGCGTCCGCCGCGGGAAACGCGCAGGTCGAAACCCTGCACGTCATGGACGCGCTGCTGCGCCAGGAGAACGGCGTGGTGCGTTCGCTGATCGAAGCCGCGGGCGGAGACCCGCAGGCCATCGGCGCGGCGGTGCGCAACGCCTTGGTCGCCCTGCCAAGCGCATCCGGCTCCAGCACATCACAGCCGCAGGCCAGCCGTCAGCTGACCGCCGCCATCGCCCAGGCCGAGAAGGAAATGCAGCAGATGGGCGACGAATACGTCTCCACCGAGCACCTGCTCATCGGCATCGCGGCCAGCAAGCCGAACCAGTCGGCCGAAATCCTGGAGAAGAACGGCGTCACCGCAGCTTCCCTGCGCAAAGCCGTGCCCGGTGTGCGCGGCGGTGCGAAAGTCACCAGCCCGGACGCGGAAGGCTCGTACAAGGCCCTGGAGAAGTACTCCACCGACCTGACGGCCGCCGCCAAGGAAGGCAAGCTGGACCCGGTCATCGGCCGTGACCAGGAAATCCGCCGCGTGATTCAGATCCTGAGTCGCCGCACCAAGAACAATCCGGTGCTGATCGGCGAGCCCGGCGTGGGCAAAACCGCCGTCGTCGAAGGCCTGGCCCAGCGTATCGTGGCGGGCGACGTGCCCACCACCCTGCAAGGCAAGAAGCTCATCTCCCTCGACCTGGGCTCCATGGTGGCCGGTTCGAAGTACCGCGGCGAATTCGAAGAGCGCCTGAAGAGCGTCCTGAACGAAATCAAGAACGCGGACGGCCAGATCATCACCTTCATCGACGAGATCCACACCATCGTCGGCGCCGGCGCGGCCGAAGGCTCGATGGACGCCGGCAATATGTTGAAGCCCATGCTGGCCCGCGGCGAACTGCGCCTGATCGGCGCGACCACGCTGGACGAATACCGCGAGAACATCGAGAAGGATCCGGCATTGGAGCGGCGTTTCCAGCAGGTGTTCGTGGGCGAGCCAAGCGTGGAAGACACCATCGCCATCCTGCGCGGCCTCAAACAGCGTTACGAAGCGCACCACAAGGTGACGATCGGCGACGATGCGCTGGTTGCCGCCGCGACCCTCTCGAACCGGTACATCTCAGGTCGTCAACTGCCGGACAAGGCCATCGACCTGGTCGACGAGGCCGCCGCCCACCTGCGCATGGAACTCGACTCTTCGCCTGAGGAGATCGACGAACTGCAACGCAAGGTGACCCGTCTCGAAATGGAGGAGATGCAGCTCAGGAAAGCCGAGGACCCCGCGTCCAAGGAGCGTCTGGGCAAGCTGCAAGCCGAACTCGCGGACACCCGCGAGAGGCTCAGCGGACTCAAGGCGCGTTGGGATGCGGAACAGGCCGGGCACAACAAGGTCGGCGACCTGCGCGCCAAACTCGACGGACTGCGCGTGCAGGCGGACAAGTACACCCGTGAAGGCAACCTCGCGGAAGCCTCGAAGATTCTCTACGGCGAGATCCCATCCATCCAAAAGGAACTTGCCGCAGCGGAGAACGCCGACGCCGAATCCCAAGACTCCGGTGCCGGGCAGCCGGACGCCGAACCGATGGTTCCGGACCGCGTGGACGCCGACTCGGTGGCCGGCATCGTCTCCGACTGGACCGGCATCCCCGTCGGCCGCCTGATGCAGGGCGAGAACGAGAAGCTGCTGCGCATGGAGGACTACCTCGGCAAGCGTGTGATCGGCCAGAAGGAAGCCATCGCCGCCGTGTCCGACGCGGTGCGCCGTTCGCGCGCCGGCATCTCCGACCCGAACCGTCCGACCGGCTCGTTCCTGTTCCTCGGCCCCACCGGCGTGGGCAAGACCGAACTAGCCAAGGCGCTCGCCGACTTCCTGTTCGACGACGAGAAGGCCATGGTCCGCATCGACATGTCCGAATACATGGAGAAAGCCTCGGTCTCCCGCCTGATCGGCGCCGCGCCTGGCTACGTGGGCTACGAGCAGGGCGGCCAGCTGACCGAAGCCGTGCGCCGCCGCCCGTACTCCGTGGTGTTGTTCGACGAGGTCGAGAAGGCCAATCCGGAGATCTTCGACGTGCTGCTGCAGGTGCTCGACGACGGCCGTCTGACCGATGGCCAGGGCAGGACCGTGGACTTCAAGAACACGATTCTGATCATGACCTCCAATCTCGGCTCGCAGTTCCTCGTGAACGAGGGCATGGACGCCGACGCCAAGAAGAAGGCCGTGATGGACGCCGTCCACATGAACTTCAAGCCGGAGTTCCTGAACCGTCTGGACGACATCGTCATGTTCCACCCGCTGACCCGCGAGGAGCTCGGCGGCATCGTGGACATTCAGGTGGCCGGGGTGGCTCAGCGCCTGACCGACCGGCGTATCACGCTGGACGTCACCGCGGCGGCCCGCGAATGGCTGTCGAACACCGGGTATGATCCGGCGTACGGCGCCCGTCCGCTGCGCAGGCTGGTGCAGACCGAAGTGGGCGACCAGCTGGCCCGCATGCTGCTGGCCGGCAAGGTCCACGACGGCGACACCGTACTCGTCGACCAGACCGGCGGCGAGCATCTGGACCTCACCGCACGTTCGGGCGGCGACGACCCGTCCGTGAGCGTAGACAACGTCACCGAAGACAAGTGACAATCACTGGCTCCCCTCTCTGAGCGAAGCTGACTGAGGGGAGTTCGGGCGGCTTCGCAACAGTGATTTTTCTCTGCAAAATCTCTTAAACAGGTGGGTATGGTAGCAGTCATACCCACCTTTTCGTCTTTGTGGATCTATCTCGATTTCGAGGGGCTGATTTGCCCCCTTTCGGAGGTCTACTTCCGTTTCGAGGGGCTGCTCTTCTGCCGAACCGCGAGTATCAGCGGCTTTATGGCAACGCCATTCCGCCATTGTTGCGCCGTGTCTACTTGGCTACCAGCCCCTTGAAACGGAAGTAGACCTCCTGCAATATCGAAATCAGCCCCTTGAAACGGAAGTATCTGTCCGATCCGTCTCAATTGTGTTCCCCAAGAGTGGAAGAACCGTGGCATCAAGGTGTTCACTGTCGCATATGGTAGGAAAGTGAGTGTTAACAGACGAAGGGAGGGCCAGTGACTGGACGATTCGCGCCGACGCCGTCGGGGCGCATGCATATCGGCAACGTGTACGCCATGCTGGGCGCATGGCTCTCGGCCCGTTCCCGTGGCGAACGCATGATGATGCGCATCGAAGACGTGGATAAGCCGCGCGTGATTGCCGGTGCCGACCGGCTCATGATGGACGACCTGCATTGGCTCGGGCTCGACTGGGATGGTGAGCCGATGTTCCAGTCCCGGCGCACCGAACGATACGAGTATGCGCTGGAATGCCTGCGCTCGCAGGGCGTGCTGTATCCCTGCTTCTGTTCGCGCGCGGATATCCGCGCGGCGTCGGCGCCCAACGAGGGAGACGGCTTCACGGTGTATCCGGGCACATGCCGCCGCCTGCTGCGCGAGCATCCCGAGCAGGTGCGCGCCCGCCTGACGCGCGGCGACCGTCACTCCATCCGCATCGCCATGCCTGAGGCGGCCGTCGCCTTCACCGATGGCGTCTACGGGCCGCGTCGATACGACCTGGCCCGGGAAGTGGGCGATTGCGTGATTCGCCGGGCCGATGGGTTGTTCGGATACCAGTTGGCCGTGGTGGTCGATGATCTCGACATGGGCGTGGACGACATCGTGCGCGGGCGTGACCTGCTGCGCTCCACCGCATTGCAGATGCGGATTCGCCGGTGCCTGCTGGAGGGCGGCTTTGAACCGGAACATGGCGGCATCGACCCGTGCGCCGTCGGTCGGCCCGCAAGCCGTTGCGCCGTGTGCCCCGCATACGCGCATCTGCCGCTGATCGACAATGCGGCCGGACGCCGCCTCGCCAAACGAGAGCGGTCGCTCGACATGGGTGCCCTGCGGGCGCGCGGCGTCCGCCCGGAGCAGATCATCGGCTACTGTGCGTGGCTGCTTCGCCTACGGCCCGACCCCATCGCCTGTCCGCCCGCCGATCTGCTGGCCGATTTCAGCTGGACGCCGCTGTGCGGCGAGCATGACGACCGCATCCTGGATCCGGCCTCGCCGCACACGCCGGCATGGCTGGCCGAAGCCTTGTGAGCACGGGCCGCCGGGTTGTCGGTCGCCGTGCGGGCGCGGGGTCGCTGAGGGCCGCCGGGCCGCGCAAAAACGTGCCGTAAGCCGGCGGGATGTTGCGTGCCGAGGCGACGGAACGCGGTAGGCTGAGCGTGGATGATTGGTTCGATACGGGAGGAACGCATGTCTTCATCGAAGCTGTTCAGAAATGTGATCATCGGTGGTGCCGTCGCCGCAGGCACCGCGGCCTGGGCGCTTGCGCCGCGCTCGTTCAACGACAAGCGCCGCAACTTCGTGCCTTCGGTTCCCGATGCGTGGTACGCCCACCGTGGTCTGCACGACGCCGGTTCCGGCCTGACCCATCAGTACGCCGCCGAATCCGGCGACTATGTGGCGCTCGCCCGCCGCATGGCCGAGAAGGCCGGCTATGGCACCGCGAGCGAGGCCGGCCCGATCGCCCCCGAGAATTCGCTGGCCTCCTTCGCCGCCGCCTGCGAGGCCGGGTATGGCATAGAGCTTGATCTGCAGCTGACGCTCGACGGCCAAGTGGTCGTTGTGCACGACCCCGACCTGAAACGTGTGGCCGGCGATCCGCGCCGTATCGAAGACCTCACCTACGGCGAGTTGACGCGCATCCCGTTGTTCCCCACGGCCCGGCCCGGCGATGCCGTCGCCGAACCACTGCCCGGCGCCGAGGAGGTGCCGCCGCTGGTCACCACGCCGTCCGATACGCCGGACGGCTACTACCAGCACGTGCCGCTGTTCTCCGACGTGCTGAAGGTGGTGAACGGCCGCGTTCCGCTGATCGTGGAATACAAGTTCGACGACAACGCCCATTGGGACGGGCGTTGCGACGAACTGATGGACAAGGGCGCCGCGCTGCTCGCCCAGTACGAAGGCCCGTACGTGATCGAGTCGTTCAACCCTCGTGCCGTGGAATGGTACAAGATCAACCATCCCGAGGTGAATCGCGGGCAGTTGAGCTGGCCCGCCACCATCAAGGAGGACGGTGTGACCGAATGGGCCGCCGGCCTGCTGGTGTTCGACTGGATGTCCCGCCCTGATTTCGTGGCCTACGACTGGGTCGGCGGCTCGTCGCCGCAGGTCAGGCTCGCGCGCGCGATGGGCGCGACCGCCGTGTCGTGGACCGTGCGCAGCCGTGATGAACTCGCCCAATGCGACGCTTACTTCGACCGTCATATCTTCGAGGCGTTCGTGCCCGACGAACGGTAAACCGCTTTACTGGTTCCCGACAGGCCGCCCACCACATGTGTCGTGGTGGGCGGCCTGTTTATTGGCATGCCGTGACGGGGCGGTGAACGAGGCGAACATTGGACGTAATGGCGATGAAGCCATATTGAATTCTCAGTGACATCAATCAAAGGGCTGCGGTCGCTGGGGTACCACTGAACGAGGTAACCGTCCATAGAAACAATGTATAGCGGTCTTCGACCGAAAGGGGCCTCTGCATGTCTCAGGCAGTCGCACACATCCAAAAGCCCAGCCAATCCCCGCCGTCGCGTGGCGCGGATTCCCGTGCCAAGGCGCGATTCACCCTGCGCGACGTGACGTCGTCGCTGTATCTTGCGCCCGCGGCCATCGTGTTCCTCGTATTCGTGGTGTATCCGCTGATCCGCACGTTCGTGCTGTCCATGTCGGGCACCGACATTCTTGGCCGGCAGAGCAAATTCGTGGGACTGCGCAATTTCCAGCGCGTGTTCAGCGATCCCGAATTCGGCAAGATCATGCTCAATACGTTGATGTTTGCCGTCTACACGGTGATTCCCACGATTCTGCTGTCGCTGGTCATCGCGCTGATGCTGAACAAGGAATCCACCGTCAATCGTGTGTTCCGCACGGTTTTCGCGCTGCCGTTCGCCTACTCGGTGTCGGCCGCGTCCATCATCTTCTCCGCCTTCTTCAATCCGGCCACCGGCCTGTTCAACGCCGCGCTGCAGAAAATCGGCATGCAGCCGGTGGGTTGGCTCACCGACCCGAAATTCGCGATGCCGGCCATCGCCATGACCACGGTGTGGATGAACATCGGCTACAACGTGCTGGTGTTGCTTGCCGGCCTGGGTTCGGTTCCGGAGGAGATCGTCGAAGCGGCTCGTCTGGACGGTGCTTCCGGTCTGCGCCTGCAGACCTCGATCATGATTCCACTGATCATGCCGCAGTTGTTCTTCCTGATCATCACCGACACCATCCAGTCGTTGGAAAGCTTCGGCCAGATTCATGTGCTCACCAAGGGTGGTCCGAACGCCTCCACCACCACGCTGGTGTACGACATCTACATGCACGGTTTCGCCAACAACAGCTCCAATTTCGGCTACGCTTCGGCCGAGGCGTTGGTGCTGATCGTGGTTGTCGCCGTCATCACCCTGATCCAGTTCCTCACTGTTGGAAAGCAGGTGGATAACCAATGACCGATTCCGTTCCCTCCGGTACCGTGTCGCGCGGCGCGACCGGCTCGCTGAGCCTTTCCCGCGCCAAATACATCGCCTCGAAGATATTCGGCGTGCTGGTGCTGTTGTTTCTTGCCTTCCTCGTGGTCTTCCCGGTGTACTACTCGTTCGCCGGTTCGCTGATGAAGCAGGAGGACATCGCCAGTTATCCGCCCGCCGTCTGGCCGGTGCATGGCATCACCTGGAATAATCTCGCCACCGCGGCGCAGATCATTCCGCTTATGCGCCAGTACGTCAACTCGCTGGGGGCCACGTTGGTGATCACCGTGGCGCAGGTGCTCACCTCCACTTTGGTGGCGTATGCGCTGGTGATCCTCAAAGTCAAGGGCCGTCGCGTGTGGTTTGTGCTGTTCCTGTCCACGATGATGATTCCGGGTGAATCCGTGATCATCCCGAACTATCTGACCATCTCTTCGCTCGGGCTGCGCAACACCTTCCTCGCACTGGTGCTTCCGTTCCTCGCCAGTGGATTCGGCGTGTTCATGATGCATTCGTTCATGCGCCAGTTCCCGATGGAGCTGGTGGAAGCCGCGCGCATCGACGGCGCCTCGAACCTGCGCCTGCTATGGTCCGTAGTGCTTCCGCTAAGCCGCCCGGCCATCGCCTCGCTGGCCATCTACACCTTTCTGACTCACTGGAACGCCTTCTTCTGGCCCTTGCTGGTCACGGAGACACCGCAGATGCAGACCATCCAGATCGGCATCACGCAGCTGCAGTCGCCCGATGCCTTCAACCCGGGACTGGTGATGGCCGGCGCCGTTCTGGCCGTCATCCCCACGCTGTTCATCATCGTGTTCGGGCAGCGTCAGATCGTGCGCGGTCTGACTGCTGGTTCGACCAAATGATTTGTGATTCATAACTCAATACCGACAACAACCAACCATTGACGTCGCCGACCATTGGCCGAGCTGAATGTCGACGTCAATCACCATCCCTCGGCCGGCGCTCACTGGCCGACTGTCACCAATCACCGTCCGTCGGCCGTGTCGTATCCGGCATGCGGACGGCTTATGAGGAGAACGAATAAGAATGAACAAGATTGCCACCCGTGCCATCGCCATCATCGCGGCGGTGGGTTCCATGGTTTCCTTGGCGGCATGCGGATCGGATACCGCTTCGAACGCCAACGTCCCTACGCCCAAAGAGTCCGACGGTTCCGTGACCGTGAACTTCTGGCACTCCATGTCCGGCACGAACGGTCAGGTGCTGGACAAGATGATCAATGAGTTCAACGCGCAGAACAAGGGCAAGATCACCGTCAAGGGCTTGTATCAAGGCAAGTATGATGAAGCGATCACCAAATACAAGTCGGCCGTGCAGTCGCAGTCCACGCCGACGCTGATGCAGATCTACGACATTGGTTCGCGCTTCATGATGGATTCCGGCACCATCACGCCGATGCAGAATTTCATCGATAAAGACAAGTACGACACCTCCGATCTGCAGCCGAACGTGGCCGGGTACTACACCGTGAACGGCAAGCTGTATTCGATGCCGTTCAACACCTCCATGCCGGTGCTGTACTACAACAAGACGTTGTTCGAGAAGGCCGGGCTCGACCCGAACAAGGCGCCGGAAACGCTGGATGAAGTGAGGGCCGCCGCCGAGAAGCTTTCCGAGAAGAATGGCGGACCCGCACAGTACGGCTTCAACGCCGCCGTCTACGGCTGGTACCTGGAGCAGGAGATCGCCGCCAATGGCGAGCAGTACTGCGGTCCCGACAACGGCCGTGGCAAGGATCGCGTGTCGAAGTTCGACTTCGACAACGACGCCGCCGTCACGTTCATGAAGTGGTGGAAGGATATGGTCGACTCCGGCGTCTCCGGCAACACCGGTTCCGATACCACGGCGGCCATCAACGCCTTTGAAACCGGCAACATCGGCATCACCATCGAATCCACCGCCGATCTGGCCGGTGTGATGGACGCCGCCAAGCAGAAGGGCTTCGAAGTCGGTGTGGGGAACTACCCGAAGATCAAGAAGAACAACTCCGGCCCGATCATCGGCGGCGGCTCCCTGTGGATTTCCAACGTAAAGCACTCCGACGAGGAGCAGCAGGCGGCTTGGCAGTTCGTCAAGTTCCTTTCCGACCCGAAGCGTCAGGCCGAATGGCACACCGGCACCGGTTACTTCCCGACCTCGAAGAAGGCGCTCGAGGAACCGGCGGACGCCCAGTGGCGTCAGCAGTACCCGCAGTTCGATGTGGCGGTCAAGCAGTTGCAGAACACCAAGCTCACTCCCGCCACCCAGGGATGCTCAGCAGGTGTGATGCCGCAGGCCCGCAAGGGCGTGGAGAAGGCCGTCGAACAGATCTTCGAAGGCACCGATCCCAAGAAGGCTTTGAGCGATCAAGTCAAGGCGTTGCAGACGGATCTGGACGATTACAATAACTCGCTGTCCCAGAAGTGATGTGGTCGCGGTCCCTATGCCGCGACAATGACGACGGCCCGCCGCCCCGGAGGTTTTCGAGGAGGCGGGCCGTTTGCCATGCCCCGCATGATCGGGGCGCGCGCCGTCACTTGTGATACGGCTCGTGGGCGTTGATTTTGTACGCGCGATAGATCTGCTCCAACAGGATCACGCGCATGAGCTGATGGGGGAACGTCATCTTCGAAAAGCTCAGCTTGTAATCGGCGCGTTTGAGCACCGCGTCGCATCGAAGATCTGACCCGTATTCCGCTGTTCCCGAACGGCAAGTCCGGTGACTTGAAGGCCGAGCCCTTGCCGGGCGCCGATGCGAATCCGCCGCTGGTGGTCACGCCGTCCGCCGCGCCGAAGCGGTACTACCAGCATGTGCCGCTGTTCTCCGATGTGCTGGACGTGGTGGCCGGCCAGGCTCCGCTGATCGTGAAATACAAGTTCAGCAACAACAAGGCTTGGGATGAGCGTAGCGAAGAGCTCATGGAAAAGGGCCACGCCTTGCTTGAGGCGTATGACGGCCCGTACGTGATCGAATCCTTCCACCCGGGCGCGGTGAATTGGTACAAGGAGCATCACCCTGAGGTGTGCCGTGGTCAGCTGAGCTGGCCGGTGAAGCTGAGCAAGAATGGTGCGGCTGAATGGGTCGCCGGCTTACTGGCGTTCGACTGGCTGTCTCGTCCTGATTTCGTGGCTTATGACTGGACCGGTGGCACTTCGCCGCAAGTCAGGCTCGCTCGTTCGATGGGTGCGATGCCGGTTTCATGGACCGTGCGCAGCAGCGATGAACTCGCCCAGTGCGCCCCCCTACTTCGACCGCCACATCTTCGAAGCGTTCGGCCCCGACGCAGTGTGAGGTTGAGGGCGTTATTGATGTGCTCATGGGGCGGTTACAGGCTCATCGGGCGGTAACTTGCCCATGGGGCGGTTTGAAGAATATGTGAAACCGCGGAATTAAGCCATTTTGGTATACCGCCCCATGAGGGTTTTACGGCCCCATGGGGCAATTACCGCCCCATGAGGGATTTCCCGCCCCATGAGGTATGGTGTTTTACTTGTGATACGGCTCGCCAGCGTTGATCTTATAAGCGCGATAAATCTGTTCGAGCAGAATCACGCGCATGAGCTGATGCGGGAACGTCATCTTCGAGAAGCTCAGCAGAAAATCAGCACGACGCAGAATCGCCTCGTCAAGGCCGATTGAACCGCCGATGACCAGCTGAATATGGCTGGTACCACGCAATCCAAGGTCGTTGATTTTGGCGGCCAATTCTTCACTGGACAGCTGCTTGCCGTTGATGGCAAGGGCAATAACAAACGCCCCGTCCTTCAGATGCTTGGCGATGCGTTCGCCTTCTTTGGCCTTGATCTGTCGGTCCACGCCTTCAGAGGCGTGTTCGGGCGTCTTCTCATCCGCCACCTCGATGATGTTGAGCTTGCAGTAGCGCGAGAGCCGCTTGGAATATTCGGCGATGGCGTCGGTCAGATACCGTTCCTTGATCCGGCCGACGCAGACGATGTCGATGTTCATGCGTCAGTCGATGACGCCGTAGAGACGGTCGCCGGCATCGCCCAGACCCGGCACGATGTAGCACTTGTCGTTGAGCTTCTCGTCCACCGCGCACACCACGACCTTGAATTCGATGGACGGGTCGATGTGCTCCTCGACGTACTTGATGCCTTCAGGCGCCGCGATGATGTTGATGGCGGTGACGTCCTTGGCGCCGCGTTCGGCCAGATAGTGCGTGGCGGCGACCAGCGTGCCGCCGGTGGCGAGCATCGGATCGATCAGGAAGCACTGGCGGCCGGACAGATCATCGGGCAAACGGTTCGCATACGTCACCTGCTGGGTGGGATGCTCCTCGTCGCGCTTCATGCCAAGGAAGCCGACTTCGGCGGTGGGCATGAGGCGGGTCATGCCGTCGAGCATGCCGAGGCCCGCGCGCAGCACCGGCACGATGATCGGACGGGGTTCGGCCAGTTTCTTGCCGGTCATCGGGGCGACCGGCGTCTCGATCGGCGCGGCGACCACGGACAGGTTGCGCGTGGCCTCGTAGGCTTCAAGCATCACAAGCTCGGAGACGAGCTCGCGGAAAATGGAGGAAGGGGTGTTCTTGTCGCGCAGCACGGTGAGCTTATGCTCGACCAGTGGATGATTCAAAACGTGAAGTTCCATGACTCCCAGCCTAGCCCATGATTCCCGGCCTGACGAACCGGGGCGACTGATGGCGTGAAGGGGAGTCCGAGGAAACGCGACGGTTGCGGGCCGCGCCGAACCTATAGGGCCATCCGCTTCCACTTGCGGATCTTCGTCCTGAACGATCCGAACGGGGCGACGGTGTTCACATGAATGAACCTGTACACTTCCCATACCGCCGTTTTGGTGGCGTCGTCGGCCCATTGCCTCATATGCGGCTTGAACAGCTCATCCTCGCTCATCGCGTCGATCATGGCGTATATGGCGTCGACGTTGTCGGTCAACATGCCCTTCAGCTCCCGCAGCGAAAGGTGGGCGTAGGTGTCGGTGAACCACTGGTACAGCTTTCCGAGCTGGTTCCACTTGAACTCGTCCGACGGCGTTCGCACCGGAAGGCCCTTCCGCTCGCGATCCTCCCATTGCAGCAGAAGGGTGGTCCAACCGACCTGATAGGCGAGGTTTTCCGCCGGGGTCCTCTCGACCTCGTCGATGCGCTTGTCTTTCAGGGCTTCTGGAATGTCGTCGAACTCCGCAATGTATTTTCGAAACGCCGCGCCGATCTCCTTTTTGAGCTCCTGCGCGTTCTCGTATGTTCTCACTATGCACCTCCCGTCCGCCATGCGTCGCTGCGACGATACGGGCATTATAGCAGTCCGGTGGATGCCGTGACGTCAGTGGAGGGCTGGTGTCCGGGTCTGCTTCTAGCCGCGGCCGCAACCGTGTCCGTTGACCCCGTTGACGGCTATCATGTCCTGAGGGCCAGAAGGCTCTATCTCGATGCAGAGGTCGAAAGGATATGTGGCTGCTATGGTGCAGGAACCAACATTGGAATGGCATGTCATACCGGAGCCGACGAATGTCGAGCCGCTGGTGGGAACATGCTCGTTGCCGTTGTCGGGAACGGTTGTGGAGCAACGAGGCGCGGATGATGCGGAGGCCGTGTTTGCGCGTCAGCTTGCCGACGACATCAAGCGCGTATGCGGAGGCCGCTGGCAGGTGGCCTCCGGAGAAGTTCAGCGGGAGGTGACTTTGCGGACCAGTCCTTCGCTCGATGACTGGTCGTATGTGCTTGAGGTCTCGCCGGACGGCGTTGTGATCACCGGTTCGGGGTTCGAAGGCGTTCGCGATGGCGTGCAGACATTGCGTCAGATTATTCGCCAGATTGGTTTGACGATACCGTGCATGGTCATCAGGGATCGGCCGGCGTTCTCGACCCGCGGTTACTATCTGGACGTGACTCGTGGCCGTGTGCCCTCCATGGCTTGGCTGAAATCGTGGGTGGATCGCCTGTGCTTCTATAAGTACAACCAATTCCAGTTGTACATCGAGCATACGTTCCAGTTCAATGGTCTTAGCGAAGTGTGGCGTGGCGCCGATCCGCTGACTTCGTCCGACATTCTCGAGCTTGATTCCTATTGCGCGGCGCGTGGCATAGAGCTCGTGCCCTCCGTTTCGACGTTCGGACATCATTACACCGCGCTGCGGACGCGGCAACTACGTGATCTGGGAGAGTTTCCGGAGGACGCGGATCGTCCTTTCAGCCTGATCGAGCGAATGACGCACCATACGCTCAACATCACCGATGAGCGGTCCTATGAGTTTTCGACATCATTGATTGATGAGCTGATGCCGTTGTTCCGTTCGCGGAAGTTCAATATCTGCGCCGATGAGACGTTTGATCTCGGCAAGGGGAGGTCGAAGCAGGAATCGGCGAAACGTGGCGTTGGCGCGATGTATGCCGATTTCGTCGAGCGACTGTGCCGCCATGTTGATGATCATGGGCATGATGTCATGGTGTGGGCCGATGTCGCGCTCGAGCACCCTGAGATCATCGATACGCTTCCCAAGAACATCACCTGGCTGAATTGGCAGTATGAGCCAGACGTGGATGATGGCACAACGGCCGCTCTCGCCGATGCCGGCGCGACGCAGATGGTGTGCCCGGCGGTGTGGTGCTGGAATGCGCTGATTCCGCGGATTGATGATGCGTGGAATAACATCACCAGGATGGCGCGCCATGGCCGCGCCCATGATGTTTCGGGAATGCTGGTCACTGATTGGGGGGATTTCGGGCACGTCAACGATCCCCGCATGTCGGTTCCGGGCATGATCTTCGGTGCGCAGCAATCCTGGAATCCGGATGCCGAGCTCAGCGAAGCCGATATGCTGTCTCGCATATCCACTATCGAATACGGCGACCGCACTGGTAGCGTGGTCGGTGCGCTCAGGGGCGCTTCTGCCAAAGGCGGATTCTCGTGGAGCGATCTCGTCACCTACCTGGAACTGGACGACGACCGTGGCGGATGCAATACGGAGATCGTGCGGGTCATGGGCTGTCTGGAAGCGTATCGGAATGACTTGTCGCAGTCCGGTCAGGTAAGGTTGGCGGATGCTCGCGTTTCGATGCTGCGGACGTTGCGTGACTCCATTCTCGCGGGCCGGGAATTGAACGGCAAGCTTGACGATGCAACCGAAGATATCACCCAGCTGTTCCGCGTGGCCGGTGATCCCTCCTCCGCTGCGGTCTGGTCGTTGGCCATCGACGGTCAGCGTCTGCTGAACCGTGTCGGGTTGGCGTTGTTGGCCGCGCATGGCGTGGTGCGGCAGGATGAGACCGGAATCGATGCGGCGAAGTTGGCCGATGAACTGGAATGCTGGACCGAACAGTATTCGAGGATATGGCACGAGGTCAGTCGGCAGTCGGAACTGGCCCGCATCCAACACGTGGTATGGCGCGCGGCGGACGTGCTGCGTTCCATTTAGCCGGTTGCGTGGTGACGGGAGCGGCGGTGCGAGCGGGCCTGATGCAAATATGTTAAGGCTGTTGACAGTGCTGGCTCCCGTACTTATCATGGTTGCGTCCATCTCATAGGTGTGATGGACGCAACCGAAGTCATCATCGACTCAAAGGAGAGACAATGAGGAATGTCGCGATGAAGGTGGGTGCTGCGGTATGCGCCGTGGCCTTGCTGGGTTCGCTGTCTGCGTGTGGCAATAAGAAGTCGACCACGACCGCCGACGGCAAGCCGATTGTGACGGTTCTGGTCAAGAAGAACGCCAATCAGGACAAGATCGCCAACATGCAGTGGGCCAAGGACTTGGAGGCCGACTGCGATTGCAAGATCGAATGGCAGGAAGTGACTCGAGAAGCTTGGTCACAGCAGAAGAACGCCACCTTGGCCTCTGGGGATATCGCGGACGTGAACCTTAACGGATTTAATTCCCTTGACGCCTACCAGTATTCAGGAATGTTCGAGGACCTAGGCAAGAGTCTCGACAAGTTGCCGAATATCAAGGCATTCTTTAAGGAAAAGCCGGAAGCTAAGAAATTCTCGACTGATTCCAAAGGTAGAGTCTATGCAATAGCCACCGCGCGCGGAAAATCTTATTCCGGTACGGGGCAGCATATGCTGATCAACAAGGCTTGGCTTGACAAGCTGGGTCTGCAGGTGCCGACCACGTGGGATGAGCTGGAGAACGTGCTTATGGCGTTCAAGACCCAGGACCCGAACGGCAACGGACAGGCCGACGAGATCCCGATGAACATACAGAAGCTTGGAAGCGGTTTCTCTTGGTATAGCCCGATGCTGCTGCTCAATTCCACCGGCATCCCGACCGGCTTCAACAAAGGCGTATCCACTTCTGGTTATTATGTCAAGAACGGCGTGGTCAAGAGCTTCCTGACCTCCGACGAATACAAGCAGGTCGTCAAGTACTACCACAAACTCATCTCCGAGGGGCTGATTCCGGCGGACTGGGCCACCAAGGACGATGACGCCTACAACGCGAACCAGATTAGTGACGGCCAGATCGCGAAGACCGGCGTGGTGTTCGGTTGGTCTCCGACTGACAATTTCGGCAAGCTTAAGGACCAGTACATCGCTATGCCGGCACCTTCTGCTCCGGGCGTTTCCCCGGAGGAGACCGTGTGGGATGGTTCCTCTAGCGAATTGGCTCCTGCTGGGCTGACCATTTCCGCGCATGCCGCGAACAAGGACGCTGCGCTGAAGCTGGCCAACCTACTCTACTCCGAGAAGTACTCCGTGCAGCAGTTCCTCGGATCGTTTGGTCAGACTCTGACTAAGACCGGTGAGCATAAGTATACTGTGGACAGCGCCAAGTTAGACAAGCTGACTAAGGACAATCTTTACCCTGGTTTGTCGGAATTGCTGGTGGGTTGGATTCCCAATGAAGTCATCATTAAGGGTGATCCCCACGCCGATGAACTGATTGAGGTGAACAAGGTGTACGAGGAGCAGCGCAGCCACTTCGATCCCGTCAAGGACTATATTCCCGACTACGTCAATATGGATAATATGGATCCTTCCGATGCGACGAAGCTGAACACTAATAATGCCGAGATTTTCAATACCACTATGCAGAAAACTGCTACTTGGATGTCCAAGGGTGGCATTGACGAGGAATGGGATGCCTACTGCAAGCAGCTCAACAGCATTGGTCTACAGGAGAGCACCAAGATCTGGCAGAAGTGGTACGACACCTACACGAAGTGACGGTGCCGTGAGCGCGGACCTGTTGCAAGGCAGTGCTTGCGACTCCAAGATGTGAGCCGCACCCGAATTGTTGAACTGGAGGAATTCGGATCAACGATCGGGTGCGGTTCGCTCATGCGGAGCGGATGCGGTGTTGAGGCCGGGTCTGCCGCGGGTCCGTCGCGAACCGTTTCACCGTGGCCGAGTCCTTGCCCGGCGCCACGCAGGGCAAGCTTGACGATGCAGCCAAGGATATCGCCCCGCTGTTCCGCATCCAACGTGTGGTATGGCGCGCGGCGGACGTGCTGCGTTCCATTTAACAGGTTACGTGGTGGCGGGAGCGGCGATGTGTGGCGCGACTCACATATATGTTAAGAATGTTGACGAACTCCATCTCCCGTGCCTATCATGAATGCGTCCGTCTCGCAGATGCGGCGGATGCGCTCAAATATCATCATGTCAAAGGAGAGACGATGAGAAGGCAAACTATGCTGAAGGCGGGTGCCGTTGCGTGTGCCGTGGCCTTGCTGGGTTCGCTATCTGCGTGTGGGGGCAGCAAGAAGTCGACCACGACGGCTGACGGCAAGCCGATTGTGACGGTTCTGGTCAAGAAGAACGCCAATCAGGAAAAGATGGCCAACATGCAGTGGGCCAAGGACTTGGAGGCCGACTGCGATTGCAAGATCGAGTGGCAGGAAGTGACTCGAGAAGCTTGGGCCCAGCAGAAGAACGCCACCTTGGCCTCTGGGGATATCGCGGATGTGAACCTGAATGGATACGGTGCTGTTGAGGCTTACCAGTATCCCGGTATGTTTGAGGATCTGAGCAAGGATCTTGACAAGCTGCCGAACGTCAAGGCCTTCTTTAAGCAGAAGCCGGATGCCAAGAAGATGTCCACTGACTCCAAGGGGCGGATTTATGCGATAGCCGATGGTCGAGGCAAGGCCTACTCCGGCACAGGTCAGCATATGCTGATCAACAAGGCCTGGCTTGACAAGCTGGGTCTGCAGGTGCCGACCACGTGGGACGAGCTGGAGAACGTGCTCAAGGCGTTCAAGACCCAGGATCCGAACGGCAACGGCCAAGCGGACGAGATCCCGATGAACATTAAGAAACTCGAAGGCAGCTATTTCACGTGGTACAGCCCGATGCTGCTGCTCAACTCCACCGGCATCGTCACCGGCTTCAACAAGGGTGTGTCTGAATACGGCTTCTACGCCAAGAACGGCGTGGTCAAGAGCTTCCTGACCTCCGATGAATACAAGGAAGTCATCAAGTACTACCACAAGCTCATCTCCGAGGGCCTGATCCCCGCCGACTGGGCCACCAAGGACGACGACGCCTACAACGCGGATCAGATCAGTGACGGCAAGACTGCGAAGACCGGCGTGGTGTTCGGTTGGTCTCCATCCGACAATTTCGGCAAGCTAAAGGACCAGTACATCGCTATGCCGGTGCCGTCCGCCCCGGGCGTCTCCCCGGACCAGACCGTGTGGGATGGTTCCTCCAGTGAGTTGTCCCCTGCAGGACTGTCGATTTCCTCCCACGCCGCGAACAAGGACGCCGCGCTGAAGCTGGCCAACCTGCTGTACTCCGAGAAGTACTCCGTGCAGCAGTTCCTCGGCTCCTTCGGCAAGGCAATAACCAAGACCGGTGAGCACGAGTACACCGTGGATAACGACAAGTTGAGCCAGTTGACCGGTGACAACCAGTATCCTGGCCTGTCGGAATTGCTGGTGGGCTGGATTCCTGATGAAGCTACTATCAAGGGCGATACTCACGCCGATGAATTGATTGAAGTGAACAAGGTGTACGAGGAGCAGCGCAGCCACTTCGATCCCGTCAAGGACTATATTCCCGACTACGTCAATATGGATAATATGGATCCTTCCGATGCGACGAAGCTGAACACTAATAATGCCGAGATTTTCAATACCACTATGCAGAAAACTGCTACTTGGATGTCCAAGGGTGGCATTGACGAGGAATGGGATGCCTACTGCAAGCAGCTCAACAGCATTGGTCTACAGGAGAGCACCAAGATCTGGCAGAAGTGGTACGACACCTACACGAAGTGACGGTGCCGTGAGCGCGGACCTGTTGCAAGGCAGTGCTTGCGACTCCAAGATGTGAGCCGCACCCGAATTGTTGAACTGGAGGAATTCGGATCAACGATCGGGTGCGGTTCGCTCATGCGGAGCGGATGCGGTGTTGAGGCCGGGTCTGCCGCGGGTCAGGTAGATCATGGTGCTGGAGCAGTCCATGTTCCCGAAGCCGCGGGAGCGGGGTTTGACGTGCTGCGTTCTGTTTAGTGGATTACATGGTGGCGGGAATGACTATGTGTGGCGCGACTCACATATATGTTAAGAATGTTGACGAACTCCATCTCCCGTGCCTATCATGAGTGTGTCCGTCCCGCAGATGCGGCGGGCGCGCTCAAATATCATCATGTCAAAGGAGAGACGATGAGAAGACAAACCGTGATGAAGGCGGGTGCGGCGGTATGCGCCGTGGCTTTGCTGGGTTCGTTGTCCGCGTGTGGAGGCGACAAGGAACCGACCACGACCGCCGACGGTAAGCCGATTGTAAGTGTCTTAATAGTCAAGAGACCCAGTACGGATAAAATCGCCAACATGCAGTGGGCCAAGGATCTGGAAGCCGACTGCGACTGCAAGATTGATTGGCAGGAGGTCAGCGAGGACGCCTGGGCCCAGCAGAAGAACGCCACCTTGGCCGCAGGCAAGCTGGCGGATGTAAGCCTCCACGCCTTCGGTGTGCCTGATGCTGCTCAATATCCAAGCATGTTCGAGGATCTGAGCAAGGATCTTGACAAGCTGCCGAATGTCAAGGCGTTCTTCAAGGAGAAGCCGGACGCGCAGAAGCTTATCACCGATCCTGATGGTCACATATATGCCCTGCCCTCGTCCCGAGGCAAGTCCTATTCCGGGTCCGGTCAGAATATGATGATCAACAAGGCCTGGCTTGACAAGTTGGGTCTGCAGGTGCCGACCACGTGGGACGAGCTGGAGAACGTGCTCAAGGCGTTCAAGACCCAGGATCCGAACGGCAACGGCCAGGCCGACGAGATCCCGATGAACATCAAGAAGCTCGACAGCTACTTCTCTTGGTATAGCCCGATGTTGCTGCTCAATTCCACCGGCATCGTCACTGGTTTCAATAAGGGGCCGACGGTTACCGGCTATTATGCGGATAACGGCGTGGTCAAGAGCTTCCTGACCTCCGACGAATACAAGGAAGTCATCAAGTACTACCACAAGCTTATCTCCGAGGGCCTGATCCCCGCCGACTGGGCCACCAAGGCTCTTGATGCGTATGATTCCGACCAGACCAGCGACGGCAAGACCGCGAAGACCGGCGTGTCGTTCGGATGGTCCTTGGACGCGAGTTTCGGTGCACTTAAGGATCAGTACATCGCCATGCCGGTGCCGTCCGCCCCGGGCGTCTCCCCGGACAAGACCGTGTGGGATGGCTCGTCCAGCGAATTTGACGGCAACAAGCTTTCCATCTCCTCGCATGCCGCGAACAAAGACGCTGCGCTGAAGCTGGCCAACCTGCTGTACTCCGAGAAGTACTCCGTGCAGCAGTTCCTTGGCTCGTTTGGACAGTTGGTTACCGACAACGGCAACCATCAATACACTGTGGATGCCGAGAAGACCAGTCAGCTGATGAAAGACAACCTCTTCCCGGGTCTGTCTGATCGTTTTACGGGTTGGATTCCCGATGAGGTCACCATCAAGGGCGATACCAATGCCGATGATTTGCTTGAGGTGAACAAGGCATACGAGGAGCAGCGCAGTCACTTCGATCCCGTTAAGGATTACATTCCGGACTACGTGAACCCCAGCCCTGAGGATAATAACAAGCTGAGCAGCAATAACACCCAGATTCTCAATGTTGTTATGCAGAAGACTGCCACTTGGATGTCCAAGGGCGGTATTGACGGGGAGTGGGATGCGTATTGCAAGCAGCTCGACAGCCTTGGTCTGCAGGAGAACGTGAAGATCTGGCAGAAGTGGTACGACACCTACACGAAGTGATGGTGTCGTGAGCGCAGACCTGTTGCAAGGCAGTGCTTGCGACTCCGCGATGTGAGCCGCACCCGAACTGTTGAACTGGAGGAATTCGGATCAACGATCGGGTGCGGTTCGCTCATGCGGAGCGGATGCGGTGTTGTCTCGCGTACCAGACAGACACAAATACAACAAGGAGATTCACACTATGAATCAGTTTCGTGGGGTCATTCCCCCGGTCGTCACTCCGTTGACCGCGGATCATCGTCTCGATGTGGAGAGCTACAGGCGCTCGATCGACCGTATGATTACGGCCGGGGTCAATGGACTTTTCGTTCTCGGATCCTCAAGCGAAGTCGTGTTCTCCACGGATGAGCGACGTCGTGAGATACTGGCCGCGGCCATTGAGATTGCCGGCGGCCGAGTGCCGGTGCTGGCGGGGTGCATCGACACGGAGACCAATCGCGTGATCGAGCATGCTCGTGCGGCTCGTGAGATGGGAGCCGCCGCCATTGTGGCCACGGCGCCGTTCTACGCATTGGGCGGCGTGGCGGAGATCGAGAGGCATTTCCGTCTGATTCACGCCGCGGTGCCTGAGTTGCCGCTGTTCGCATACGACATCCCCGTATGCGTGCATACCAAGCTGCCCAATGATCTGCTGATCCGCTTGGGGCGTGATGGCGTGCTGGCCGGGGTGAAGGACTCGTCGAACGATGATGTGGCGTTCCGTTTCCTGATTGGGGACAACGAGGAGAACGGTCATCCGCTGACGTTGCTGACCGGTCAGGAAGTCGTCGTCGACGGCGCGTACATGGCCGGCGCGGACGGCAGCGTGCCCGGCCTGGCCAATGTGGATCCATATGGCTATGTTGCGATGTGGAACGCCTACCGGAACGGTGATTGGGATTCGGTGCGCAAGGAGCAGAACAAGCTCGCCTCGTTGATGCGAATCGTCCTGGCGCCGTCCGGCGTCCAGGGATTCGGTTCCGGCGTGGGCGCGTTCAAGACCGCGATGGCGTTGCTGGGCGTGTTCGACACCAACCAGATGCCCGAACCGGTGTTGGCGTTGCATGGCGACAATGTGAAAGCCATTGCGGACGTGTTGCGTGCATGCGGTTTCGAGCTTGCGCGCACGGTGGAACAGGTCGATGCGTCCACCGAGTGATGATGACGTGCCATCCCGCGGGCCTTTCCCTTCCCCCCAACCCATGTGGGTCCGCGGGATGGCACACCGCAATGTTGCGGAATGCGCCGGGGTGCCGCTTGACCGTGAACGGAGATTGCCCGTGGACGCCGAGCGGCATCAAGGCGATGAACAGGAGTGAATGAACATGACGGAGAACGGGATAATGAATACGAACAATACTGTATGCGGCGCGAACCATGACGGAGCGATGAGTCTGGCGGCTCCAGGCGATTACGGTGTGGCCTGCTACCGGATTCCGGCCCTTGCCGAGGCGCCTAACGGCTGGATCCTCGCGGCGTTCGACGCGCGGCCGCATAATTGCCAGGATGCCCCGCAAGCCAATTCGATCGTGCAGCGTATCTCCAAGGACGGCGGCCGGTCATTCGAGCCGCAGCATGTTGTGGCCGCCGGGCATGATGGCGTCGACAAATACGGGTATTCCGACCCGTCCTATGTGGTGGACCGGCAGACGGGAGAGGTGTTCCTGTTCTTCGTCAAATCCTATGACGCCGGTTTCGGAACCTCCCAGGCGGGCGTCGATCCCTCCGCGCGTTCGGTGCTTCAAGCCGCCGTCACCAGTTCCAGCGACAATGGCGTGACGTGGAGCGAGCCGCGCATCATCACCGCCGACATCACGAACAGCGAATCATGGATTTCACGGTTTGCTTCTTCCGGTGCCGGCATCCAGCTCACGTATGGCGAGCATGCGGGACGCCTGATCCAGCAGTACACCATCAAGGAGCTCGACGGCCGCTACCGTGCGGTATCGGTCTTCTCCGACGATCACGGCGCAACCTGGCATGCGGGCACCCCCGTCGGCGATCATATGGACGAGAACAAAGTCGTGGAACTCTCCGATGGCCGTGTGATGCTGAACTCGCGTTCCTCCGATGGAAACGGTTGCCGCTACGTCGCCATCTCCCGGGACGGTGGTGCCACGTATGGTCCGGTGATCCGTGAAACGCAGCTGCCCGATCCTGAGAACAACGCGCAGATTGCCCGCGCGTTTCCCGATGCCCCCGAGGGGTCGGCGCAGGCCAAGGTGCTGCTGTATTCCTCCTCGTCGCCTTCGGACAGGATCGATGGTCTGGTGCGCGTCTCGATCGATGACGGCAAGACCTGGAGCGCCGGCCGACGGTTCACGACGGGGCCGATGGCGTATTCGGTGATCGCCGCATTGAGCCACAAGGCCGGCGGCGGCTATGGCCTGCTGTATGAAGGTGATAATAATAACATTATGTACACCCGTATCTCGCTCGACTGGCTCAACGGCCAGCTGAACATCGACGGAATCGGCGGTTTTCCGCTGTCTGGTGAGGGAGGGTGCTGAGGCATAGCGAAACGGTGCCGATATTTCATATATGTTAAGGACGTTGACAAAATATCTCCCGAGACTTATCCTGAATGCGTCCACCTCGCAGACGTGGCGGGCGCATCCAGGATCATAATTTCAAAGGAGAGACAATGAGAAGAAGAACCGCACTGAAGGCGGGCGCCATCACGTGCGCCGTCGCTTTGCTGGGTTCGCTGGCTGCATGCGGCGGCGACAAGGAGCCGACCACGACCGCCGACGGCAAGCCGATCGTGAGCGTTCTGGTCGTGAAGAGGCCGGCCACGGACAAGATCGCCAACATGCAGTGGGCCAAGGACCTTGAGGCCGACTGCGACTGCAAGATCGAATGGCAGGAAGTCAGCGAGGACGCCTGGGCCCAGCAGAAGAACGCCACCCTGGCCGCGGGCAAGATCGCGGACGTCAGTCTCCATGCGTTCTTCCCCGCCAACGCCGCGCAGTTCCCGGGCCTGTTCGAGGATCTGAGCAAGGATCTCGACAAGATGCCGAACGTCAAGCAGTTCTTCAAGGAGAAGCCGGACGCGCAGAAACTCACCACCGATCCCGAAGGCCACATGTACGCCCTGCCTTCGTCCCGAGGCAAGTCCTACTCCGGCACTGGCCAGCACATGTTCATCAACAAGACCTGGCTTGACAAGCTGGGCCTGCAGGTGCCGACCACGTGGGACGAGCTGGAGAACGTGCTCAAGGCGTTCAAGACCGAGGACCCGAACGGCAACGGACAGGCCGACGAGATCCCGATGAACATCAGGAAGCTCGACAGCTACTTCACCTACTACAGCCCGATGCTGCTGCTCAACTCCACCGGCATCGTCACCGGCTTCAACAAGGGCGCGTCCCCGACCGGCTTTTACGCCAAGAACGGCGTGGTCAAGAGCTTCCTGACCTCCGACGAATACAAGGAGGTCGTCAAGTACTACCACAAGCTCATCTCCGAGGGCCTGATCCCTGCCGACTGGGCCACCAAGACGTTCGATGCGTGCGATACCGACCAGCTCAGCGACGGCAAGACCGCGAAGACCGGCGTGTCGTTCGGATGGTCCCAGGATGCGAGCTTCGGAACGCTCAAGGATCAGTACATCCCCATCCCGGTGCCGTCCGCCCCGGGCGTATCCCCGGACAAGACCGTGTGGGACGGCTCCTCCGCCGAGTTCGAGGCCGATAGGTTCTCCCTGTCCTCCCACGCCGCGAACAAGGATGCCGCGCTGAAGCTGGCCAACCTGCTCTACTCCGAGAAGTACTCTGTGCAGCAGTTCCTCGGCTCCTTCGGCAACCTGGTCACCGATGACGGCAACCGCCACTACACCGTGGACGAAGACAAGTACACCAAGGCGATGGGCGACAACCTCTTCCCGGGCCTGGCCGATCGTTTCTCCGGCTGGATTCCCGATGGCGTCACCATCAAGGGCGACGTCGACGGTGACAACCTGCTTGAGGCAAACAAGCCGTACGAGGAGCAGCGCAGCCACTTCGATCCCGTCAAGGACTACATTCCGGACTACGTGAACCCTGATCCGACGGACAGTAATACACTGACCAATAACAATGCACAGATTTCCAATGTTGTTATGCAGAAGACTGCTACTTGGATGTCCAAGGGTGGTATTGACGAGGAGTGGGATG
>OBYE01000059.1_pt1 | contig 39718 bp, 28 predicted proteins | sample 1476731 | NCBI WGS metagenome assembly OBYE01 (sample SAMEA2580194, study PRJEB22360) | human gut metagenome | biome: human gut; feature: human-associated habitat; material: faeces | place: Denmark | collected 2008/2010 | reverse complement strand
GATGCGGATGCCCCCAGCCGCATCCAGACGGACGTATCCTGCGGCAGCCGGCCGTCATCGGTGAGCGGCGCGGACGAGAGCAGCACCTCGCCGTCGGGCAGCGAAACCGGGGTGGTGCCGAAATTCGTCAGATTCGCCCAACCGTTGGCACGACGGTAGGCGATCACGCCGCCGGGCTGGCCGTCTGCGCCGTCGCGCATGCCGCTCGGACGGTTCTCGGGAAGCAACGTGCAACTGGTGTCCGGAGTCTGCATCTCGTGACGCAGCCGCAGCACGCGACGATAGAAGTTCAGCATGGAGCCGTCGTCGGCGTCCTGGATGTCCATGGCGAAATCCTTGAACCACGCGGGCTGCGGGAGGTGTGGTTCGGCGTCGCTGACGGCAGGGGAGAGATCGCCTACGCCGGCATGGACGTGCCTCTTGTCGGACGTGTACGTCTCGGGCACGTCGGACGCGACCCAGGGCAGCGGCACGCGGCAGCCGTCACGGCCCTTGGTGGACTGCGCCCGCGAGGTGCGCAGGCCGGAGGGATCCTCGATGCGGTCCCATGGAATATCCGCCACCTCAAACAGGCCCAGCTCCTCGCCCTGATACACGTAGGCCGAGCCGGGCAGCGCCATTTCGAGCATCAGTGCGGTGCGTGCCCGCAATGCGCCGGCCTGGCGATCCTCGATATAGGTGGTGCCGTCACGCAGCAGCCAGTCGTTGGCGATCTGATGGTATTCGCTGGTCGGCACTTGCGGCAGCGCGTAACGCGTGGCGTGGCGCGGCACATCATGGTTGCTCATCACCCAGGTGGACGTTGAGCCCGACCTCTCGGCGCACGCCAGCCCCTTGTCGATGGCTTTGCTCATCGCGTCGAAGGTCCAATCCGCCTTGGCGAACTCGAAGTTGAACACCTGCCCCAGTTCATCCGGTGACGCGTACAGGTACTGGCGTTCCGGCCGGACCCATGCCTCGGCGACCGCGAAGCGCGGGGGATCGTAGCGGTTGAACACCTCGCGGCGCCACTCACGGTAGATGTCGTGCACCTCGTCGCGGTCGAGCACTGGGTGGGATCCGTCCGCGGGCATGTCGTTCGTGCTCATCACCACGTAGTCGTCGAGGTCGTCGCGGTCGAGGTCCTTGGCGAGCCCGTGCGCCACATCGATGCGGAACCCGTCCACGCCGTGATCGCACCAGAAACGCAGCGTCTCAAGGAAATCGGCGCGCACGTCCGGGTTCTTCCAGTTCCAGTCGGGCTGCTCCTTGGCGAACATGTGCAGGTACCATTGGCCGTCGTCCACGCGCGTCCATGCCGGACCTCCGAAATGGTTCTGCCAGCGGGTCGGCGGCTCGTCGCCGTTCGGGCCCTTGCCGTCGCGGAAGATGTACCGGTCGCGCGCAGGGGAGCCGGGGCCGTCCGCCAGCGCCTGACGGAACCAGGGGTGCAGGTGGGAGCTGTGGTTGGGCACGATGTCCACCACCACTTTGATGTCTGCCGCATGCGCGGCGGCGGCCAGCCGGTCGAAGTCGTCCATCGAGCCGAGCTTCGGATCCACGTCACGGTAGTCGGCCACGTCGTAGCCGCCGTCCGCGAGTTCGCTCGGGTAGAAGGGCGACAGCCAGATCGCGTCGACGCCCAGCTGCCGCAGATAGGGGATCCGCCCGGTGATGCCATTGATGTCGCCCAGACCGGAGCCGGTGGTGTCCTGGAAGCTGCGCGGGTAGACCTGGTAGACCACGGCCTGCCGCCACCACAGTGCCGGGTCGGTCTCGGCGTCGTGCCGCGTCGTGATAGATTGCGTTTCCTCTGCCATGTAGTCCTCCTGGCCGTATGCATGTACCGCTGCCGTTCCTGCGCTGCCGTAATGGCGCGTGGCCGGCCGCGTCCCGAATGTCCAAGATTATATCCGTCCCGTTCCACCCGAAGCGGCGGGTCATGTCGTGTAGCGACACCAAGCTTCCGTCGTGCCCGCGTGTCTTCTTAGCGGCGCTTTAGCGGGGTCCCAATTGGATAGGGCAAGAGCATGACGCGCTGATCGTCGACCGCCGGCTGCCCGACGGCGACGGGCTGGATTTGATTCGTACCCTGTGCGGCTCCGGCGTCACTACACCCGCGCTGATGCTGACCGCGCTCGCGCAGGTGGACGACATCGTGGAAGGGCTGGACTGCGGCGTGAACGACTACCTGACCAAGCCGTTCCGCTTCATCGAACTGCAGGCCCGGCTGCGCGCGCTGCTGCGGGGGTTCAACGCCCAGACGGCCAGCGTGGTGGTGGGCGACTGGGCGTGCTCAAGCCGCACTCCGGCATCATCGAGGATCCGGACGGCAGGGCGGTGTCGCTCGGGTGCGCGCGTCATCGCCAATGGGCGCAGATCCGCGTGTCCGACCATGGACCGGGCATCGGCGGCGATCCCGAACGACTGTTCCGCCGCTTCGCCCGGGACGATGACGGCACCGCGCGCCAAGGGTACGGGCTCGGCCTCGCGCTCGCCCGTGATGTGGCGAACCGGTATGGAGGCTCGGTCGCGGTGGAGTCCTCGTCCCCGTCCGGCACTACGATGCTGCTCTCTTTCCCGCTGGCCTGACGGCGCGTCCCCGGTCTGCTATAGCCTGTAACGTTCCCTAGGAAAACACAGCAGGAAAGGCGGCTTGCGATGGTCGACAGCCATGATGCGGAAACGTACAGCGCGAAGGATTCGCGCCTGATCTGGATTGATTGCGAGATGACGGGACTTGACATCTTCGGTGGCGACGAGCTCGTCGAGGTGTCAGTGGTGCCTACCGATTTCGACCTCAACGTGTTGGACGAAGGCGTGGACTACGTCATCAAGCCGTCCGACGCCGCCGTCGCGCACATGAACGACTTCGTGCGCGCCATGCACACCCGTTCCGGGCTCATCAACGAATGGGAGCACGGCCTGAGCCTCGAAGAGGCGGAACGCAAGGTCACCGAATACGTGCTGCGGTTCACGCCGGACGGAGTCAGGCCGCTGCTCGCGGGCAACACCATCGGCTCCGACAAGAAATTCCTCGACCATTACATGCCGGGTCTCATGAGCCATCTGCACTACCGCAGCGTGGACGTGAGCACGCTGAAGGAGCTCGCGCGCCGCTGGTACCCCGCGGTGTATGAGAACCGCCCCGCCAAGAACGGCGGGCACCGCGCCCTCGCCGACATCATCGAGTCGCTGGACGAGCTTCGCTACTACCGTCAGGCGTTCATGGCGCCGGCTCCCGGGCCGAACGAGGCCGAGTCGAAGGCCATCGCCGACCAGATCGTCGCCACCAGCCTGCTGAATAAGTAGCCGGCCGGTCTCGAAAAACAGAAAACGTCACGCACACGACTGAGAGGAACGACACCATGACCGCGAACGATTGGACCGCCATCTGCGACAAGCCGCACGACATCCGCCTGATCGTGGCGGACATGGATGGCACGCTGCTGGACGGCGACAGCAACATCCCCGATGACTTCTGGCCGCTGCTCGACGAGCTGCACGCCAAGGGTGTCGAGTTCGTACCGGCTTCCGGCCGCCAGCTCGCCACGCTGCGCTCCATGTTCGCGGACCGCGTCGACGGCGCCATGTCGTATATCGCGGAGAACGGCAACGTCGTGGTCGCCGACGACAACGTCATCGACGTGCACGGGGTGAGCTGGGACATCACGCGTACGCTGATCGATCTGGTGGACGCCGCGGTGGCGTCGGGCTCGCATGACATCGGACTCGTGGTATGCGGTCTGAACACGGCATACATCCAGCGGCAGGACAGGCCGTTCGTCGAGGAATGCTCCAAATACTACAAGGCGCTGCGCATCGTGGACGACCTGCACGAGGTGCTGGAGACCGAGGACGAAACCGTGCTCAAACTGGCGATCTTCGATTTCGGCGACGCGCAAGGCATGGCCGCGAACCTGCTGGGCGATGTGGAACGCACCCATCAGGTGGTGGTATCCGGAGCGCACTGGGTCGATATCATGAATCCCGGAACCGACAAGCGGCAGGGTGTCGTCGCGCTGCAGCGGCATCTCGGCGTCACGCCCGCGCAGACGGCGGTGTTCGGCGACTATCTCAACGATTTGCAGATGCTCGACGCCGGCGAATGGTCGTTCGCCATGGCCAACGCGCATCCGGATCTGAAACGCGCGGCGCGGTACATCGCGCCGGCCAACACCGAGCACGGCGTGCTGCAGGTGGTCCGCCGGCTGGTCTGAGCCCGCAGGCGAGCGATGTCATACGCCAGGGCGCGCGGATCGTGCGTGATGCATGAGCTTAAGGAGGGCATATGCGGCAGTCTGAGGCGCTCGCGATTCTGAACGCCGGCGCGAACGTGTTCCTGACGGGTGCGCCCGGCGCAGGAAAGACGTACGTGCTGAACGAGTTCATCCGGCAGGCGCGCGCAGACGGCGCGAACGTGGCCGTCACCGCGTCAACGGGCATCGCCGCCACGCATATCGACGGCCAGACCATCCACTCGTGGAGCGGCATCGGACTCGCCAACGTGCTGACGCCAAATCTGCTGAAGACCATCAAGACCCGTCGTCGGCGCAAGATACAGGCGGCCGACGTGCTCATCATCGACGAGGTGTCGATGATGCACGCTTGGCTGTTCGACATGGTCGATCAGGTGTGCCGTGAAGTGCGGCATGATCCTCGGCCGTTCGGCGGATTGCAAGTGGTACTGTCCGGCGACTTCTTCCAGCTGCCGCCGGTCTCCGTGTCCGGGCGCGACCGCGACGTGCTGCCGCCCGGCCCGGATTTCGTGGCGTCCCGCGAACGGTATGCGAAGGCCGGACTCAATCCGGAAGGATTCGTCACCGAATCGCTGGTGTGGGGCGAACTCGCGCTGGTCATCTGCTATCTGACCGAGCAGCATCGTCAGGACGACGGCCGGCTGCTGCACGTGCTCACCGACATCCGCGCCGGATGCGTGGATCAGGATGACCGTGACGCGCTCGTCACGCGGCTCGGTGTGACACCGAAGCCGGGCGAGGTGGCGGTCCACCTGTTCCCCGTCAACCGGCAGGCCGATAATCTCAACGATTCCAGGCTCGCGCGGATAGGCGAGGAGCCGCACGAGTTCCATGCCGAGCAGATGGGGCCGGCCCACCTGGTCGAACGGCTCAAGCGCAACATGCTGGCGCCGGAGTGCCTCGTGCTCAAGACCGGTGCAGCCGTCATGGCACTGCGCAACGACGCCGACCACCAGTATGTCAACGGTTCGCTCGGTACCGTGCGCGGCTTCGCCAACGAGAACAAGGGCGGCTGGCCCATCGTGGAATTCGAGAACGGCAACATCGTCACGATGAAGCAGGCCACGTGGGAGATGATGGACGGCGACACGGTGATGGCGTCCGTGGCGCAGGTGCCGTTGCGATGCGCATGGGCGATCACCATCCACAAGTCGCAGGGGATGACCCTCGACCGGGCGGTGATGGATCTGAGCCGCACGTTCGCGCCCGGCATGGGATATGTGGCGCTCTCGCGTGTGGAACGCATGGGAGGATTGTATCTTGCCGGCGTCAACGAGCGCATGTTCGCGGTTTCGGCGGATGCAGTGATGCTCGACGGCGATTTGCGCGGCAGGTCACAGGCCGCCAGCGCGCGGCTGGGCGACGAGGGCGTGGCTGCGTTCCGGCCGCAAACGCCTCACGAGGACGAGCCTGCTGGCGAATTCGAACAAGCCGAGCTGTTCTAGCGGTGGCTGCTTTCGGATATGGGACTGTTATTGGGCGGAGGAAGACATCAATCCCGCGAAAGTCCCATTTGAGATGGTGCTGATGGGACTTTCGCCGGGTAGCGGTGCGCTAGCGCAGCTGTGAGATGCGTTTTCCGAGCGATTGCACCGATTCGAGGCTTGCCTCGTAGCGCGCGGCGGCACCGAATATCCAGCGCAGGTTGCGGGTCGCGCTGTCGGCCATCGGATGGCATGTACGCAGCCATGCGGTGGCGGCCAATGCCAGCAGCAGCACATATGCGGCAATCGCCACGAGGTTTTTCTCAACCATGCGATTGCTGAAATCGGCGATCGCGATGACGGTAAGGCTCAAAGCGCTGATGAAGGCGACGATGATGCGCTCGGCGACATATTGCCCGGGCCGATAAGACAGGCGGCTCCCGCGAGCATAGTGAAGACAGCCACGCTGACGGCTTCGGACATGTATCTCGGCAGCATCGGCAGGTCGCACAGCAATCAGCGACACGGGCAAAGAGAAAGAGGCGTACAGGGACCATTGAACCGCACCTCCGATCATCGAATCTGAATTTCTTCAGTCCAACAATCGGGGTGCGGTTCACTCCGGGTGGGTGGCCTTTTTTCAATACTGCGGGTTTGCCGAACTGAACCGGGCCCGCAATGTCCCCGAACGCGAATACCTTGGAACCCATGAGTTCCAAAGCACTTCGAATGTCCACCATGTTCCTGCGCACGCTGCGCGAGGATCCCGCCGACGCCGACACCGATTCGGCGAAACTGCTGCTGCGCGCCGGCTATGTGCGCAAGGCGGCTCCCGGTATCTGGACCTGGCTGCCGCTGGGTCTGAAGGTCCTCAACAAGATCGAGGCCATCGTCCGCGAGGAGATCGACGGCATCGGCGCCCAGGAGGTCCACTTCCCGGCGCTGCTGCCGCGCGAGCCGTATGAGGCCACCCACCGCTGGGAGGAATACGGCGAGAACCTGTTCCGTCTGAAGGACCGTCACGAGGCCGACTACCTGCTCGCCCCCACGCATGAGGAAATGTTCACGCTGCTGGTCAAGGATATGTACTCCTCGTACAAGGACCTGCCGGTCACGCTCTACCAGATCCAGACCAAGTACCGCGACGAGTTCCGCCCGCGCGCGGGCCTGATCCGCGGCCGCGAGTTCATCATGAAGGACGCTTACTCGTTCACCATCGACGAGGAGGGCATGAAGAAGGCGTACTACGACGAGCGCGGCGCCTACGAGCGCATCTTCCAGCGTCTCGACCTGAAGTACGTGCCCGTGTTCGCGATGTCCGGCCCGATGGGTGGTTCCGCGTCCGAGGAGTTCCTGGCCCCCATGGCGATTGGCGAGGACACGTTCGCGCTGGCGCCCTCCGGCAAGGCGTGGAACGTCGAGGCGCTGACCACCCCAGAGCTGCCGGCCGTGGACAGCTCCGCCGTGCCCGCGATGGAAAGCCGTGAAACCCCGGATTCCAAGACCATCGAGGATCTGGTCGCCACCGCCAACCGTCTGTACCCGCGTGAGGACGGTCGCGAATGGACTGCCGCCGACACGTTGAAGACCGTGGCCGTGACTGTGCTGCACCCCGAGGACGATGATCATGAGGGGCCGTGGCGCGAGGTCATCGCCGTGGCGCTGCCCGGTGACCGTCAGGTCGATATGAAGCGTCTTGAGGCGCAGTTCGCGCCCGCCGAGCTGGAGGAATCCACCGAGGACGATCTCAGGGCCCATCCCGAGATGGTGGCCGGCTACATGGGGCCGATGGTCTTCGGCAAGCAGGGCGAGGCCGCGGGCGTCGCCGAACCGGTGCGCTTCTTCATCGACGCGCACGTGGCTGAGGGCACTGAGTGGATCATCGGCGGCGACGAGGCGGGCAAGCACCGCTTCCACGCCGTGTACGGCCGTGATTTCAAGGCCGACGGCACCGTCGAGGCGGTCGAGGTGCGTCATGGCGACATGAGCCCGGATGGTTCCGGCCCGCTGAGCTTCGAGCGCGGCGTGGAGATTGGCCAGGTGTTCCAGCTTGGCCTCAAGTACTCCAAGGCGCTTGACCTCAAGGTGCTCGACCAGAACGGCAAGACTGTGCCCGTGTGGATGGGCTGCTACGGCATCGGTGTCTCCCGCGTGCTCGCCTGCATCGCTGAGACGCATCATGACGAGCGCGGTCTGGCATGGCCGGCCGTCATCGCGCCCGCCCAGGTGCACGTCGTCGCCACCGGCAAGGATGCGGCGGCGTTCGACGCGGCCGAGAAGCTGGTCGCAGAACTGGAGGAGCGCGGCATCGAGGTCATCTACGACGACCGCAAGAAGGTCTCCCCGGGCGTCAAGTTCAAGGACGCCGAGCTGATCGGTGTGCCGCTGATTGCAGTCGCCGGCCGTGACACCGTGAATGACGGAACAATCGAGATCCGCAACCGCGACGGCTCCGATTCCGCCGCCGTGCCGGTCGCCGACGCTGCGCAGACGCTGGCGTCGCGTCTGGACACGCTGCTCGGCAAGTAGTCCGACAGCTTTCCTGATCGCTCGAAGTGGGGTCTTTCATGCGAAAGACCCCACTTCTGCGTTTTATCCCGGGAATCCAAACGACCAGTGTCAGGAACGCCAATACCGCCAGCAGGATATTGGTCTGCTTGTTGCGCAGAGATGCAAGCATTATGCAGATCGCTATGAGCAATGCGACGAATCCCAGGCAGGATAAGACGTACGCGATGATGCGCAGACGATTCATCGCCGTGCCGTTCTGCCTTGCGCTGCTTGCCCCAGTGACAGCGGCCATGATTACGGCAAGCGTCAGGGCGATACCGGCGGTGATGAGACCTGGAATCCATGTCTGCGGTGAGCTGGAGACATACAGCTGCTCTGCTGCGCGGCCGGTGGTCGAATCGGTCAGTCCCGGCACATGCGGACCGAACGTCAGATACATGGCGAAGTGTCCGATGGAAGCGCCCAATGCGCTGATGATGATGAATTGCAGGACGAGAACATTAGCGATGGCGACGATCCAGGGCCGATTATTGAAGGCGCCGCCCAATATTCATGGCATTATGCCCCCGGGGCCGAACAGGATGGGCAGAACCGCGATCGGCCACCAGTCGCCCGCCAGGGTGATGCCGAACATGTGCAGATACCATTCCCCCATCCTCGCGCTGTCACGGGTCTGTCGCATTCATGGCGGTTTGCCCATGATATTCCCCTTGCTGTTCGTCTGCGATACCGAACCCAGCATAGCCGGTCATGAATGAGCCGGGCATTGACGGCGTGATTGTGGATAACCGGTTTTCTATCCACATGCTGTCCACAACACGCCAAAGGGGTAGCCTTCGACCACATTGTCCGAAAACCATGTGATGCCGGCGGGAAATCTGCGATAGTGAGTACACCGCCGAAGGGGGGGGTCGGCGGTCCAACGTCAGTACAGGGAAGGAAAGGAGTCCGACATGGCCATACAACAGGGGACGGTGACCATCACCGGGTTCGTCGGATCGATGCCGGTGCCGTTCGGGCGCAGCGGGGGAGTCGAGGGATGCTCGTTCCGGATGGGCAGCACGCGGCGGTACCGGGACGGCGGAACCGGCGAATGGCGCAACCTGCCGACCACATGGATTACCGTGAAGGCGTTCAGGACGCTCGCGTCCAACGCTCGCATGTCATTGCACGTGGGGGAGGCGGCGATCGTGACCGGTGTGCTCAGCACGGAGGAATGGACGACCCAGAACGATGAGAGGCGCTCCCGCATCGTTGTGGAGGCCACCAATATCGGCCACGACATCAATTACGGGGTGTCGGAACTGAAGAAGTTCCAGAAATCGGATCGTGACGCCCCGGCGCAGGGGAACGGCACGCCGGCGAATCCCGGCCTGCCGCCATCGCCGGGCGGCGGCACGGCAACGGCGGACGCGGGACAGCAGGCGGATGCGCGCCCGGTGCATCCAACGCCGGTGACGTTCGATAATCTGGGCGAAGAAACCCCGGCCGATAATCCGCAGGCCGCACAGACGCAGGAGGCCTCACAGGCGCAGGAGTTCAGTTCGGGATTCGCCGAATCGCCGCTCGATGAGTCGACGACCGGGGACATGCTGCCGGCGGGAGAAGCCGAATTCTGATGATCTGCCGGCAGGCAGGCGCGGTTCAGCCTGCCTGCCGGCAACGGATTACCAGATGCGTACGCGCTTATCGGGGTCGAGCCACATGGCGCTGTCGGGCGTCACATCAAACGCACGGTAGAACAGGTCCACGTTGCGCACGATGCCGTTCGTGCGGCATTCGGCAGGGGAGTGCGGGTCGATCTGCAGGTATTTCTCGGCGAGCTCGTCACGGTTCTTCGAGCGCCAGATCGAGGCGTAGCTCAGGAAGAAACGCTGCAGGCCAGTCCATCCGTCCATCACCGGGGCCGCGGACAGCGACTCCTCGATAGCCTTCGCGGAGCCGTCCTTGTCGCGTCCCGCGGCCTCGTCGAGCGCGAACGCGTAGGCCTTCAGCGCGATGTTCACGCCGCCGAGGTCGCCGATGTTCTCGCCGATGGTCAGCGCTCCGTTGACGTGCGGCGCCTTGTCCGGCTCGTCGGCGTACTTCTCGTCCAGCTGCGTAGGCACGAAGGCGTTGTACTGCTCGATGAGCGCCTTCGTGCGCTTCTCGAAGTTGGCCTTGTCGTCGGCCGTCCACCAGTCGTTGAGCACGCCGTCACCGTCGTACTGTGCGCCCTGGTCGTCGAAGCCGTGGCCGATCTCGTGACCGATCACCGCGCCGATGCCGCCGTAGTTCGCGGCGTCCTCGGCATCCGGGTTGAAGAAAGGAGGCTGCAGAATGGCCGCCGGGAACACGATGACGTTCATGCTCGGCTCGTAGTAGGCGTTCACGGTCTGCGGGTTCATCAGCCACTCGCCCTTGTCGACCGGCTTGCCGGCCTTGGACAGCTGGAAGCCCCACTCGTAGAGCGCCGCGGCCTGCATGTTCGCCACCAGGCCGGCGTCGGCATGCACGTCGAACGCGGTGTAGTCGCGCCAACGCTCGGTGTAGCCGATCATCGGCGTGAACTTCGACAGCTTCTCCAGCGCCTTGGCCTTGGTCTCCTCGCCGAGCCAGTCGCTGTTGGTGATCGACACGCGGTAGGCGTCGATCAGGTTGCCGACCAGCTGCCCCATACGCTGCTTGGAGCTTTCGGGGAAGTGACGCTTGACGTATTCGCGGCCGACGTCCTCGCCGCAAACGCCGTTGACCAAGGAGACACCGCGACGCCAGCGGTCGCGCTGCTGGGTGGTGCCGGACAGCACTTTGCCGTAGAAGTCGAAGTTGGCGGCATCGTAGTCGTGGCTGAGCAGGCTCGCGGTGCCGATGATGACGTGCACGCGGGCCCACAGCTTGAGGTCGTCAAGGTCAGCGTTGTTCCAGAAGGCGTCGAAGCCCTTGAGGAAGCTGGGCTCGTGGACGATGGTGTGCTGCAGCGCGGCCGTCAGGTCCACCGGCTGGGTCTTCGCCGCCGGCGTGGCGTCGTAGGCGCCCTGCCAGGCGTCGGCCCACGCCGCGATGTCGAAGTGGGCCAATTCGTCGCTCAGCGTGGCGAAATCGGTCGGGTTGTAGGTCTTCTGCGAGTCGCGCGTGGCGACGTTGTCCCAGTGGTTCGCGGCGATGCGGGTCTCGACATCGAGGAAGCGGTCCGCCTGTGCGCGGGTGGTCTCTTCGTCGCCGTAGCCGGCCAGACGCAGCTGCTTGGCGACCATGTCGACGTAGGCTTCGCGGATCGGGGCGTAGTGGTCCTCGCGGTAGTAGGCTTCGTCGGGCAGGCCGATGCCGGACTGTTCGAGGTGCACGACGTTCGTGTCGGGGTTCTTGGGGTCGCCGAATACGGCGATGTCGAAGACGTCCGGCCCCATGTCGATGGGCTTGAGGGCTCCGATGGTGCGGGTCAGCGCCGCCTTGTCGGCGGCGTGGTCGATGGCGTCGAGGGCGGGCCTGATCGGCGTGGCACCGGCCGCCTCGATGGCGTCGGTGTCCATGAACGAGCGGTACAGCGCCTGCGACTTGGCTGCGGGGCAGTCCTCGTCCTCCAGGATGTCGCGGATCTGGCTCTCGGCGTCTTCCGCGAGCTTGTCGAAGGAACCGTAGCGCGCCTTGTCGTCAGGCAGCCGGTACGTGTCGATCCAAGGGCCGTTGACGAAACGGAACAGATCGTCGGATGGTTTGATAACAGAGGAAAAAGCGGCCGTATCGAGGCCGGACGTCAAATCTGTGGTCATGGTCTCATACTATCCGGGTTCGGTGACGTTCCTTCTGACCTTCCGCGGCCCGTTTTTTCCCATAGCGAACGACACGCAAGGTATTGGACGGAACGGCGGATTGTGTTGATGGCATGAATTAGACAACTTGTCTAGAATATGGTGGTGACGGTGACGATATCGAAGTGGCCCGCTTCGGATGCCCGCACACGGTTGACGGCAGGCCGCATGAATGGTGAAGGAGTCATGATGAGCACATACGATGGCGGGCCTTTCCCGCACAGCGACGGACATGGCGACAGCGGGCGCGGTGACGGCGGACAGCCCGGCGGGAACGAACAGGCCGGCCGTGCCGGAGAGCCGGAATACGGAGCCTACGCGCCTCAAGGCCAGCCTGCGGGCCGGCAATACCCGTACGGGGGAGCGCCGCAGGACGGCACCGCATCCGGCCAATACCAGACGCAGCCAGGCACCGCATCCGACCAGCCAGGCCGCCCGTACGGCCAGCCCTACGCCTACCAGCCGCCGTTCGGCCAACAGCAGCCCGGCCAGCAGCAAGGGCAGGGCGGCTGGGAGGACTTCAGCCCGTTCCGGCTGATCGAGGAGATGCTGCCGCAGAAGGCGAAGAACGCGATCCGCGGCCTGTACGGCATCATTGGCGTCGCGGCGATCGTGCTCGGCGTCGCGCTGCTGATCTGGCCCGGCAAGACGCTCGGCGTCGCGGCCGTCGCACTCGGCATCTACTTCGTGGTCTCCGGCGTGATCCGCATCGTCAGCGCCATCGTCACATTGGGACTGCCGGCCGGATGGCGCATCCTGGACATCCTCATCGGCATAATGCTGTCGGTCGGCGGCGTACTCATGCTGAAGAACGCGGCCCTGTCCGGACAGGCGCTCGCAGTGTTCATCACGATGGTGGTTGGCCTCGGCTGGATGATGGAAGGCGTGATGGCGCTCGCCGAATCATGGCGCCTGCCGAGCTCCGGCTGGGCGGTGCTGTACGCGATCATCTCGATTATCGCCGGTCTCGTCGTACTGGTCTCGCCGGTCTCGTCGATGCTGTTCCTGGTGATTTTCTGCGGATGTGCGCTGATCGTCATGGGTGTTTCCTCGATGGTCCGCGCGTTCAAGTTCGGCCGTCCGAGGCGTAAGTAACCCCCGCACAGTAGGCTGGGTTGCATGATCGAACTGAAAACCGCTAAGGAAATCGAGGAGATGAAGCCGGCCGGTCGTTTCGTCGGCGAGATTCTCAAGGAACTCAAGGCCATGACGAAGGTCGGCACCAACCTGCTGGAGATCGACGAGTACGTGCACAAGAAGATCGTCGACCGCAAGGGCGCCGAATCGTGCTACGTGGATTATGCGCCGGACTTCGGCACCGGTCCGTTTGCACACTACATCTGCACGTCGGTCAACGACGCAGTGCTGCATGGCATCCCGTTCGACTACAACCTCAAGGACGGGGACCTCATCAGCCTTGATCTGGCCATCAGCGTCAACGGCTGGGTCGGCGACTCCGCCATCAGCTTCGTGGTCGGCAACGACCCCGACCCGAGCGACCTCAAGCTCATCAAGTGCACTGAGGAGGCGCTCGCCGCCGGCATTGACGCGGCTCGTCCGGGCAACCGTCTGGGCGACGTGTCCTCCACCATCGGCGACATCGCCCGTTCGTACGGCTACCCGATCAACTTGGAATTCGGCGGCCATGGCGTCGGCCACATCATGCACGGCGACCCGCACGTCGCCAACGACGGCAAGGCCGGCCACGGCTACCGCCTGCGCCCGGGTCTGGTCATCGCCATCGAACCGTGGTTCCTCAAGACCACCGACGAGATCTACCAGGACCCCAAGGACGGCTGGACGCTGCGTTCCGAGGACGGGTCGCGTGGCGCCCACAGCGAGCACACGATCGCCATCACCGAGAACGGTCCGGTCATCCTGACCACCCGCGACTGACCGGCAACCGGTCGTCCATCGCCCACGGCCTGTATCGGGCGATGCCGTCGCCGCTTTGGCATGTGATGATGTCCACGTGCTGGAGCGGCGTTTTTGGTGGAAACATGCACGCAATATAGTGTGTCCAATACAAGGCACCGGGACGACGAATTCGATAATTTCGACGACTTGACAATTCGAACGACTCAATCAAGGGATTAAGGAGCGTGCATGGCGACAGCTGAACTTCATGTGGATTCGAATCAGTACACGCTGCCGGTCGTCAAGGCTTCGGCCGGCCCGGATGGCATCGTGGTCTCCAAGCTGCGCAACGACGGCTGGGTCACGCTTGATCCCGGCTTCCTGACCACGGCGCAGTGCGAATCGAAGATCACGTTCATAGACGGCAATCGGTCGATCCTGCGCTACCGGGGCTACCCCATCGAGCAGCTGTGCGAGCATTCCGATTTCCTTGAGGTCGCGTGGCTGCTGCGACACGGGCGACCTGCCGACGCAGGCGGAATACGACCGGTTTTGCAGCGACATCAACCACAAGACCATGGTGGGCGAGGATTTCCGCACGTTCATGGGCTCGTTCCCCCGTGCCGCCCATCCGATGAGCGTGCTCGCTGCGGCGGTGAACGCGCTTGCGGCGTTCTACCCCGACACCACCGACATCACCGACTCCGACCAGCTGGATGAGGCCGCGAAGATCATCATGGCGAAGGCGCGCACGGTGGTCAGCTACATTTTCCGGCGCCGCCGCGATGAGCCGATGCTCTACCCGGACCTCGCCCGCGGCTACGTCGACGATTTCCTGCGCATGTGCTTCGCCGTGCCATACGAGCGGTTCGATTCCGACCCGCTGTACGTGCACGCGCTCGGCCGTCTGCTCATCATCCATGCCGACCATGAGCAGAATTGCTCCACGTCGGTGGTCCGCATCGCCGGCTCCGCCCACGCGAACCTGTATGCGGCGATCTCCGCCGGCATCAACGCGCTGTCCGGGCCGTTGCATGGCGGCGCGAACGAGGCCGTGTTGCGTCAGTTGAAGGCGATCCGCGACTCCGGCAAGTCCGTCCGCCAGTTCGTGGAGGACGCGAAGGCCGAGGGGCATCGCATCTCGGGCCTGGGGCATCGCGTGTACAAGTCGTATGATCCGCGTGCCGCGATCGCGCGCCTGTATCTGGAGAAGATCATCGCGCGTGAGGACACCCGCAAGCTTCCCGACGACGAGCGCGCCCTGTTCGACGTCGCGGTCGAGCTTGAGGACATCGCGCTCAACGACGAGTATTTCGTGTCACGTCACTTGTATCCGAATGTCGACTTCTACACCGGCCTGATATACCGCGCGATCGGTTTCGATCCGGCGATGTTCACCACGCTGTTCGCGCTTGGCCGCATCCCCGGATGGATCGCCCAGTACCGCGAGATGCTCGCCGACCCGAACACGAAGATCGGTCGTCCGCGTCAGGTGTACACCGGCGAGGTGGAGCGCGCCTACATCCCCCTGAATCAGCGCTGACGGAAGCAGAAAACTGCGCCGATGGCATTGGGCGTTGGCGGGCGGCGTCAGAGACCGCGCGCCAACGCCCAATGCCATCAGTCAGCTCGCTCCGCTCTCAGCAGTCTCTGCGACGCTGCTCGTCGCGCATGTATTCGAAGCACATCTGCGTCTGCTCGGCGTCCGACAACGCGCGGTGCTCCTCGACGTCGGCGATGTCGAAACGCTGGATCAGGTCGACCAGCCGGTGTCGGTTGTACTGCGGGTACATGCTCCGGCTCATCTGCAACGTATCGATGATGCGGTTCGGCACCGCATGGTGCAGGATGCGCTGCGCCGCCAGATCGATGAACTTGATGTCGAACTGCATGATGTTGTGCCCGATCATCGCGTCGTCGCCGCACCAGCGCAGGAAGTCGGGCAGCACGGTGTCCAGCGTCGGTGCCGGTTCGAGCATGTCCGGCGTGATGCCGGTCAGCTGCGTGATGAACGGATTGAGGTTGCGCATCGGATTGACCAACTGCTGATAGGTGTCGACGGGCTTGCGGTCGACGACCTTCACCGCTCCGAACTCGATGATGGTGTCCCGATACCAGCTGACACCGGTGGTTTCCAGATCCAGTACGACATAATCGTCGGGCAGTGTCCCGTCGGGCAGCATCGGTGTCTCCTCCCGGCGGCATGAAGCCGCCTCGTAATGGTCGTGGCGAACTCACTACTGTACATCACCATTGCGATACGATTCGCCGTCATCGGCTTTCCGGTGTCGCAGGCTCCGAAGAAAAGGAAACCCGGCCCAAAAGGGCCGGGGGAGAAGGAGAAGAGAGAAGGGGGTTTCAATTGTGGGGTTACCTTGAGTGACCTCGCCGGCTCTTGCCGACAACCTCCATATCACTCCACCATCTTGGAAGCTGTGCTGTGATTGGCATGAATATATGCCGGTACGTTTCCTTCCGGTACGCTGGGAGCCGTTTCCGGATGCGACTTCCAGCGGTATTCGTCACTGCATGGAGATCTTGTCGATGGCTTTCAGCTCCTCGTCGCTGAAGTCCGTGTTCTTCAGCGCCCCGATGTTGTCGATGACTTGCTGCGGCTTGGATGCGCCGGCGAGCACGCTGGTCACGGCGTCGTCGTGCAGCAGCCAGGCGAGCGACATCTCGGCGAGCGTCTGCCCGCGCTGCTTGGCGATCTCGTTCAGGGCCATGATCTGGCCGTGGACGCGCGTCACGTCGTCGGCGTGCAGGAAGCGCGGATCGTGCGCCACGCGCGAATCCGCGGGGATGCCGTTGAGATACCGGTCGGTCAGCAGACCCTGCGCGAGCGGGCAGAACGTGATGAGACCCTTGCCCAGGTGCTTGGCGGTGTCCTTGAGCCCGTTGCGCTCGACGGTGCGGTCGAAGATGTTGTATTTGTTCTGGTTGATGATGAACGGCACGTGCAGTTCATCGAGGATCGTCGCCGCCCGCTCCAGCTGTGGCCCGTCGTAGTTCGACAGGCCCACATAGAGCGCCTTGCCGCTGGCGACGGCCTGGGCGAGCGCGCCCATCGTTTCCTCCAAAGGGGTCTCGGGGTCCGGACGGTGATGGTAGAAGATGTCGACGTAGTCGAGTCCCAGGCGTTCCAGGCTCTGGTCGAGTGAGGCGAGCAGGTATTTGCGGCTGCCCCAATCGCCGTACGGGCCCGACCACATCTCGTAGCCGGCCTTGGTGCTGATGACCAGTTCGTCGCGGTGGGCGGCGAGGTATTGCCGGATCAGCCGTCCCGCGTTCTTCTCCGCGGCGCCGGGTTCGGGGCCGTAGTTGTTGGCCAGGTCGAAGTGCGTGATGCCGTGGTCGAATGCGGTGAGCACCAGGGCCTTCATCTGGTCGTAGGGCGTGATGTCGCCGAAGTTGTGCCAGAAGCCCAGCGATATGGCCGGGAGCTTCAGGCCGCTGGCGCCGCAGCGCTTGTACAGCATGGTGTCGTAGCGCGTCGTGGCGGGCGCGTAGGTGCCGGTGGGTTCGAACATGGGTGCCTCCAGGTGTCGTCGATCGGTCCGATGTCTCCATTGTCACGCTTCAAGTTGGCTTGAGCGCAAGGGCGTCCGGCGTGTCATCCTCGCGGCTACAATGTCGAGCATGGAACGATACACAATCCGCGAGGTCGCCGACATGTCCATCGAGGACCTCAAGCGGTTCTTCGCGTTCGAGGCCGACGAGCCGGAGCATATCGACGACATCGTCGCGCTGCTTGAGGACCGGCGCGCCGCCATCGAGGAGCAGCGCAGGACGCTGGACGAGGCCTATGCACACGTGCTGCGTAAGCTGCATTATTACGGGATCCGGCCGATCTCGGCTGCCGCTGCCAGACCGCCGCTGCGGCCGTTCGACGACACAGCCCCTGCGGGGATTCACGGAACAGCAATGAAACCGCATACAGTCTATCGTCCCTGTGGACAACACGACTGCTGCCGCTCCCCCCGAAAGTCCAGACGCATCTGATGCCAAGCCACGCCGGTATCACGGGGAATCGCTCGCCGGTCAGCGCCGGGACCGCAGCCATGCCCGCTGCGCCGCGATGATCGCGGCGGTGACGGCCATCATCACCACGAACGCCACCGCGAACCATGCCCACATCGGGCCGGTCATCGCAACCACTTCGAACAGGTGCGGCAGGATGAGCAGCGCGAACGGGGCACCCAGCACCATCGTCACGCAGACGAACACGCGGATCTTCGTGAACGGCACGCAGCTCTTGATCACGGCGACCATCGACGCGGCGACCAGCAGCGCGAACATGACCGTGCGGTTCTGCGTCTCGCCGAACGGAGCGATGAGGCTGAATGCGATGATCATGCCGGTGACGACGATCGCGAACGGCGCCGCCTTGCCGAGCGCAGTGGGCAGGAACCGGCCGCGGATGCGTCGCGTGTCCGATTCGAATATCGTCAGGAACGACGGCCACGCCTCGATGCAGGCATCGACAAGCGTGATCTGGATCGGAATGAACGGGAACGGGACGTTCAAAGCCAGGCAGAAGAACGACACCAGCACCGAGTAGATCGTCTTGATGAAGAACACGGCGGCCGTGCGGGTCACGTTGTTGACGACCTTGCGGCCCTCCAGCACCACCTGCGGCAGGTAGGTGAAATCGGAGTCGAGCAGCACGACCTGCGAGATCTGGCGCGCGGCGTCCGACCCGGAGGCGATGGCGATCGAGCAGTCGGCCTCGCGCAGGGCGAGCAGGTCATTCACGCCGTCGCCGGTCATCGCGACCTGATGCCCGGCCCGCTGCATCGCCTGCACCAGCTGGCGCTTCTGCTTGGGGGTGACGCGAGAGAACACCGTGTATCGGCCGGCGACGTCGTCGAACGTGGAATCCGGGGCGTCCGCCGGCACCGAGGTCATGTCGATGACGTCACGCCAACGCTCCAGGCCGGCCTGCCGGGCGACGGCGGCGACGGTGTCGGGATGGTCGCCGGAGATGACCTTCACGTCGACGCCCTGGTCGCGGAAGTACGCCAGCGTCTCCTTGGCCCGCGGGCGGATGTTGTCGCGCAGCGCGATCAGGAACATCGGCTGCAGCGCATCCGGCAGACGCTCCTCGTCCGTCCACGCGCCGGGCAGGTATCCGACGGCGATCAGACGCAGTCCCTGACCCATCAGCGCGGCCGCCTCATCGGGCAGGTTCGCGCCAAGGATGCGCTCCGGGGCGCCCAGGAACACGGTTCCGGTCGCCGCCGCGGCCGACTCGTCCTCCTGCGCGTGGCGAGGCGCGTCTGCCGCACCAGCCGCTGCGCGCATCGTGATGGCGCCCCATTTGCGCTTCGACGAGAACGGGATGATGGCCTGCGCGGCGAAACGGCCGTCGCCGGCGGGCGCCGCGGGCTGCCCGGCATCGGCGGTGGAGCCGTCGGCACCGAAATGGGCGCGCAGCGCCGCGATGGTCACGTTGTTGTCCTCGCTGGCGTCCAGGTAGGCGCGCAGCAGCGCGTCGGAATCCTCGGCGGCACCGCGCTCGCCGAGCGGCACGATCCGGTCCACGCTCATGTTGCCGTCCGTCAGCGTGCCGGTCTTGTCGAGGCACAGCACGTCCACATGCGCCAGCGTCTCCAGCGAATAGATGTTCTGCACGAGGATCTTGGCCTTCGCGAGGCGGATCACGCCGGTGGCCAGCGACACGGAGATCAGCAGCACCAGTCCCTTCGGCAGCATGCCGAGCAGCGCCGCGGCGGACGACACCACGGCGTCGTACGTGCCGGAGTGCCGCAGGAACATCGCCTCGACGAACAGCAGCACGCCCAGCGGGATGATCAGGAAGCTGGTGAACCGGGTGACCTTGCGCATCGAATCCAGCAGCTCGGAGTGCACGCGCTTCTCCTGGCGCACCTCGTTGATCAGCGAATTCGTGTAGTTCTCGTCGCCGACGTGCGTCACACGGGCGTACGCGCGGCCGGAAATCACCGAGCTGCCGGAATACAGCTCGCTGCCGGCGGTCTTGTCGATGGAGTCGCTTTCGCCGGTCAGCAGCGATTCGTTGACTTCCAGACGGCCGTCGATGACCACGGCGTCGTTGCAGATCTGCTTGCCGGAATCCAGCACCATGACATCGTCCTTGACGATGTCGCCGGCCTCGATGGTCGTCTCCTTGCCGTCGCGCAGCACCACCGCGTGCGGCTGGTTGAGGATCGTCAGCTCGTCGACGAGTTTCTTCGCCTTGAATTCCTGCACGATGCCGATGACGATGTTGAGGATGATGATCGCGATGAACAGCATGTTGGAGTACGCGCCGACCGCGAACAGCAGTATCGCTATAGCGAAGTTCAGTGCGTTGAACAGCGTGCAGATGTTCTCGCGCAGTATCGCGCCTGTCGATTTGGTGACGCTTCGCGCCCCGGTTTCGCCCTCGCCTCGCGCGCGGCGTTCTTCGACTTCAGATGTAGTGAGTCCTGTCATGGTTTCGACTGTATGGGAAAACTGCTGAGGGGGGCGCTAAAAAAACGCAAAGCATGCTTGATACACACACTTGACGCGCGAGGGCCGTCACGGTTCCGTCATGCCAAAGCGACACAAAGTCGTTTGTTGTCGGTTTTATTCCCCATGCTTGCAGTGAATCACGAGGCGCTGGGGGAACGGGTCGGATACAGTGGTGTCATACCGCAAATCATGGAGACATACGACGAACCACCCATGGGTAATAAGGGGAGCATCGTGCTGCAGATCAAGTCGATTTCCAAGCAATACAAGACCGGCGATTTTGTGCAGAAGGCGTTGGATGACGTCAGCCTGAACCTGCGCGACAGCGAATTCGTGGCGATATTGGGCCCGTCGGGTTCCGGCAAGACCACGCTGCTCAACATCATCGGCGGCCTGGACCGGTACGACAGCGGCGACCTGATCATCAACGGGGTCTCCACCAAACGGTACAAGGACCGTGACTGGAATTCGTACCGCAACCACACGATCGGCTTCGTGTTCCAAAGCTACAACCTGATTCCGCACCAGACGATTCTGTCGAACGTGGAGCTCGCGCTGACGATCTCCGGCGTATCCCGTACCGAACGGCGGGAGCGTGCCCGCAAGGCCCTCGAACAGGTCGGGCTGGGCGACCACATCAACAAGAAGCCGAACCAGCTGTCCGGCGGGCAGATGCAGCGCGTCGCCATCGCCCGCGCCCTGGTCAACGACCCGGACATCGTGCTGGCCGACGAGCCGACCGGGGCGCTCGACTCCGACACGTCCGTGCAGATCATGAACCTGCTCAAGGAGGTGGCGAAGGACCGTCTGGTGGTCATGGTCACACATAATCCCGAGCTCGCCGAGCAGTACGCCACCAGAACCGTCCAGCTGCGCGACGGCGTGATCCGCAGCGATTCCGACCCGTACGAGGTCGAGGAGGGCGCGTCCGAGGCGCCCGTACACAAGAGGCTGGGCAAGGCCTCGATGTCGCTCGCCACGTCCATCGCGCTGAGCTTCAACAATCTGAGGACCAAGAAGGGCCGTACGCTGCTCACCTCGTTTGCCGGGTCTATCGGCATCATCGGCATCGCCCTGATCCTGTCGGTTTCCACCGGCGTTAACGCGTACATCGACAGCATCCAGCGCGACACGATGACCGCCTATCCGATCACCATCGACTCGCAGACCTTCGACATGACCAGCATCATGGGCGCCCAGGCGGGCGGCAAGGAGACCGGAGGCAAATCGGCGAAGAACGACGGCATCTACCCGGACGACCGCAGCATCAAGCAGACCTCCAGCCTGACGAGCAGCATCACGAAGAACAACCTCGCCGATTTCAAGAAGTATCTGGACGACCCCAACAGCGAGGTTCGCCAATATGTCGGCGAAACCGGCATCCAATACACGTACGACGTGAAGTTCTCCGTGTTCAGCCACGATCCCGACGGCACGCTGGTCACCGCGAACGGCGTCACCATCGGTGCCAAGTCCGATTCGACATCGAACGCTGCACGGATGAGCTCGATGGGCCAGTCGTCGAGCATGTCCGACATGACGAGCATGCAGATGACGGTGCTGACCGGCAAGACCGACACGAGCGCGTCGCCCGACTCGTTCCATGAAATCATGCTGGGGGCGAAGGACGATCAGCTCATCAGCAAGGTCATCACCGACAACTACCGCGTGGTCAAGGGCGCATGGCCGACCGGCAAGGACCAGGTCGTGCTCGTGCTTGACGACGACAACAAGGTACCGCTCACCACGCTGTATGAGCTGGGCCTGCTCAAGGCCAGCGACTACACCGACATGATGAACAAGCTCAACGACGGCGAGACGGTCAAGACACCCACCGGCAAGATCGACTACGCGACGGCGATGGGGCAGAAGCTGGCCATGATACCCGCCGCAGACCAGTACGTGAAGGACGCGAACGGCGACTACACGTACATCGGCGACGACGCGGACGCCATCGCAGAGCGCTTCGACTCGGCGGAGCAGCTGAAGATCGTGGGCGTGGTCAAGCCGATCAAGGACGCCTCCGCCACGCCGCTGGCCACCGGAATCGGCTACACCCGCGCACTGACCGACGAGCTGATCGACCATGCGAACTCCAGCGCCATCGTCACCGACCAGGAGAAGGACAAGACCCGCGACGTGCTCAACGGCCTGGCGTTCTCGCCGTCGGACGACGCGGCGAAGGCCGCTGATGCCAAGACCTATGTGGCCTCGCTCGGCGTGAGCGACAAGGCGAACATGGCCAAGGCCATGATGCAGTCGCAGTCAGCGCAGTCGGCTCAGCCCGGGCGGGCCGGGCAGGCCGGGCAGTCAGCCGCGGGCGGGCAGTGGACGGCGGCGATGAGCGAGCAGCAGCTCGCCGACAGCTTCGACCAGTACATCGCCACCGCCTCGCAGGACGTGCTGGTCAAGATCTACGACCAGTACGTCTCGACCGGCACGTATGACGACAACCTCGCCGCGTTCGGCGTGGTGAGCCGGGACGTGCCCTCGACGATCAACATCTACACCGACAGCTTCGAGGACAAGGACCACGTGTCCAAGGCCATCACCGACTACAACAAGACCGTGCCCAAGGCCGACAAGATCGTCTACACCGATTACGTCGGCCTGATGATGAGCTCGGTGACGACGATCATCAACGTGATCTCCTATGTGCTGATCGCGTTCGTGTCCGTGTCGCTGGTGGTGTCGTCGATCATGATCGGCATCATCACGTACATCTCGGTGCTGGAACGCACCAAGGAGATCGGCATCCTGCGCGCGATGGGCGCCTCGAAGCGCAATGTGTCGCAGGTGTTCAACGCGGAGACCGGACTCATCGGCCTGTGCGCCGGCCTGATCGGCATAGGCGTGACGCTGCTGCTGCTCATACCGGGCAACCAGGTGCTGCACCATTTCATCGGCACCAACGACGTGAACGCCGCGCTGCCGGTGGCCGGAGCGGTGATCCTGGTGGTGCTCAGCATGGTGCTCACCCTTATCGGCGGCCTGATTCCGTCGCGCAAGGCCGCCAAGCAGGACCCGGCCACCGCGCTGCGCACCGAATAGCAGGCGCGATCCGACGATGCGATACCTATGTGCGCCTGATTCCTTCAAGGAGAGCCTGACCGCCGCCGAGGCGGCACGGGCCATGGCCGAAGGCATCCGCCGCGATGACCCCGACGCCGAAATACGATGCCTGCCCATGGCTGACGGGGGAGAGGGAACCGCGCGGGCGCTGGCCGACGCCACCGGCGGCACGATGCTGACGGCCGGCGCCCACGATCCCCTCGGACGCCCGGTGCAGGCCGGGTTCGCGCTGCTCGGCGACGGCCGCACCGCGGTCGTGGAGACCGCCGCCGCCAGCGGACTGGCGCTGCTGCGCCCATCCGAACGCGACCCGAAGGCCACGACGTCATACGGCACGGGCGAACTGATCCGGGCCGCGCTCGACACCGGCGCCGAGACGATCATCGTCGGGCTCGGCGGCAGCGCCACCAACGACGCGGGCTGCGGTCTCCTGCAGGCGTTGGGGGTGCGGCTGCTTGACCATGACGGGCGTGACGTGCGGCCGGGCGGGGCGGCGCTCGCCGAAGTGGAGCGCGTTGATCTGAGCGGCCTGGACAGACGGCTTGGCGACGTGCATGTCATCGCCGCCTGCGATGTGACCAATCCGCTGACCGGCCCCGAGGGCGCCAGCGCGGTGTTCGGCCCGCAGAAGGGCGCGAGTCGCGAAGACGTGACGCTGTTGGACGGCGCCCTGCGGCACGTCTCGTCGGTCATCGAACGTGCGCTCGCTGAACAGGTGCCCGCCGAACGGAATGGCGATGGCGGAAAAGTCGAAGCGGCCGTGGCTGAATCATCGTCTCCTGGCCACCGTTCCCGTCCTGACCACCGTACCCGCACGCCCATCGCCGATCATCCCGGAGCCGGGGCGGCGGGCGGCATCGGCATGGCGCTGCTCGCCGTGCTGCACGCCGATTTTCGCCCGGGCATCGACTTGGTGATCGAGCAGTCCGGGCTGGATGCCGCCGTACAATGGGCGGACATCATGTTCACCGGCGAAGGTTCGATTGACGCGCAGACCATGTTCGGCAAGACGCCGGTCGGGGTCGCCTCCGTGGCGAAGCGGCACGGCAAACCGGTGATTGCCATCGCCGGCCACGTCGGCGACGGCATCGAGTGTCTGCACGGGCGCGGCATCGATGCGGTCTTCGGTGCCGCGCCGGGTGCCGCGAGCCTCGATGAGCTGCTGCGCGACGCCCGTGCGAACGTGGCCCGCACCGCCGAACAGGTCACGCGGCTGATGCGAATCGTGCGCTCGCATTAGCCGCGGATACGAGAACCGGAATGGCTGTTTCCCAATGATCGGGGCTTTCGCGTCCGCGTTGAGCGCGAGTCAACGATTGGGGTCAGCTTTCGGCCACTGCCTGAATGGCCACGGCTCCGACGAAATTGATCGGCTGGCTGAAGTTCGGCTGGAAGAACAGGTCGGCGCCGGCGAGCTGATCGATCGTGAACCCCGCCTGAATGGCCACGGACACGACGTTCGCCGCCTGCGAGATGTCATGCTTCGACAGGAACTGCGCACCCAGGATGCGCCGGGTGACCGGGCTCCACACCAGCGTGGTCGTCACCGGCGTGGTGGTGAGCATGAAATCGGGGCGGTAATCCTGCGTGATCGTCGTCGATTTCGCGGCGATGCCTCGGCGTTTCGCGCCGCCGGCGGTGAGTCCCGTGGCGGACATCGCCAGATCGTACAACTGCACTGCGCTGGTGGCCTGCGTGCCGGGATACCGCTTCGTCGCGGCGACGATGTTCTCGCCGATGAGCAGCCCCTGCCGCACCGCATTGGTGGCGAGCGGGATGTAATCGTCCGCGCCGGTCGGGTTGTATCGGACCGTGGCGCTGTCGCCCGCCGCGAACACGTCGTCGAGCACCGTGTTGTCCGGCAATGAGGCGCGCATGTAGTCGTCGATGACGATCGCCCCGTTCTTCAGCATACGCAGCTGATCCGCGAACAACGCGGTGTTCGGGCGGAATCCGGCGCCCAGGATCGCCACATCGGCCGTGTACTCGCCCTTCTCGGTGACCACGGTCACGCCGGAGCCCTCGATCCCGTCGCTGCCGGCCGCCGGCCGGAACGCCGTCACCTTCTGGCCGAGCGCCAGGGTCACGCCATGCTCGTCGAACGCCTGCTCCACGTCATCGGTGATGGTCGCGTCGAAATTGTTCGCCAGCACGCGGTCCAGCGCATCCACCAGCGTGGTCTTCACGCCGATTTCGCTGAACTGCTCGGCGATCTCCGCGCCGATGTACCCCGCGCCGATCACGACGGCCGATTTCGCGCTGCCCGCGCGCTCCTTGATCGCCATCGCATGGTCCCAGTTCTTGCACAGCAGCACGCGTCCCGATTCGAGCGCCTCGTCCAGCCCGTCGATCGGCGGCACCACGGGCGCGGAACCGGTGGTGATCACCAGCTTGTCGTATCGGTATTCGCCGACTTCCCCGGTGTTCATGTCACGGGCGCGCAACACCTTGCCGGCGACATCCACATCGAGCACGTCGTGGCGCATGTGCATCGTGGCGCCGGCTTCGGCGAGGGCCTTCGGCGACGAATAGAACATGCGCTTCGGATCGGACACGTGGTCGCCGACCCACAGCGCGATGCCGCAGGAAAGGAACGACAGCGAGTCGTTGCGTTCGAATACGTGGACCGTCCAGTCGGGATGCTGCTTGAGGATGGATGTGGCGGCGAACGTTCCCGCGTGAGTGCATCCGACGATGGCTACGGTGGTCATGGGCGAGCTCCTTTGCTTGGGTCCCTCCGGCGCGTGGATCCCGCCGGCGTCACTCCAGCATATCGCCCGATTCCGCTGCCGGGGTGAGACCAAATGCCCTACAGGGCACGGATGTGACGAACATCACGATGGCCGATGGGTCGTGGCGTCGGTTTCTGCGCGAAGCCATGTCGCACTTAGTCGCGCCTTGGTTGCCGCCAGAACATTCCGGGCGTGTCGCAAATGGCTCTTGCCGGTCGTCAAAGATACCGTACAAGTCGTGAAAATCCAGTGTTTGCAAAGGTTTTGAGCATCCTATAAATAATGTGTATGCCGTCCGGGTTGCGAGGCCGCCGGCCGCTGACTACCTTCATAAGGGTCGCGCGGGGTTCATCGGGAAACCCGCCAAGAAAAACCGCAGGGGGTGCTCATGACGAGGTTCAACACTCAGCTGGTCCACGGATTGCCGGTCAACGACAACAACACCGGAGCCGTCAACCCGCCCATCTACAACTCATCCACATACGCTGTCGAATCGGTCAACGCCATGCCCCGCTGGGATTATGCGCGCAGCGGCAACCCGACCCGCGACTTTCTGGAAAAGCAGATCGCCCAGCTGGAGCACGGGACTCGCGGCTTCGCGTTCGCGTCCGGACTCGCCGCGATTCACGCGGTGCTGTCCATCTTCAAACCCGGGGACCGCATCGTGGTCGGCAAGAACATCTACGGCGGCACGTATTCGCTGTTCAACGAGTACTTCGCCGAGCGCGGGCTGGAGTTCGACAGCGTCGACACCGCCGACTACGAGGCGCTCGACGCCGCGATCAGCGGGCGCGACAGAGGCGGCCGCGCGGCCAGCGCCGTATATTTCGAGACGCTGACCAACCCGCTGCTGCAGATCAACAACGTCAACCGCATCTCGGCCATCGCGCACCGATACGGCGCGCTGTCCATCGTCGACAACACGTTCGTCACCCCGTACCTGCAGCAGCCGCTCGATTTGGGCGCGGATATCGTCATCCATTCGGCCACCAAATACCTGGCAGGCCATTCCGAGGTGAACGCCGGCCTTGTGGTGGTGTTGGACGATGAGGTCGGCAATGGCATCTACTTCGCGCAGAACCGGTTCGGCGGCGTGCTCGCCCCGACCGAATGCAACGACGTGCGCCGCGGCATCCAGACGTTGGCGCTGCGCATGGAGTGTCAGCAGCGCAACGCGCAGGCTGTGGCGGAATACCTGCTGGCGCATCCGCTCGTTCGGGCCGTGCATTACCCGGGCGTGTATGGCGACCGCAACCGTCTGCTCGCCGAGAATGGACTCAAGGGGTTCGGCGGCGTGCTGTCCTTTGAAGTGGTGCCGGGGGTCGATCCGTCCATCGTGCTCGACAACCTGCACGTGTTCCATCTCGCCGTCAGTCTGGGCGCGGTGGAAAGCCTCGCCGAGCTGCCATGCCGCATGACGCATTTCGAGCTGCCTCGCGAGGAGCGTCTCAAGGTGGGCATCACCGACGAGCTGGTGCGTCTGTCGGTGGGCATCGAGGACGTGTCCGACCTGATCGAGGATTTGGGGCAGGGCTTCGACAAGGCGTTCGAGGCGCTGGGCATCGACGGCGTAAGCGGTCAGGTGCTCGACCGGCTGACGACGGAAGTGGCCGCATAGGGTCGCGTACCGTGCCTATCATGCGGTGCGGGCCGTGCGGGCGTTGACGTTCATGGCGATGACGCCCGCACTGTCGTGTCTTGAAGAAATATGGCGGTCGGTGTTCGTTGTTTTGGCGGTCATGCGGATGAAAGGGATTTGGAAATGACTGATTTCAGCACGCTTGCGGTTCATGGCGGGTATAATGCGAACCGCAACGACGATGCGGTCAGCGTGCCCATCTACGCCTCCGCCGCCTTCGATTTGGAGAACGCCGCTCGTGGCCGTGATCTGGCCGCCGGTGAGATATCCGGGTTCGAGTATTCCAGAGTCGCCAATCCGACCGTCGATGCGCTCGAACGCCGGCTTGCCGCCCTGGAGGGTGGCCTCGGCGCGGTGGCGGTGTCGTCGGGCATGGCCGCGGTGTCATACGCGCTGATGTGCGCGGGGGAGGGCGGTGGCCGCATCATCGCGCCGACGAACCTGTATGGGGCGTCAGTCGATGCGCTCGGCGACTTCCTGCCGCAGTTCGGCATCCACGCTGATTTCGTCAAGGACATCAACGACCTGCATGAGATCGAGTCTCTGATCGGTCCCGCGACCCGTGCCATCTTCGCCGAGACGGTCGCCAACCCGAACACCGCCATCACCGATATCCGTCCGCTGGCCGATCTGGCGCACCGGCACGGGCTGGCGCTGATTCTCGACAACACCGTGCCGACGCCGTACCTGCTGCGCCCGATCGAATTCGGCGCCGACATCGTTGTGCATTCGACCACCAAGGGCATCACCGGGCATGGCAACGCCATCGGCGGCGTGATCGTCGACGCCGGACGGTTCGACTGGGCGAACGGCCGTTTCCTGCAATTCACGCGGCCTGAGCAGGTCATCGCCGACATCGACGGCAACCGGCGCAGCTTCTCCGGGGCGTTTGGCTCCGAAGCGTTCATCAGGCGCATCCGCGTCAAATACCTGCGCACGTTCGGTGCCGTGCAAAGCCCGTTCAACGCATACCTGCAGCTGATCGGACTGGAGACGCTGCCGCAGCGGGTCGCCCGCCAGGTCGAAACGGCGACGGCCATCGCCGGGCACCTCGAACACACGCCGCATGTCGTGTCGGTGAATTATTCAGGGTTGCCGGACTCGCCGTATCATGCGCTCGCCGGGAAATACTTCCCCCGAGGCGTCGGCCAGATCCTCTCGTTCAAGGTGGAAGGCGGCGCGGACCGTGTGCGTCGCATCCTCGACGGCGTGAAGCTGTTCTCATACGTGCCAAATATCGGCGACGCAAGGTCGCTGATCGTCGATCCCGCGAACATCACTCACCGCGAGGTGCCGGAATCGTATCGTAAGGCCGCCGGTGTGAGCGACGATCTGATTCGTCTGTCCATCGGTCTTGAGGACGCGGGAGACCTGATGGCCGACCTTGACCGGGCCATAGCCGGCGCATACGGGGAGTAGACGCGGGCATGCCGCCGTCCCGTACGGTGAGACGAAGAAGGGCCACACGGCGAACAACTCTTGAATTCTATGTGAGCTTTCACTGAAAGCCCGTCGTTTTCGGATAGGATGGAATAGACATCGCGCCCGAGGTAGGGTGCGGCAACACCAGGCAAGGAGGAATGATGGGTGTTCTGGTGGGAATGACGGGTGCTCTGATCATGTTGGGCGTCATCGTCGTCATCGTCCTCGCCGTGCTGTGCGCCTCGATTTTCATCGTGCCGCAACAGCAGGCATACATCATCGAACGGTTCGGCAAATACAATAAGGTCCAGTTCGCCGGCATCCACGCCAAGATCCCGTTCGTCGACCGCATCTCGACGAAGACGAACATGCGAGTCTCCCAGCTGAACGTGCAGCTGGAAACCAAGACGCTCGACAACGTGTTCGTCACGGTCGTCGCTTCGACGCAGTTCCGTGTCAATCCTGAGAACGTCGCCACCGCATACTACGAGCTGCGCGATCCCGCCGGACAGCTCAGGAGCTACATGGAGGACGCACTGCGTTCCGCGATCCCGGCGCTCAGCCTCGATGACGCCTTCGCCCGCAAGGACGACGTCGCCTTCGACGTGCAGAAGACGGTCGGCGCCGAGATGGCGCGCTTCGGCTTCACCGTCGTCAAGACGCTGATCACCGCCATTGACCCGAGCCCGCAGGTCAAGAGCGCGATGGACTCCATCAACGCCGCGCAGCGTGAGAAGGAGGCCACCCGCCAGCGTGCTGAGGCGCAGCGCATCCAGATCGAGACGCAGGCCGCTGCGGACGCCGAGAAGACCCGACTCCAGGGTGAGGGCCAGGCCAACTATCGTCGTGAGATCGCAAACGGCATCGTCGACCAGATCAAGAGCCTGCAGGCCGTGGGCATGGACATCAACGACGTCAACAACGTCGTGCTGTTCAACCAGTACCTTGATGTGATGCGCTCGCTGTCCGAGTCGAACAACGCCAAGACCGTCGTGCTGCCCGCCTCCACGCCCGGCGGCTACGAGGATCTCTACCAACAGGTCACCAAGGCCATGCTCACCACCAACGAAGCCAAGTAACAAGTCCTACTCATCGATAAAGCCCCTCATCGCGAGGGGCTTTTACATTAGGGTCTGTTAGACCAAAGTGTGCTTTTCTGACTTACATAGTAACTACAATGTAATTACAATGGAGTTATGAGCAAAGTGGAGCAAGGCGGCAAAACTGGTCAGCGGGGTCCGGGACGGGCTTGCGCTGCTGGATGGCGACGAGCGCCGTAGGGCGATTGAGGCGTTGCGTTCCATCGTGTACGAGGACGTGTTCGGCATGGGTTCGCAGGAGCTGCCCGCCGACGCCTGCGTGAGGTGCGGCTCCATCAGCATCGTCCGCAGGGGACGTACGGGAAGCGGCAGCCAGCGCTGGTACTGCAAGGATTGCAGGCGTACGTTCACGGCCAACGTCGGTCGTGTGCTCGGCATGTCCAAATTGCCGGTGGAGACGTGGATGACCTACGTGGAGGCGTTCATAGACCAGCTATCGCTGCGCGACTGCATGGACAAGTGCGGAGTGGGTCTGCGCACGGCGTGGTTCATGCGCCGTCGCATCATCGAGTGCATCCAACGCTACAATCCCTCGTTCAACGCCGTCGCCGGCGACCGAGTTGAGATTTACGAGACGTACTTCCGCGACAGCTACAAGGGCTGCCGCAAGGGCACCATGCCCCGCCCGGCCCGCAAGAGCGGCAGGAAGGCCGCGAAGCGCGGTCTGAGCAAGCAGCAGGTGTGCGTCGTCACCGGCATAGACGACGTGGGTGCGTCGTTCCTCGTGGTGTCCGGGAGCGGCATGCTCGGCAAGGAACGCGCCTACAAGGTGCTCAACGGGCGCATCGGCAAGAGCGCTCTCGCCGTCACCGACAAGGCCGGCACCTACCCCGCCTTCCTCAACCACCTCGGCGCGACGCTGGAGCGTACGGACGCGTCTGGGCGCGCCATCAACCGGGTCAACAGCCTGCACGCCCGGCTCAAGGACTTCATGCACGGCTTCAAGGGCGTGTCCACGAAGCACCTCCAGTCCTACCTCGCATGGTTCCAATGGACCGAGGCGTTCAAGAGCGGCCCCGCCGAACGGCGGGGCGTCATCGGACGTCAGATCCGCAACGGCGTGTACCGGCTCACCCGGCGCATGTACGTGCGCATGCCCATGCCCGTGTGACAGGCGATAGCATGCTCCTTATCAATCGGATGGACTACGATGTAACTACCAATCCGATTGGAGGACAACCCTGTGAGCGTGCCGACCACCACCATGAGAATCGACCCCGAACTCAAGGACGAGGCCAACAAGGTCCTTGGAGAACTCGGCCTGAGCCTGTCCGGGGCCGTCACCATCTTCCTCAAGGCCGTCGTACGCGAACAGGGATTGCCCATTGACATGAGCATCAAGCCGGGCAAAACCGACGAGAGCGACCGATAGAAGGAGTAGACTCCCCATGATGATAAGCAAGCGGGGGGGGGGCAAGCGCTAATGGCCTGCTGACCCCGACCGGGACAGACATCACCACCACCAAAGAAGGTGGTGAGTGATGGAACGTTTCGACATCATCTCCACCATCGGCGCGAAATACCATGTGGGCAACATAGAGAATGGCGAGTTCAGCTACGCAAAAGCGTTGAAAACAGTCGGGAAAGACATCAAGGACTATCAAAAAGCAACTGAGGGAACAAAACACCAGAACCTTGACCTGCGATTCGAGAATGAACGTCTTGCGGTATTGATCGAAACCAAGAATCGCTTCTCCAAATGGCATCAGGATGAGATTTACGCCCAGTTGCAATCATACGTGCGATTCGAGAAGGAATACTCGGACAAGAGGATTGTCGCCATACTTGCGGAGACGGAAGGTGACGAAATCCGCGTATGGCATGGGCAATCCGTGATTATCGATGACGAACATCTCGATGAAGACGAACACTCGCTGAGACCATTCAACGAGTATGAGGACATGTGCTTTGGCAAGGTCAACGACAAGATAGCGGTCGTAGACAGCATCAACGCCCTCAACAAAATGCTCCACGCGGATGGAGTCAACGAACATCTGAGAAGCCAGTTCGTAGGAACATGCCTTCTCGCGCTCAAAAACGGGCTGTCGTACAAAGACGCTAAAGAAACCTTAGGCAAGGACGGCCAGACGCTGACTAAGACCCGTGTTGTGTTGCGAAACATCACCGACATATTGACCGGTCTGCTGGAACGCGATTTCACGGAAGCCGACGATTCAGAATCCAAGATGAACAAGGCGGACAAGCTCAGCCTGCTGAACCGGAAAGTCCTTGAGACCCAAGACATCCAGAACCTGCCCTACGAAGACCTCAAGAAAATCCTCGAATACATCGAGTTTCACGTCGTTCCCTACATCAATGACAAGAACACCGCCGGTCAGGACCTGCTGAACCTGTTCTTCACCACGTTCAACAAGTACGTGGGCAAGTCCGACAAGAACCAGGCGTTCACGCCGGACCACATCTGCGATTTCATGAGCAAGGTCGTGGGCGTCAACAAGAGTTCGCGTGTGCTGGACCCCTGCTGCGGTTCCGGTGCGTTCCTTGTAAGGGCCATGACCGACGCGATGGACGACTGCGACGCCGACGAGGAACGCAGGCAAGTCAGGGAACATCAGGTCTACGGCATCGAATACGAGGAGGGCGCGTTCGGTCTTTCCTCCACGAACATGCTCATCCACGGTGACGGGAACAGCAACGTCGTCAAGGATTCCATGTTCAACCGTGCTGCTTGGATACAGTCGAAAAACATCGACGTGGTGCTGATGAACCCGCCCTACAACGGGACGAAGAATCAATGCGACCCGAAATACGTGCGTCAATGGTCAGCCAATACGAAAACCGACCCGTCCAAAGGGTTCCACTATGTTGAATGGGTGGCGCGGCAGATAGCGTCGGCCAAGGACGAGAACGAACACGTCAGGCCGACCCACTGCCGCATGGCGGTACTTCTTCCCATGCAATGCGCCATCGGAAACAGCGCGGCGGTCAAGGACTTCAAACAGCGGATGCTTGGCCGTTACACGCTTGACGCCGTGTTCTCACTGCCCGCGGACGTGTTCTACCCCGGCGCCGCTGTGTCGGCCTGCTGCATGGTATTCGATCTGAGCCGAAAGCATGAGAAGACCGACCGGAGCACGTTCTTCGGCTATTTCAAGGACGATGGCTTCATCAAACGGAAAGGCGTCGGCCGCGTCGAGACAACCGATGCGAACGGCAACAGCAACTGGGAGCGCATCGAACGCGAATGGCTCACCCTGTACCGTGAACGCATATCCAAACCCGGCCTGTCCGTCACCCGCAAAGTCACCTATAAGGACGAATGGCTCGCCGAAGCATACATGGAAACCGACTACGGCAGACTTTCTCAAGCTGACTTTCAACAGACCGTGAACGACTATCTCGCGTATCTCGTTCAGGAAGGGAAAATCCATGAGGACTGACACTCGCTCATGGGCGGACTATCGCCTTGGCGACTTATTCGACATCAAGAAAGGCAGACGACTGACACGGGAGGACATGAATCCCGGCCCCCACAATTATCTGGGAGCCATCAGCTCGAACAATGGAATCCGTGACCATATCACAGTGGACGACGAAAACCAGCTGTTCGCCCCGAACTGCATCACCATCAACTACAACGGAAGCGTAGGCGAAGCGTTCTATCAGAGCGAACCGTTCTGGGCGTCCGATGACGTGAACGTGCTGTATGCAAAAGCGGAGTGGCGACTCGACCCTCTGATAGCCCTATTCATCATCACGGTCATCAAAGCGAACAAATACAAATTCGCCTACGGCCGTAAATGGACGGTAGAGAAGATGAGGGAATCAACCATTCTCCTGCCCTCACGGAATGGCGAACCCGACTGGGAGTGCATGCGCAAATACATCACCAAACTGCATTACCAACGAATCACAACCAGCAATAAGACGTTCGATGCTCCATTGAATCCCGCAGAATGGAAGCCCTTCCTGTTATCCCGACTGTTCGATGCGGGCATGGGCAACGGAATTGACGCAGTGACCACCAGTACCGACAATCCCAAGTACAACTACGTGTCCAGAAACAGCAACGGGAACGGCGTGACTATGCGAGTGGACGAGATAGAAGGCGAGGAGCCGTTCCCTGCCGGTTCGCTGACACTTGCATTAGGCGGCAGTTATCTCGGTGCTTGTTTCATGCAAAACGAGCCCTTCTATACCGCGCAGAACGTCGCCGTATTACGAGACACTCATTCCATGCCCGTCGAGGCCAAACTGTTCATTGCAACACTGGTCCGATTTGAATCCGACACCAAATACCAGGCATTCGGCCGTGAACTCAACGCCCATTATAAGAAAGATTTCACTGTAAGATTGCCCGTACAAAAAACGGCTGACGGCAGTCCCCGCATGGATGAAAAGCGCGAGTACAGCGATGAAGGATACATGCCGGACTGGGAATACATGCGCGACTACATCAAACATCTGCCCTATGCAGACAGGTTTCCCCGAATGACCGCTTAATCAGATAGCATACGGGATGCCCACCGTTGCGCGAACGGTGGGCATCCCGTCTTTAATCAGAGAAGCACATCTTGGACTAACAGACCCTTACATTATGCCCCCGTTGACGGGCTGAGCCGTCAAGCAAACAGCGGTGCGGTTTGTAGGCGAAGAGCGAACGACAGCGAGCCAGCGGAACAGTCATGCCTAGCCCGTCCATAATTGCAGGGCCCGAAGGGCTGTCGGCGGAGACGACTGGAGCACTGTAACGCCCTCGCTGGCGGGGCTGTCGGCCGAGCCGACTGGGGATGGTCACCACCCACCGGCGCTGCGCGTCATCTCCCGCCAGCGGGAGGTGCGCCGTGTCCCGCTACCGCACTCTCGGCGTATGGCTGACCGCCGAAATCAGTATCTTCTTCAAGCCGTCATACGGCGGATACACCAGCGAAAGCGTATCCGGCACCGCGGGCTTGCCGACCACGGTCTTGACATGACTGAACTCCAGGAACCCGGCCTTGCCGTGATATGAGCCCATGCCCGAAGCTCCCACGCCGCCGAACGGCAGCCGACTGGAGATCAGATGGCCAAGCGGCAGGTTGAATCTCAGCGCTCCGCAACTGACTTCGCGCTCGAACATCCGCCGTACCCTCTTGCTGCCCGTGAACGCGTAGGCCGCCAGCGGGCGTGGCCGGGCGTTGATGAATTCCACTGCGGCTTTCGCGTCGGCGACTTCCAAAATGGGCAGAATCGGGCCGAATATCTCCTCCTGCATCACCGGCGCATCGGGTTTGACGCCCAATAGCACGGTCGGTGCGATGTAGAGGTCATCGCGTCTGGTATTGCCACCGCATACCGTGCGTCCGGTGGCGGGGCTCTTCGGATCGGGCAGCAGCGCAGTCAGCCGGTCGAAATGCCGGGCGTTGATGATGCGTCCGAAACTGTCGGAATGTTGCGGGTCTGAGCCGAAGAACCGCGTGACGGCCTCGGCGATCTTTCCGGCCAGCGGCTCGATGACGTCGGACGTTGCGAGCACATAGTCGGGTGCCACGCAGGTCTGCCCGGCGTTGATGAACCGCCCCCAGGCGATGCGCCGCGCGGCGACGTCGAGGTTCGCGGTACGGTCGACGAACACCGGCGACTTGCCTCCGAGCTCCAAAGTGACCGGTGTGAGATGCTTCGCGGCGGCGGCCATGACTATCGAACCGACTTTTCCTCCGCCGGTGTAGAAGATGTGATTGAACGGCTGCTCCAGCAGCTTTGTCGTCTCCTGCGGTCCTCCCTGAACCACGCGGAACGCCTGCGGGTCCATGTACCGTGCGATGAGGTCCGCCATCACGCCGCTGGTGTGCGGAGACAGCTCCGATGGTTTCATGCACACGCAATTGCCTGCGGCGATCGCGTCCGCCATAGGCTCGAAACTGAGCAGCACCGGATAGTTCCACGGCGAGATGATGAGCGCCACGCCTTTCGGCTCGGCGACTGTCCAGCCGACTGCGGGCTGCAGCAGGTAATGCATCGGCTTGGGATGCCGCGCCGCCCACCTGCCGAGGCGTGGCTTGATGAAGCGAATCTCATCGAGCACCAGCCCGATTTCCATCAGCGCGGTCTCCGCGGCGGGTTTGCCCAGGTCGGCGCGTACCGCACGGGCGATGACGGTGGCATTCTGCCTCAGCATTCGGGCCATCGCGTCGAGTTGCGCCTTTCGCCAGCGCAGTGGCCGGGTGACTCCTGAGCGGAAGGTCGCGTCCAGTTGCGCGAACGCCCGTTGCCGGGCGGCCGCCTGCTTCGTCGTGGTCGCCGCCGCCGTTTCCTTTGTAGTCATCGTCGTCCTCCTGTTGGCATGGTAGCCGAAGAATCCGCGGAACGTAATCGACGATTTCCGCCCTGACGTCGTATTGGAGTTGCATGCTGGCTCCTGCTGGCGGGAGCTGTCGGCGGAGCCGACTGAGGGTGGTCTGGGTCTTTAGGTGGCGATTGTGCCCTTAAGCGCAATCGTTCTCGATGATCGTGCCCGACATATGATGAATGCACCGAACCGGCACATCGCAACTGATCGGTGACGGCTTGGATGGCATAAGATGGGCGCCATGAAGGATTTTCTGATGCGATGGCTGGTGCTGACGGTTGCGGCCGCGGTGATGGTGGTGCTTCTGCCCGGCATGACCGCGGTGGGGCAGCCTCCGATTTTGGGAATCGCAGTGTTCGCGCTGTTCATGGCGCTGATCAACGCCTCGATCAAGCCGGTGACGCAGCTGATCGCGCTGCCGTTTTCGATTCTCACGTTCGGGCTGCTGTATCTGGTCATCAACTGGCTGTTCATGCGGCTCGCCTCATGGTTGGCAATCAGTCTGTTCGGTGTTGGCGTGCTGGTGCACGGGTTCTGGTGGGCGGTGCTCGGCTCTCTCATCATGTCCATTGTCTCGGGGATCGTCGGCAGCATCGTGCGCGATTGAGCGTCGGCGTACATCCGGCATGATGGTCGGATTTCGGGCCTCGCATGATTGCCTGGCCGCGAGCCGACGGCGTTCGCGGACACTCCGGTTCCGTCGGCCACACACCGTGCTAGGATATGCACCGAAGTCAAGGCGATGATCCGTTATCAGCGGGGAGTCTTCGGAAGAAAAGCTTCATGACGGTCGATCGAACGTCGACGGCACGAAGCTGAGTAGAACCGACGGGATCGGCCCGTCACAGCCGAACACAAGCGGTCGCGAGTTTTCGCCGTCTTAGGATGGCCGGATGCGAGCGACAAGCGAGGTGGTACCGCGGTGGCGGTCGGCAGCCTGAGGGCATGCCGCCGATCATCGTCCTCGTAGGCGGGAATGGCCATGACGGCCGTTCCGGGCGGAACAAGGGTTCCGGCCGCGAGGACATCGCCGGCGCATATATGCCGCCGGTGTGGCGAACGGCCGTCTCAATCCCTGTTCTTCCCGTGAATGGTTCGCTATAGCCAGCTCCCGTAGGACCAGTGCAATGCGACATCGAGGAGAGCAATGGTGAGCGAAACCACCAATTCCCACGTGTATCCCAAGGCGAACGAGGGCGGCGAGACCGCCAGCGTCGCGCCGAACCCGAGTTTCCCCAACATGGAGGAAACCGTCCTGAAGTATTGGGACAAGGACGACACCTTCAACAAGTCCGTTGAACGCAACCCTTCCGGCGACCATAGCCAGAACGAGTTCGTGTTCTTCGACGGCCCGCCGTTCGCGAACGGCCTGCCGCACTACGGCCACCTGCTGACCGGTTACGCGAAGGACGTGATCCCGCGCTACCAGACCATGAAGGGCCGCAAGGTCAACCGCGTGTTCGGCTGGGACACGCACGGTCTGCCCGCCGAGCTGGAGGCGCAGAAGGAGCTCGGCATCGACTCGGTCGACCAGATCGAGAAGATGGGCATCGACAAGTTCAATGACGCCTGCCGCGCCTCCGTGCTGAAGTACACGCACGAATGGCAGGATTACGTGCATCGTCAGGCCCGCTGGGTCGACTTCGAGCACGGGTACAAGACGCTGAACATCCCGTACATGGAGTCGGTGATGTGGGCGTTCAAGCAGCTGTACGAGAAGGGCCTGGCGTACCAGGGCTACCGCGTGCTGCCGTACTGCCCGAAGGATCAGACGCCGCTTTCGGCGCACGAGCTGCGCATGGACGCCGACGTGTATCAGGATCGTCAGGACACCACCGTGTCGGTGGCCGTGAAGCTGCGCGACGAGGAGGACGCCTACGCGGTCTTCTGGACCACCACGCCGTGGACCGTGCCCACCAACTTCGCGATCGTCGTCGGCGCTGACATCGACTATGTCGAGGTGCGCCCGACGCAGGGCAAGTACGCCGGCAAGAAGTTCTACTTCGGCAAGCCCCTGCTCTCCAAGTACGAGAAGGAGCTCGGCGAGGATTACGAGGTCGTGCGCGAGATCAAGGGCTCCGAGATGGCCGGTTGGCGTTACTGGCCGGTGTTCCCGTACTTCGCTGGCGACAAAGCCGAGTCTGAGGGCAACGTGCCGGGGCCCGAAGGCTACCAAATCTTTACCGCGGACTACGTCGACACCGTCGAGGGTACCGGCCTGGTTCACCAGGCTCCCTATGGTGAGGACGATATGAACACGCTGAACGCGCACGGCATCAAGAGCACTGACGTGCTCGACGCCGGCTGCCGCTTCACCGCGCAGTGCCCCGATTACGAGGGTATGTACGTGTTCGACGCGAACAAGCCGATCCTGCGCAACCTGCGCAACGGAGACGGCCCGCTGGCCGAGATCCCGGCCGAGCATCGCGCGATCCTGTTCCAGGAGAAGAGCTATGTGCACTCCTACCCGCATTGCTGGCGTTGCGCCACGCCGCTGATCTACAAGCCTGTGAGTTCCTGGTTCGTGTCGGTGACGAAGATCAAGCCGCGCCTGTTGGAGCTCAACCAGCAGATCAACTGGATTCCTGAGAATGTCAAGGATGGTCAGTTCGGTAAGTGGCTCGCCAACGCGCGCGACTGGTCGATCTCCCGCAACCGCTTCTGGGGTTCGCCGATCCCGGTGTGGGTGAGCGATGACCCGAAGTACCCGCGCGTCGACGTGTACGGTTCGTTGGAGGAGCTCAAGGCCGACTTCGGCGACTACCCGCGCGACAAGGACGGCAACGTCAACATGCACCGTCCGTGGATCGACAACCTCACGCGCGTCAACCCGGACGACCCGACCGGCAAGAGCCACATGCACCGTATCAGCGACGTGCTCGACTGCTGGTTCGAATCCGGTTCGATGTCGTTCGCGCAGTTCCACTACCCGTTCGAGAACAAGGAGAAGTTCGAGCAGCACTTCCCGGCCGATTACATTGTCGAATACATCGGCCAGACTCGCGGCTGGTTCTACCTGCTGCACGTGATGGCCACCGCGCTGTTCGACCGCCCGGCGTTCAAGAACGTGATCTGCCACGGCATCGTGCTCGGTTCCGACGGCCAGAAGATGTCGAAGCACCTGCGCAACTACCCGGACGTGAACGGCGTGTTCGACAAGTACGGTTCC